>FUFK010040958.1_pt1 | contig 16370 bp, 36 predicted proteins | sample 1021851 | NCBI WGS metagenome assembly FUFK01 (sample SAMEA51879418, study PRJEB19060) | metagenome | reverse complement strand
TTTCCCCCTACAACATCGCAAAAATATGCAAAATTTTTTCTAGCCCTTTCTACATCAACATTCGAAGTTTTTTTAACTACTTGTTGTTTTGCAGCTGCCCTGGCTGTACGCCTGTAGACGCTGTAAATACTTGTACCTGCCATAAATGTAGCTTAGCGTACTTTTGCTTAAGATTCTTCNTGAAGAATTTTTGTCCATACTCCCATTGATGCTTCCTGTAAAGGTCCTTCAATAGGATCATCTCTAAAGATAGATAACATCTCACGTAATGCTCTNTCTGCACCAGCAAGAATTAAACCTTGTTTNTCTTGTAAAATCTTTTTATCTTCTATTTGTTTTATCGCTCCACGTAATTCTTTTTGAAGCATTGCTATTCTTGCTGCACCCATATCTTGTTTAACGATNCCCATATCAATTGCATCACGTAATTTATTTATATCAATCTGCATATTATCTATTTCAGATTCTAAAACTACGTTAAAATTTCGTTTTTTAAATTCTTTCGTAGACCATTCGTTGCATTCCACAACTGTCCCTTGAAAACCTAAAAAACGGGAAAATAAATATATCTGTATTGGAGAACTTGCTTTTTTACAAAATTCAAGAAAGGATTCACGATCTTTGTTAGATAAAGTCTGAATCCATTTCTTCATGTTCTGTATTGGCTCTGAGCCTGTTCGAAATCTCTATTCTCTTTATAGCGACGGAACATCTCTCTTTGCAAGTCTGTTGTTCTTTGTTCCTTACCTGTTTCTCTTGTTAATGCTCTATCCTGTTCTCCTGCAGTCTCTAGTCCTCTTCTATACTGTAAACCAGTTTCTGCTGTCTGAGCACGAGCTTCTTGACCAGCAACTCTTTGAAGAGCACGATTCTCCTCTGCTGTTTTAGCAACAGTTAATCTATCTTCTGCAGCAGCAGCCTGACCACGACGGATATCCTGACCAGTGAAGAATTCTGCATTAGTTCTATCTAATTGAGCACCTAACTCCATGTTCAATCTTTGCTGTTTTCCACTTACTTCATTTAAAGCAGATTGACTAGCAAGAGCTTGAGTTGGAACCTGCGTTGTTGGAGCAGGAGCTGGAGCTGGTGGTGGATATATTATCTGTGGTGGTGGTGGGGATCCTCCTCCCATCATGGTGCTGTACCTCTAATAACTCTTTAATTTTAAATTAGCCAAACTTCTAAGCTTGTCCAAAACGACGCTGCATTCCNAGACCTCCAAAACCCGTAGCAGCTTCTTGTTGTGCAGCTATCGCTTTAGCTTCTTCCGCAAAAGCAGACGATGCCAAACTTCTCTGTGACTGTTTTGATAGCATTATATTTTGAATATTAGATGGCATCATTTCTCTAGCACCTAACATTGCCTTATCTAGTTCTAATCTTCTTTTAGCAGCATCCTCTAATAATCTTGTGTAAAAAGGTATTGTTGCAAAATTTACAGCTTGTGTCTGAAGTGTATCTTTTAATCTTTCTTGTCTATCAAATTTTGATTGTTTTCTTTGTTGTTCTATGGATTTATCTGTAGCAGCATCAACTCCTGATGTTGCATCTTCTTCTACAGTATCAATACCTTTATCTACTAATTCTTTATCTACAAGATCTTTTTGAATCTTACTTAGTTTAAAATTTTTAGGATCACTTAAATCTATAAGGTTATCTTTGACATACTCCAATTCAGTCAACCTAAACTTCTTACCTAATTTATCTAAGTCAGTTCTTTGACCAGTAATAGCATCAATCATACCTGCAAGAGTGCTACCTATAGTATTAATTCCAGGTGCTCTTTTATCAATTTTAAAATATTTTGGATCGTCTTCTGTATAAGGAACCATTCTAATTTCTTCATTAGGTTTTAAACCTTTAACGTCAAATTGAGTTTCTATTACTTTTTTACTTCGACCTGAACCTAATGCGTTAATTAAATTAAAAGGTTGTTTGACATTTGTAATTGGTTTAAACTCACTTGGTAATTTTTCTATTCCACCAAAAGCATCAGCTAATTTTTCATAAGGAGATTGTGATTCTACCTGTTTAACAAAAGTATCAACCTTGTCAGTATTACTCTTTTTCTTTTCTGTTATTTCTTTAGTTATTTTTGAGGAATCAAACAGATTTGTATTAGGAAACAAATCACCTGTATTGAAATTAAGATTCACTCTCTTGCCGTTTGTGAAATCAATACCAGATAATGTATGCTCTGACATAATTAATAATTGTATCTAGCAGTTAAAGCTGCACCAGCTTGATTTGCAGCATTCATTCCCATGTTAAGTCCAGCTCTCTGCATATTTTCAGTAAGAGCTGCATTTGTAAGAATATTTTGTTTTATACCAGCACTAGCCATATCTCTAGCAAAGTCATCTCTCTTAGCTTGTTCAGAGAACTTCCTGACTGTTGGAAGAAGAATATTTGTAGCATCTCTCAATGTCTCAGCATCTTTTACTGATCTTAATCTCCTACCTGCATCTAAACCTAAAGGACTTAGTACACTTAAAGGATCTCCTAGAGGAGCAACATTACCGTAAGGTCCCATTCCTGGAGGTAATGGAGTACCACCAGCTGCCATTCCTTCTCCTCCTGTTAATCCATATCCACCTAAACTTAAACCTGCAGCTCCAAGTCCTGCAGCTGGTCCACCAGTAACACCTGCTAATTTAGCTGTTCCTGCTATACCTGCGAGTGGAATACCTATTGCGGCTGCTTTCTTTAAAGCTGCTGGAGTAAGAGCACTCATAACAGCCTTTTGTCCTTGTAATCCTGCAACCCGACTTCCTATATTTCCTAAAGCTTGTTGTGTTCCCATACTTCCTGCCATTCTTATACCTTTTGCTGTTAATCCTCTTAAAGGTCCACCAAGACCAATACCTCCTATTGCACCCATTCCAGCACCTGTCACTGCTCCGCCTAAACCACCTTGCCTAAATCCTTGTATTCCTCCAAGGGTTCCAGTTATATATGGTAAAAATTTTAAAGCTTTACCAGCCATTAATACTGCAGGGGCGACGGGAGCCATCTCTTCTTTCTAAATACTTGTTATAAATATTTTAAATTAACTATTCTTTGCTCTAACTATCCTGTAGTTCTTTTACGAAGTAAGCTACATCTGCTAAGTCATCTTTCACTAAATTCATATCTGTCAAACAATCAATATCATGTTTCAATCTCATATCACAAGCAAAAAATGCCTGAGCTGCAGCTCCTGCTACTGGTCCTGCAATTTGAGATAATAATCCTGGTTGTCCCTGCTGACCTGGGATTACAGTCATAGGATTAGTACGAGGTTGGAATATACCAAATCCTTCTGCAACTTTATTGAAACTACCTTCAAATTGATCAGAAAACTTGGTAGCTTGATCTCCAACACTGCCAGGTTTAAAACTAAAAGCATCTGGATTATCTTTAAAATAATCTGCCATATTACTTGCAAAACGACTTCTAAAACTATCCGCTTCCTTTTCTGCAGATTTATTATCATTACCTACTTTTATGTATCCCGGCGTAAAGTCATCATCTTTATTTGCAGAGATATACTCATCAGTATCAAACTTGTATTTAAAAAGATTTTCTGACATTTACTTAACCTTTTTCAATATTATAAAATTAGTAAGCACGTAGACCTGTTCCATATATGCTTCTAGCTATATCTTTTGCTTCTCTGTTTGTCACTTCTCCTGCTTCTACTAAAGCTTGCTCTGCTCTAGCATAATCTAGTAAAGATCCACCGTACTGAGCACCTGGCGTTCTAGCTTCTGCTCTTGCTTGTTCTAAGGCAAGGCTATGTCGGAACTGTTGTTCCTGTAAAGCTGCTTTCTGTAAAAATTGATCATATTCTTTATTTCCTACAGAGTTTGACATGGGTTGACTGTAATCAGACTGCTGATCTATCATCCCAGCTGCTGCAAGACCTGCTCCAAAAACTGCTGATTGACCTAACCTTTTACCAATTGAGGGAATCGTAGCTCTAGAACCTTCTCTTAGTAACATAGGAACTTCCTTTCCTACCTTTCCAACTAAATCTGGAGCAAATTTAGCTTTACCTGCTCTCAAAGCAGCGGTTGCTGCTTGTTGTCCTACATTTCCACCTATACGCAAAGCTTCATCTAGGAATCCACCTAGTTGACTTCCTGCTAATCTTAAAAAAGCTTTTTTTGCTGACATCAGACGTTCACATCCTTACTGGGAAACTTACCAGCTACATTTGAATCTACTATAGCATTTCCACTTGCTGCAGGTTGTGATGCCTCTGCAAACTCAGTATCAAAACCAACTGGTCTATCTGATATCTGATCTAAGTTTTGTCTTCTCACCATATCCTCCTGTGCAATTAAACCTTTATCTTCTGCACTATCAGCTCCCCCTAGTTCCCTTGAATATTTCATTAAAAAATTATTAGCAAAATCATTATTACCTTCCTCAAAATTACCTGTGTTCACAAATCGTAAATCATTTAGATTCTGTTGTGCTGTAGGTGCTTCTCCACGAAAGGTATATGAACCTTGATAAAAATCATTCTGTAGAGGATTCTCATCAAGAGTTCCTCTCCATGCATCTTGTATTGCTCCTTGAAAGTTAGGNCCAGTNGTNCTATTNGCAATAGGTTTNCCTTCTGCCTNACAGCTTTATCNGCAGGAGTCTTANNTCTTCTATTTAGATTTCCAAACTGAACCATTATTAGGATTCAAATAGAGCTTTCTCTAATTGTGCCACTAATAAATCATCCACTTTGTTACCAGTCTTTGCTGCTGCTTTTTTAAGTAGTGATACTACAAATTTCTTTAGTAGATCATCGAGGTCTTCTGGAATTTTGTCAACTGCTTTGTTAATTACATTAATTGCAATTGGAAGTAAAAATTTAGTCATAGTTTTTTTGTTAATACTTTAAATCTAGCAAAGGTTACATTTCCATACCGCTAAAGCCTTGTTGTTTCTTTTTAGCGATATTAAATAGCTTTCCAAATGCTAAAGCCCCTAAGTCGCCTTCTTGCTGAGACTGTAGTGATTCCATAGTTTTTGGAGAAGCTACAAAATCAAAAGTGCTTACATCCTGTGGTTTTGTTGGATCACTCATAATATTAAATCCAACTTTAGTATCACCATTCAAAGGAGTGTATGAGATGCCTACTGACTTACCAAGACCCGTCTTTCTATCTTTCATTCCGCCTATCTGAATATCAGTTCTTGCAACATCAGTTGGGTAAAATTTTTCATTTATTCTTCCTTTTTGTCTATTTTTTGCTGCAGTTTTTTGTAAAATTCTAGAATTTGCTTGATCTGCTTCTATTTGCTGTTCTTTAGTAGGTTTTCCAGCTAAACCTCTCATTACATCAACAAGTTTGTCGCTGGACTCATTTATCTGATTAATTCGATTTACCATTTGTCCCACTACCTCATTAGGACTTCCTTCTGTCATCTTTCTTGCTAAATCCATTCTTTGACTCTCAGTTAAATCTGCACGACCTTTACGAAGTGTATTCATAATAGTGTCCAACTGCTGAGTCATATTTGGACTTGGATTTATAATTGGTTCTATGCTTGTAGCAAAAGGCTGTGATACAGCTGTATTTGTCTGCCCAGGAGGTGTTTGTGGATTATCACTTAATGGTGAAGCTATTGGAAATGAAGTACCAATTAATTCTTCTTGTTGATCTCTACCCTGCATAGCAGCTAATAAAACTGGATCAATTCCTACAGGTTTTTGTTTTTCTACAAATTTATCAACTTCTTCCTGAATATTTGCACGAGCACCTATTTCAGCTTCCATCTCTAGATCGCTTTTCTTAGGTTTAAAATCCTGACTTTGAGATGCATTGTCAGCAATAGTTTGGTTTGTTTCTAGTTCTGCTTGTTGTGTTGCACTTCTTTGAGCAACTTCATCTGTTGTTTGCTGAGGAATAACATCTTGCTCAAAATTATCAGATGTAGTTTTTGATCCAAATATGCTTTTAGCTACACCAAGAGCTTCGTCATCTGAAACTTCATTTAAATTACCTTTCTGTACTCCAGCATTTGCTATTCTTGCTACATTTTCTCTACCTTCTATCTCCATCTTTGCTCTTCTTGTTTTTTCCTGTTCAACTTGTAATGCTGGTGGTATTTCAGGTTGCACTTCCCCTGTAACATCTTCTTTTTCTTTTCTATCTGCCTCTGCAGCTACTGCTTCTGCAACCATTGGTGCACCAATAGCCATTACAGCTCCACGTCCAATACTTCTAGCTAAATTTCCTGTTTTTTCTAATAAATTTGGTTGTTTTGCGAAATTTTTTGTGAATTGATACACTTCAGGAGCCATCCTCATACGCTCCATAGCGTTNTCAGGCATTGGCTTGCCAGTCATACGGGAATATAACAAGAAATCTCTGGGCGAAGCAGGCATTTTATAACTCTTTNTAGATATATAAAGATAATTTTAAGTTCTATATACTCGACCCCCTAAAAAGCCTTAAAAAGGGTCANTTTGGGGAAAAAAAATCGTGAGACATCAGGCGAAGCCGCAAATTGTTACTTTGTGTGAACAAAAAAAAGAAATATATGGTCATATAAGGCGGAATTGTTACAGTTTGTGAAAAAATTTGACAAAAATCCCGGAAATGTTACGGAAATTTGTAGCAAAACTAATTGTTTATTGAGAATATTAAGGAAATATTAAGCCCGCCCTAGAAAATGTAACGAAACTAGGTCAATTGTTACAGATTTTGCAGTACTGTCTTAGAGACAGTTCGTTGGACACGGTAATATTTCATTTTGCAACACGAAATTACAACTAAATGTTAAGTTTTTCCTGGTTTTGTAAAGATTTCGGCAAAAATTTGACAAATTGTACAAAATATTGTACTTTTTAACCCTTTTTTGCTCCATATCGTAGAAAAATTTGCTTTATAAGGTAGAGGGACGGCCATAAGATAAGTAATTAAAATTGTGGAAAAACTTGTTTAAAACTTTTTATGGTTTTTATATTGATTAATTAATAACTTTGATAAAACTTACATAAGTTTGCTAATATATAAATATAGAGTTCATTCTCTATTCATAAAACAATTCATTTTAGAGGTTAATCAAGTGACTTTAAACCAATTCAAAACAACTAAGTTTTATAAGACTATGAAAGAGTTTTATATGACTAAACCATTTAAAGGTAAAACATTAAATGAAATCGAAGCTAATGAAGTTTTAACCGATTTCTATTGGATTTCTTACAAAAACGATAATTTGGATGGTATTAAATAACCATCCTTTTTTTAATTCATAAACCAATTCATTTTTAAAAATCATGCAAAAATTCAACACTAACGGCCGTATTTTATTTGAGGGCAAATCTAATATAGATAATCAAGATATCGTAGTTATCATTACTGGTTTTGATAATGCAACATCAAATAAAAAGACTGGTAACATGCTTCAGTCATGGATTCTCTTAAAAAATCATGCCCCAAACACTAGTCATAAGAACGGATTAAACAAATCTATCTGCGGAAATTGTCCCCACGCTGGTTACAATAACAATTCTTGTTACGTTAAATGGTTTCAAGCACCCTTACAAGTTTGGAAGTCATATAAAAATAATAGATACGATTATTTTAAAAAGTCTGACTTAGAACTAATTAAAGGGAGATCATTACGTTTAGGTTCAGCGGGCGACCCTACTGTTATAGATTTAAAAGTTTGGAAACCATTATTAGACGTATGCAAAAACCATACAGGTTATACACATCAATGGCGTGAGAATTTCGCACAACAATATAAGGGAATAGTTCAGGCATCATGCGATAGTTTTAACGACTATTTACTTGCAAGTGGTTTAGGTTTTAAATGTTTCTACGTTAAACATAAGGATACAAAAATAGATAAGAAATTATTTATAAATTGCCCTGCCTCTATTGAGATGGGTCAAAAAAGTGAGTGTTCTATATGTTCACTTTGCTCAGGCTCAAAAAAGGATGTTGTTATAAATGCACATGGATCAACAGCAAAATATGTAGCTTTAGAGGTTTAATAAAAATGGAATTAACCGACAATCAAAAAGCATTAATTCTTTATTCATTAGAGCAACAGCAAATAGAATTTAATGATGAAGAATTGAAAGATATGGAATTAATTATAAAAAAATTAGAGTCTATAAATTAATCCTTGCTTATAACGTCTATTTATTAGGCGTTATATGAAAGGCTTAAAAACCTTTTAAATGTCCTTTATTTTTAAAAAATTATGCCCTTTTTAAATGACCCTTATCATTCAAAAGCTTATAACCTATTAGAAGAACTAGAAGCTAATTACAGCGATTTGTGTAACCTTACGGGAATTCTTCCTATAGTTGATAATGTCTTTTTACCTAGTGGGGACATAGACATAGATAAATCAATTTTAAATCTAATGAAATTGATTAAAGATCAAATCCAATTTATGAAAAAAGAATGTAAATTTTAAAAATTAATCAATTTATTTTTTTTATTATCATGTCAGATTTACAAAAAGCTAAAATCAATTATGAGTTAGCAATTCAAATATTTGCTAATAATCCTACTGATGAAAATGCAAATTTTTATAGACTTCAGCAAAAAATTTATGATCATGTTTGTTACGGCAAAATGACCCTTGCTAAAGCTAACAAAACTGAAAAACAATACTATCGCACAGATACTTTTTATACAGTTGCTTAATCCTTGCTTAAAGCCATCCTTGAGGGTGGTTTTATGAAAGGCTTATACCTTTCTTTTTACACTTTATTTTTTAAAAAATTATGTCTAATTATTCAACTATTAGCGATCAACTTTGGTCTTTGCCTGTATCAGATTTGAACAAAGTTAAAAATTCTATATCTGAAATTATTTTGACTAAGATTAAAAATTCTTTATCCATAGGGGATGAAGTTTATATAGTCCAAAAATCCAAAAAGGATGATGGGATAGTTGAAAAAATAAATAAGAGTAGAGCCTTAGTAAAAATTGGTCATACTTCTTACCATGTCCCTTTCTCTATGATTGAAATTAAAACTAAGTAAGTGTTTTAATCCTTTCCCTATGCCCTCTATATGTGGGCATACTGAAGGGTTTATATACCTTCACTTTGTACACTTACCTAACAAATCAAGTGACTACACTAACCGATTATGGCGAGGTATACCTCGTTAATAGTAGATCGGAAATTAAAAATATTCCTACAACTTTTTGTATGGAATTTTTAGCCGATCTTAAAAATGATGATGGCAGTTTAAAAGATCATATTACCGATCTTAATGACAATGTCGTTACTAACTTCTACGGTAGGCAGGGCATTCGCTGCACTATACCGACTCTATTTATTTCAATGGAATATAAATTAGATGATGGTAGTGCCTACCTATTAGAAAAAGAATTTTTCTTATATGAGGAAGATTTTAAAACTTTAAAAGATTTAGAAAATCATGCAGAAAAATTTTCTTATGGTTTTGTTGATCTTAATGATGAGCAAACTAATTTAGTTAATTGCTTTCATCCTTGTGCCATGACCTTATCAGATGACTATGACGAGGATTATGAATAACGATTATCAAAACACTAAACCGCAAAAAATTAGATTTCATGTGACCGCAGGGGCGGAGAACATTGACCTAGTTAATGACCTTATAGGGCATCTTGCAAAGGCAAAGGATTATGAGGTTACCTTCCACAAAATTAAACAACGAGGTCGTACTCCCTTGGTAGACCTCCATAAGGAACTAACCGAGAGAGGTGGGGATAGGCAAAGCTAAAACCAACCTCCCAAAATAAAATTTTCAAATCAGAAATTTACAAATCATTCTGAGGGATACCCCTGCCAATTCCTGGCTGGTGCGAAAATTTTTTAAAGTTCAAACTTAAAGTAACTTTTCAGCCGAAACCATTGACAATGACACCGATCTGGTATAGGCTTACTTTCAAAGGACACCACCCTTTTCACACACATTTTCTATTCATAGGAGACTACTCAAGATGCCTTTTGAAAAAGGATTATTTTATTTACCATGTCCGAACCAAGTTGACGATATGCCCCCATCCTTTGAGGGATGGTACAACCCCCACCAAAGGTGGAATGGTTGGTATGCACCCTTATTTAATGAGGAAACATACGACAAGATTTGTGCCTACTATGGCAATGAAAAAACTAATACTAAAGAATCAATAAACGATCTAAAAGAATTTATGGATAAAGAGACTAACAAGTCCTCTTATTCTGTATCTATGGAAGGTCAGTTATACGATTTTGGTTCTTGCTATTTATGTTGGGGGAATGAAAATGATGAATAATAAATCTGAAAAATTTAAAGCAGTAAAAGAAGCAAGTATATCTATTGCTTGCTTACTTGATGAATATGCTGACAATCCATTAAAAAAAGATTTAGAACATATTCAAAAACAAATTACAATTTTAGAAAACTTTTTAATTAAGGAGGAAAACTAATGAATAAAGAAATCGCACAATACATTAATGATCTATTAGCTGATAGAGAAAGACTATTAGATGAAAGAAAAGATGATGGTAAAGACTATGAACTTAATTTTGTTTTAAAACAAGAAACAGAATGGGAACTAGGAATAATTTACCAAGCACAAAAATCTATGGACTACATCATTGAGGAGGACAATTAATGGAAGATTTAATTAATGAAGAAATTCTTGAAACTATTTATGAAGAAGTTCAAGAAGACTTTCCTAATCTTTCTCAAGAAGAATGGGAAGATATGGCTTTACATAGATTTACGGAGGGAGGTTAAATGACTAAACCATTAAAAGTCCTAGATTGTTTTTCAGGCATAGGAGGATTTGCATTAGCTGAATCCTTCTTTGAAGGACAATTCGAAACCAAGCAATTTGTAGAAATTAATCCTTATTGCCAACAAGTATTATCAAAAAATTTTAAAGGAGTACCAATCCATGAAGACATCAAAACTTTCACAGCACCCAGAGGATCATTCGATATCGCAACGTTCGGCTTTCCCTGTCAAGATATCAGTATTGGAGGCCAACAGAGAGGTATTTCCGAAGGAACTCGATCAGGATTATTTTACGAGTGCATTCGGTTACTTAGGGAAATTCAACCTCAGTTCGCCATCTTTGAAAATGTTAGAAATTTACTCTCCATTGAAGAAGGGAGGGTATTCCAAGAAGTCCTCTTTCAAATTGCCCAAGCAGGGTATGATGCTGAATGGTCAGTTGTTTCAGCAAGAGATGTGGGAGGCTGTCACCTTCGAGAACGTGTGTGGATCATTGCCTACCCCAAACACAATGGATCANCTACCCCCAAGAGGCTTAGATTCAATGATAAAACAAACTCAGGTACACAGAAAAGGCAGAACAAAATTAGCCAACCTGAGAGAAGCAATGAATCCTCAAGCAGTAAAACTATTCAACGAGCTACAGCAACTCAGACTGCCCTCCCCGACTTGCAGAGATTGGAAAGATTCGGGAGACAACATGAACTACAAGAAAGCTGCGGAGAAGAAAAGGCTCGCTGGCGTACTCAACCATACACACTCNNACCTGACTGGAGANAATACGACTCTGAATCCTGCCTTTCTCGAAGAAATGATGGGGTTTCCAGTAGGATGGACGCAAATTGGAGAAACAGAAAAGAAAGAATAATCTGTTTAGGCAATGCTGTAACACCACAGCAAGCTTCCATCCCATTAGGGAGAATCATTGACCTTATCAAGTCATAAAACTGATCTTTGTACACTCATTTTATTTAAAATCATGCACGACTNTTTACAGGANATNTATTTTNATTNNTGTCTNNAAAATGATATGCCAAAACATCCTGAGAGTTCTCCATTCAAAGGTTACTTATCAGTAGATGATTTAATGCATAGCAATTATCCATTGCTTAAAACTCAAAGAGATTGGCTAAAAAATTACAGCAGATTATGGATGCTAATGGAAGCTAATGTAATCGGATTCAACANTAANGAGGTTTAATCATGCACATAGAATCAACAAACAAACAATCTGTTTTTAAAGGCGATGAAGATGGTCATCAGTTACTAAAATTAATTGATGACATGGGATGGGATTACGATAGATTTTCTTCATCAGGACAAGAAACCTATGACAAAATTTGCGTAATCTTAGCAAAAGTAAAGGAGGATAAAAATGAGAACTGATTATTTAAAACTAAATCAAATAGAAACTTTTATGTTGTTACGTCATTTAGAAGGAGTGACAGAATGCATACAAGAGTCAAGAATGAATGATGATGATTACCCAGAGGGTAGACCATTAAATCCAAAGGAAGAAGCATTACATTCTATCTATGAAAAAGTTTGTGGAATCTATTTTGATTTGGAAAAACAAGGAAAATTAGATCAAGAAAAACTTAAGGAGGTATGTAAATGAAACTAACTAAAGAAGAAGCTAGATGGCTTGATGATAAATGGAATGACTTTTATTACTATTTTCAAGTTGAAGATATGTTTGAAAAAGATCAGGAAATTTTTAAAAATATTGGAAAAAAATTATCAGAGGTAAAACAATGACCAAATCAACAAAAGAAATCAGAGATGCTGCCGAACAAACTTATAGGTGGCAGAAAAAAATTGAAAAGCAACTATGTGGAAAAAAGATTGTGGCTGTCCGCTACATGACTCCAGAAGAAGCTGAATCAAGTTATTGGACGTATCAACCTATCCTTTTAATACTTGATGATGGAACAGCAATTTGTCCTATGTCAGATGATGAGGGTAATGAAGCTGGGTCTATTGCCTGTATGGGTGAAAAGGTTGAAGTTGAAACTATTCCTGTAATGAGGGAAAGATTATGAAATCTTTTAAAATCACAGAGTCATACACAGGTTATGTGGAATATGAAGTGATAGCTAATACTAAGGAGGAAGCTATCAAACTTTATGAAGATGGAGATTATCAGGAAACTGATGTTGATGGCACAGATAGATATGATTATAAATTTCATTCAATTGAGGAAAACAACTAATGGAACTATCTAAAGAACAAATGAAAAAAGTTATCGAAGAGCTAGAAAGTTCTTACGAATCAAAAATGTTTGAAGATAAAAATTTAGAAGAAATCATCGATTTATTTAAAAATTACTTAAATTCTGGAGAAACAAAATGATTACTCCAAGAATTAGAAAAAACAAATTTAAACTATTTATTCAAAAACTTAGGAGGTTATTCAATGGATTCAAAAACTAGAGACAAGATTTTACAAAGATGTGAAGTCCTTAAATACATGGGAGATGATGGTATTCCTTCTATCTTCGATCAATTACCTGACGAGGAATTAATGGATATGTGTGGATGGGTTTTAGACAAAGCTCACGATGATCTAGACAACTTTAAGTTAGGTCTTACTAGAAAGATCATTAACAAGGCAGCTGCAAGAGCTTCTAACCAAAACATACAGGAATCTTTACCTCATGAAAAAGTAGCTAAGGATTTTTATAATTCTGATATGTGGAGTTAATCATGAACACTTACAGAATTAAAATCAAACAAGTTTATGTAGAAACTGTATTTGCAGAAGCTGAATCTAAAGAAGATGCTATTCAAATGGTATGGTCAGATGATTGCAGATTAGAAGGAAGCGAATACAAATCAGCCGAAGCTGATATTCAAAGTGTGGAGGAAGTATGAACACTTACAGAATCACTTGCAGAGAGTACGCTTACTTTGTTAAAGAAGTAGAAGCTGACTCAGCGGAGGAAGCAAGAGAAAAACTCCATGACAATGTCAATAGTTTTAAAACTACTATGGAATGGGATGATGAATGGGAGATAGCAGATGTTGAGACAAAAGAAGATCATGAAAAAGGTTGGATTGATCATGCACCTAGAACTAATGTTAGGAACAAATCATGAAAACCTAGTCTCCTCCTGGAATTTGGGAAAATTTTTAAAAAGTTCCTAAAATTGCCCTCTCAGAATCGCCTAGAAGGGGCTTGAAAAAACTTCTAGGTATAACACTAACCCCCATTTTTGCCCATGACAGAACCAAACATTAAATTCCTCGAAGCACTTGTAAAAGAAGCTTTCGAATGTTTTGGTCGAGGGGATAACGATGATGGCATCGCCATACTTTATTCTTTCTTTGACCGCATGCATCCCACTTTTATAGAGGAAGCAAAAAATGATAAAAATTTAATTTATCAATTAATTATCGCAAAAAATTCTAAAGACAAAGTAGAATCTTTTTCGGCTACAGCCATGCTCAATTATTTAAAAAACAAAGGAGTTGAACTATGAACATCAATGAAGTTAAATCTAAGATCGCAAAGCTATTGCGTCTTCAAACATCTAACAACGCAGGGGAAGCTGCTAATGCTGCTGCATTNGTAGAAAAATTATGCGTTAAATATAATGTTTCTTCTACAGACTGTAAGGATTATGATCCTGAGAAAGATGAAGTAGTTGAATTTAAATTTGGTAANTCTTATCANAAAGCAAACATCCCAGAACAAAATCTAATTCATGGGGTAGTTAAATACTTTAATGGTCAGACAATAATTACTCATGCAAATCCAGATGATTATTATTGCAACAAAAGAATNATGAAAATTATTGCATCTAAAGGTAATCAAATTCAAATCGAATTGTATCTTGAATATCTTATAGAGACTATGAATAAATTAGCTGATGAAGCTAAAAGATCTGGAGGTTTTGGTACTGGAATTAGTACTTACAAAACTAATTGGAAAAAAGGATTTTCTATGAAGATTGCTAATAGATTATTAGCTATGAAAAATGAACAGAAAAGAAAAGGTAGACCAGAAATGAATGAACCTGCACTTGTTGTTTTAAATAGAAATTCTAGTGAACAGAAAGCTGCGTTAGCATTCATGGATGAAAAGTATCCAAACAGAAGATCTAGTAGACGTAGAGCAACTTCTGGAGTAGGATATGCGGACGGAAGATCCAAAGCAGAGTCTGTTGGATTACATAAACAAACAGGAGAATCTCAAAGAACATTAGCCTTAACTGGTAATTAATTATGTGACCTTGGAAGTCCTAAAACTCATCTAAATGTACACCATTATTACTACTAAACCCATGACACAGAGTCACACAACATCAAACGACACAAGTGCAAAGCAAGTTGTCAGAACACTATCAGGTATTACACAAGGTAAGCCTGTAGTTACTGGAGATGCTCCACAAGTTAAAAAGTTTGATCCTGTTGCTGACCAAGACAACAGGTTAATGCAAATGCTTGAGCTATCTCTAGCAATCAAAGATAAGAAGTCTGAGTATGACGATCTTCGCAGATCATTTACAAATGACCTTAAGGCTGCCCTAGATGACAATGAAGAGAATCCTAAGATCAGACACAGCGAGAACGAAAGAGTTCACGTTTATCTAAGTAAGAGAAGAGTTTACAAATACTCTGACAAACTTACAGCTAAGAGATTAAAGCTTGAAGCACAGATGGCTGACTTAAAAGATGAGGAAGCAAAAGAAGTAAGGCACAACAAAGCCGAGCTTACTAAAGAAACATTTACTGTTAGCTTCAAAGGCTAGTTATTCCAGGGGGTTTGAAGTTTTTCAAATCCCTTTCTATTATTCACTTTATTTTTTACAAAACTAATCATGTCAAAACAACTAACAATCGAAGTTACAGACAAGCAGTATGATTTATTTAAACGTATTGCTCTCGAAGATAATAGAAAATTAAATGATTTAATTCGTTTAGTTTTTATCACAGGTATAGATTTTCATTGGTCTGAAAATTATTTTTCATTTAAAAAAAGAGATGATGAATTTACTCCAGAAGAACAAGACCAACTTGTTAAAAATGCAAAGATTTTAAAGAAATTAGAAAAAGAAGACAAACAATTTTACCAACTTTCTGATGAAGAAAAAGAAAAATTAGGCTATAAATCTGTGGAAGAATGGCACAGAGGTGGTGGCTATGAAGATAGTGAAACCAATCTTTGTAACTTATTATCTAGAGAGTTAAAAGCAGTCTTAATAGATCAGGAGGTAAACTAATGAACCAAGATCAAAGAGACAAACTAGCCAGAGTTCTACTTGATGAAGCATTAACTTGCTCTGAGAGAGGAGACAAAGATGATGCTANAACATTAATGAGACAATCTGTAGCTGTCAGATTCCGTGATGAAATTGAAAAGATTATNAAAGGNGATGTAAAGCTTTTAAATATCTTTACTGATATGCAACACGATAAAGATATAGACAGAAGAGTTATGGCTAGAGCTTTAATTCATGTACTAATAGAAGATAAAAGATTCTTAGAAATGTACAAACCAAAATTCGAGATCGTTGAAGATCAGGAGGACAATTAATGAAAGATTTATCTACTGGTTACACATGGGATGAAGCTCCAGAAAATCTAAAAAAAGTAGCATTACATTTATCTAATGTTTTAAAAATAGATAAGACGGAAGC
>FUFK010076654.1_pt1 | contig 16376 bp, 17 predicted proteins | sample 1021851 | NCBI WGS metagenome assembly FUFK01 (sample SAMEA51879418, study PRJEB19060) | metagenome | reverse complement strand
ATTATTAAATTTCTTTTTAATTATTGAAATATATTTTAATGTTTTCTTAGGAGCCAAAAAAATGGTAGTTCAAAGAACCTTATCTATAATTAAACCCGATGCAACTAGAAGAAATCTTACTGGTGNTTAAAAATAAATCAAAAGCTAGAAAATGCTGGATTAAGAATAATCGCTCAAAAGAGAATAAAATTAAGTAAAGAACAAGCAGGAATATTTTATTTAGTTCATAAAGAAAGACCTTTTTACGATGAATTATGTAGTTTTATGGCTTCTGAACCAATAGTAGTTCAAGTGCTAGAGGGNGAANATGCAATTTCATTGAATAGAAAAGTCATGGGAGCTACAAACCCAGTTGAGGCTGATGAGGGAACAATCAGAAAAGAATTTGCCTTATCTATAGGTGAAAATTCTGTGCATGGTTCTGATGGAGAAACCACTGCTGCTTTTGAAATTAGTTATTTCTTTTCTGGTCTAGAGATGGTTGGTTAATCAATCTGAATTATTTTATTTTTCCCAGTCATTATATTCCTTATGACTTTAATATANAAATAATGCTCTTTTTTGATAAGCTTTTTAGCTAGTTTATCGTNGGTATCCCCTTTACTTATTTTAATTGTTGTTTGACCTAAGATTTTTCCAGAATCAAGTTCTGGTATTACTTTATGAACTGTTGCGCCGTGCGTTATGCTCTTTTTTTCCAAGATTCTTTTATGTGTATTTAAACCTTTTAAAGAGGGTAAAATTGAAGGATGGATATTTAAGATATNACCNTTAAAATTTACTAAAAATTTCTTGCTTAGCACTTTCATAAAACCTGCTAAACATAACAGGTCTATTTTTTCCTTAATTAATAGTTTTAAAAGTTTTTTTTCAAAATTTTCTAGACTGTTTGTTCTATTAACTGGAAATACAAAAGTTTTAATACCCAGCTTTTTTGCCTTTAATAATCCCAAAGCATCGGATCTATTAGACAAAACAAATTTTACAATTCCAGGATGATCATTTGACAGAGTATCATTAATAATAGCTTCCATATTTGAACCTGTTCCAGATATTAAAATAGCAATATTTTTTAATATCTTTAAACGATCGTTCAAAATAAATTTCCCATATAGGAATGGGATTTTGTATTTGTAATTTCTCCAATTAAATAAAAATCCTCATTTTTATTTTTAAAATAGTCAATGAATGTTTGAATATTATTTTTTGAAACTACACAAATCATTCCGATACCACAATTAAAGGTTTTCAGTGCTTCAGCCTCTGACATCTCAGACTTTTTTATAATCCAAGACATTAATCTAGGCATTTCCCATTTGTCTAAATTAATTTTAAAAGACAAATTTTTTGGTAAAATTCTTGGTAGATTTTCAGTAATACCACCACCAGTTATATGGCTAAGACCAGATATTATTTTATTTGAAACTAATGGGCTAAGTATCTTTTGATAGATTCTTGTAGGAATTAATAATTCTTCCTTTATAAGACTATTTTTNTTTATTGGATTAGGGGAATCCCATTTTAAATTCTCATTCTTTATGACTTTTCTTATTAGCGAATATCCATTGGAGTGAAAACCACTTGATGGTAGACCTACAAGTAAATCATTATTATTTATATTAGTAGGAAGNTTATTCCCTCTTTCTAAGACACCAACTGCAAATCCAGCAAGATCAAAGTCATTTTCACTGTATAAATCGGGCATTTCTGCTGTCTCACCTCCCAAAAGAGCACACTCTGCTAGGTTACAACCTTCAATAATACCATCAATTATTTTTATAGAATGAGANACCTTTAATTTAGAGGTTGCATAATAATCAAGAAAGAATAATGGCCTTGCACCTTCACAAATAAGATCGTTTACACACATTGCAACTAAATCAATACCGACAGTATTTGTAATCCCTGTTTCGATGGCTATTTTTAGTTTGGTACCAACTCCATCAGTGGCAGAAACCAGAATAGGGTCAATAAAACCAGCCTTTTTTAGGTCAAAAACTCCACCAAAACTTCCTACATTTCCTGCTACACCAGGAATGTTTGTTTTTTTAACTTTTGGTTTAATTAAAGAAACAAACCTATTTCCTTCATCTATATCTACACCAGATTCTTTATATTTAGACATTTTAATTTATTTCGCTTATGGGTATGTTCTTTACTAGCGTAATTAAAGAAAAATAGAAATTATTTATTTGAACCTTATATCTAAATCANTATATTTTTTTTTCTTTTCTTTACATCCTCTTAATTAATATTTATTTAAATAATCTAATAATAAGGGCGAGTAGCTCAGTTGGTTAGAGCAGAGCGCTCATAACGCTTTGGTCGCAGGTTCGAGTCCTGCCTCGCCTACCATAATATCAATAACTTACGCAAAAAAAGCGTAAAATTGTATGCACTAAAGGTAGTGGTAGTAGGAAAATCGTTTAAATTTTGAATAACTTGGCATATTCATAACGTCTTTACATGAATCCATATAGCTTGTTTTATTTATTAATGTGAAATATTGTTATTTTCATAAATTAGATTTGCAGGTTCTTATAATGTTTCTGCTTAATAAAATTACAAGGGCTTGTCAGCTTACATAAATGAAGCAAAAAAATTTACTTCTTGATGGACAAACAGCAGTTGTTACTGGGGGAGCAAGTGGTATTGGTCTTGCAACTGTTAAAATGCTAAGTAGTGTTGGTGCTCACGTAATAGTAGTAGATATTAATAAAGAATTAGGTCATAAAGTTTCTGAAAAATTTCAATTAGAAAGCAAAAAAGTTGAATATATTTATTGTGACGTTGGTTCAGAATCATCTACATCAGAATTAGGTGGAAAATTATTAGGCAAAAAAAAATCNATTGAAATTTTAATGCATTTTGCAGGTATTGGTTTAGAAAAAAAATTTGTTAATACTTCACTTGACGACTGGAATAAGATTATTTCAGTTAATCTAACTGGATCTTTTTTAATTACAAAAGAAATTACAAAATTAATGATCCCCAATAATTATGGTAGGATAATTACTATGTCTTCAGTTGCAGGTTTAAGAGGTGGGACAGGAAGAGCGGCTTATGGTGCTTCAAAAGGTGGAGTAATTGCATTGAGTAAGGTCCTATCCATTGAATTGTCACCATACAACATAACAGTAAATACATTATGCCCAGGAGCAATCGAAACAGAATTAGTAAAAAATATGCATGATAAAGAAACTAGAAGAGCTTTTTTACAGAATATTCCTCAAAAAAGATATGGTTTTCCCGAAGAAGTAGCATCAGCAGCTTTATTTTTTACTTTGCCTGGATCTTCATATATTAACGGAACAGTTTTTCCTATAGATGGGGGATTCAATTCCAGTGGTATAATCAAAAATGAAGATTCTTAATTAATTTATTTCTTTCGAAAGTTTTAAATTTAAGATGATTATATAATTTTTTTATAAAGATTTAGTATGAATAAAATATATTCCAGTCGATATGTTTATCTTTTCTTTTTTTTATATTCCTTTACTTTTGGGATGATTTTTCCCAGGATTGGGGATTTGCAGATTCAAATGGGGATAGGCGAGAGCTATTTAGGGCTAGCGCTTTCTGGCTTGCCTATCGGTGTGCAAATTGCGCTTCTATTCGCCGATAAAATTTTATCACTATTTAATTTTAAGATTGCAGTCTCTGTNAGCATCACAATACTCGGCTTTTTTTTATTTTTAGCCTCATTTAGCTATGAACCTTGGAGTTTCTTTATATTTCTTTTATTTGCAGGAATTGCAGTTGGAATAGTTGAAGTTGCAGTAAATATTGAAGCTGACAGAGTAGAATTTAAAATAAGAAAGAAAATAATGAATAGAAGCCACTCATTTTGGAGTTTAGGTTTTTTTTCTGCTGGATTATTAGGCGCTATTTTTTCCCAACTTAACGTTACTCCAACATTCCATTTTTTATTTTGTTTTGTTTTAGCACTACTGTTGGTTTTTTATTTCACCAAAAAATATGAAGTGGCTCCTACACGTCCAACATTAAATGAAAAACCTTCTTTATTTGTAATACCCTCAAATAAGATTATGGCTTTGGTGTTTTTTACCTTGTCGGCAATGTTAATTGAAGGTGCAGGAATAGATTGGTCAGTTATTTTTATGAGGGATATATTTAATACTCCTCCTTTTATAAATGGAATGGCTCTTTTTTTAGGTGCAGCTGCACAATTTATAGTTAGATTTAATGCTGATAATGTTATTGAAAGATTTGGAAGTAAAAATGTAGCAAAATTATCAATAATCGTAATGTTTATAGGGTTAATTTTTGTCTCTTTTTCAAATTTTCCCTATTTAGTTTTATTTGGATTTTTTTTAATGGGTGGAGGTACAGCGGTTTTGTTTCCTCTTGCCGTTTCAGCAGCTGCACAATTTTCTGATAAAACGGCTGCTGCAAATGTTGCTTCGCTTGCTCAGATTTCTTTTATAGTTTTTTTAATAGGTCCACCTTTTTTAGGATATATAGCTGAAACCTACGGAATTCGAATTTCTTTCATGATTTGCTTCCCACTTCTTTTTTTAAGCTGGGTTTTTGTTTCTTCTATTGATAAAAAAAACGATTATGGATAGAAAATTTAATTTAATTTAATTATGTGATTTAAATATGCTTAAATCTGAACGTGCAAATTATATTCTTTACAGATTAGATGAGTTATACCCAAATCCCCCGATCCCATTAAATAGTAAAAACCATTTCCAATTATTAGTTGCAGTTTTATTAAGTGCGCAATGTACGGATGAAAGAGTTAATAAAGTAACTCCAGAATTATTCAAATTAGCTGGCGACCCTTTTAAGATGCAAAATGTTCCTGTAGAAGAAATTTATAGTATTATCCGTCCTTGTGGTTTAGCTCCAAAAAAATCAAAAGCAATTTCTGAATTATCCGCTATTTTAGTAGAAAAATATAATGGTGAGATTCCAAAAGAAATTGATTTACTCGAAGAACTCCCAGGTGTTGGTCATAAAACAGCAAGTGTTCTTTTATCTCAAGGTTTTGGAATACCAGCTTTTCCTGTTGATACTCATATTCATCGTTTAGCCCAAAGATGGGGTTTAACATGTGGAAAAAGTGTTGTTAAAACTGAAGAAGACCTAAAGAAAATTTTTCCTAGAGACGCTTGGAATAAGTTACATTTGCAAATAATTTTTTATGGAAGGGAATTTTGCACTGCTAGAGGTTGTAAAGGCACTACTTGTGAAATTTGTAGAACTTGTTANCCTAAAAGAANAAAGCCTGTAATTACCAAAAAATAAAANTACATTCTCTTATTCTAAATTTGATAAGAGCGAGAGCTGAGAAAATTCTTCATTACTTTCATTGTCACTTAATTTAGTTGGATAATCGCCAGTAAAACAGTGGTCTGTAAATACAGGATTTTTTGGATCTCTTCCTTCAGGGTGTCCCATAGCTTTATATAAACCATTAATGCTTAAAAAAGATATGCTATCTGCTTTAAGAAAGTCACATATTTCATCCGGTGTATTATTAGCAGATAGTAATTGCTCCTGAATCGGGGTGTCAATTCCATAAAAATCAGGAAATTTTATGGGAGGGGAGGTTATTCTCATATGAACTTCTTTTGCTCCTGCATCTCTGAGCATTTCAATTATTTTTGTAGAGGTAGTACCTCTTACAATTGAGTCATCTATTAGAATTATTTTTTTTCCATCTATTAAAGCTCTGTTTACATTATGTTTCAGTTTTACTGATAAAGCTCTAATAGATTGTTGTGGTTCAATAAAGGTCCTTCCAACATAATGGTTTCTTATAATTCCTAACTCAAATGGTATTTTGGCGTGTTCTGCATAACCAATAGCAGAAGGAACACCACTATCAGGCACTGGTATTACATAATCAGCATCTGTTGGGGATTCTATAGCCAATTGTTTTCCAAATGCCTTCCTACATTCATATATACTTAATCCACCTAGATAACTGTCTGGCCTAGAAAAATATATATATTCAAAAATGCAAGGTCTTGGATTTATCTTTTGAAATGGTTTAATACTCTCAATACCGCTTTCATTAATTACGACTATTTCTCCATTCTCTATTTCTCTTAAAAACTTTGCTCCAATAATATCCAAAGCACAAGTCTCCGAACACAAAATATACTTACCATCCAATTCTCCAAGTACCAATGGACGAATTCCAAATGGATCCCTTACGCCAATCAATTCTTTGTTTGTGAGAGCAACTAATGCAAATGCCCCTTCAATTTGGGAAAGAGCATCAATCATCCTATCAATTGTAAAACTTTTTTTTGATTTTGCTACTAATTGTAAAATAGTTTCAGTATCAGACGTTGATTGAAAAATAGCTCCCTCTTTCACCAATTCTAAACGCACAGATAGGGCATTAGTTAAATTACCATTATGAGCAATCGCAAATCCTCCCAATGCTAAATCAGCAAATAATGGTTGTACATTTCTTAAAAGTGTTCCTCCTGTGGTAGAATATCTAACATGACCAATAGCAGAATGTCCTTTAAGCCTTCCTAAAACACTTGTTTTAGTAAATGTATCACTAACAAGACCCATTCTTCGTTCTGCATGAAAATGTTTATTGTCAAAAGTAACAATACCAGCTGCTTCTTGGCCTCTATGTTGCAAAGCATGAAGCCCTAATGCTGTCAATGCTGCTGCATCAGGATGCCCATAAATTCCGAAAACACCACACTCATGATGAGGTCTGTCATTTAATAAATTTGGCAAATTAAGCTTCCAATTTTTAAATCTTATGTGATTAAAGCAACTTATTTAGAATCTTCATCCATTACAAATAATAGGCTCTTTTAGCATTTGGTAAATGTATTATTAATAAAATTTTTAAATCATTTAAATTCTATAATTTAACTGTTAATCAATAATCAAGATATATTTCTATAAAGTTGGTTACATGAAATCATATTCTAAAAATATTGTAGGCGCCTTTTTTATGAGTGTTTCTATGGCAGGTTTTGTAGCCAATGATGCAATTATGAAAATTATTGCTTCTGAATTAAATTTAGAACAATCTATTTTTATAAGAGGTATTTTTTGTACCTTATTTATTCTTGTATTTTTTTCTTTTTCAAAAAATAAAAACTTAAATGAATGTTTTAAAATTCTACCTTTAATTTCGATCAGATCATTTTTAGAATTATTAGCTACTATTTTTTTTCTTACAGCATTAATTAATATGCCATTTGCTAATGTTAATGCCATTTTACAATCGTTACCCCTTACGATAACAATTGCTGCTAGTATCTTTCTCAAAGAAAGTTTTGGTCTTAAAAGAGGTGTAGCTATTATTTTAGGGTTAGTTGGGGTTTTTTTTATTATCAAGCCAGGATCTGATGGATTTAACTATTACTCTATTTTAGCAATTTTTGCTGTTTTATCAGTTACTTTTAGGGATATTCTTACTCGACAAGTATCTAAAATCATACCTGCTTTCTTCATCTCACTAGTTTCCTCAATGATAATTACATCTTCAATGGGATTTTACATAGCCATATTTCAAATATGGGACCCTATAAATTTTTTTATTTTATTTAACCTTGGATTATCAGCCATTTTTTTAATGATAGGTTATTTCTTTAGTATTGAAGCTATGAGATATGGTGATGTTTCTTTTGTTAGCCCATTTCGTTATACTTTAATAGTGTGGGCTTTATTAATTGGAATATTTTTCTTTAATGAAACTTTAGATTATCTCAGTTTTATAGGTATTTTACTAATAATGTTTTCTGGTATTTTCGTTTTATATAGAGAATCTAAAATTAAGAATTTTTCATGAGCTTATCATCATAATTTAACAAAATACTAGGCCAAGCATATTACTTTACTAATGCTTTTATTTCTTCTTAATTCAGCCCCTTTTTTCAGATAATTTTTTCTATTGATTTCTAAATTAATTAAATTGAATTCGGTATTTGAATTAATATTTAAAAAATCACTATGGTTGTTTGAAGCAGATAATAACCAATTAATTTGATCAATGCCCACTACACCTAAAAGACCTCTTCTTGTAAATTCGGCCACTACAACACCATTAATTTTGCCATTACTATCAAAAGCAGGGCCTCCACTTATCCCCCCAAAAGATAATAAATTTCTAGGGTTTTTTTCTAAAACTGCATAGATAGAATGTTTTTCTAAGATATTGTATGATCGAGCCTCCATTGCCATAAACCCTGCAAACTCAAGTGCAACATCACCAGGATTTCCTGCTGGATAGCCTGAAGAAAATGCAATTTTGGAGATTTCTTTTCCNATTTCAAATTTTTCGGGAATCAAATTATTATTTGTAAATAGTGCCAGGTCAGAATTAGGATGAATCAATATTTTTTCTATAAAAGAATTCTTATTATCATTTTTAAGATACACTTCTTTACATTCATTAATTACATGTCGAGCTGTCATCCATAAATTATTACCAAGATAAAAAGCAGTTCCTGAACTCGATTGATTTCTACTTGATTTTGTATTTAAGCGATATCTATTGAGGTTTCTTAAATTTATTTCATTTTTTTGTTTTGTTATTAAGTTTTCGTCTTCTTTTGCAAATAAATATTCGGTGTTAGTTGTAGCTCCTTCATTAGAAGGAATATTGTTTATAATAGCCCAAGAAACAGTGAAAAAAGCAATAAACAGGTAAAAATTATTTTTTATAAAAGAATACATTTACCCTATGATTGCTGCCGATATTATTAAAGAGACTGAAATTTTTATCGAAAAAAGCAAAATTGATGGTGCTAATTGATTATCTTCAATTCTTCCACTTAAATCTTTAAGAAATCTATCTGTCACTTTAAAACAAAGCAATTGAAGGAATATTGCAGTAAGTCCCCAAATTATTATTTCTAAGATAGAATTACTAACTGAAAGTGAGCTTGCCAGTGGTATTCCTATACCTAATAAGGCTCCAGAGAAAGAAATTGAGGCAGCTACATTACCATCTTTTATTAATTTTAATTCTCTGATTGGTGTCAAAAAAATATAGCTTGTTATTCCTATAAATAATAAGCAAAGAGTTACAAACAGATGTGAAATTAAAAATGGTAGACCGGTAATTAAAGCATTTATAAATTCCATGATTTTACCTCATAATATTTTTTAAGTCTTAATTTGGAAATAACTTAAACTAAGATTTAAGAGTATTAAAGGCTTCNAAGGCTTTTAGTCTGGACACCTTTAAATCTACTATTGGGGAGGGATATGTTTCTCCTAATTTTATTCCTGCATCTAATAAAACTGAATTAGGAGCTTCCCATGGNCAGTGNATAAATTTTTGGTCTAAATNAATTAATTCTGGNATNTATTTTTTTATATATATGCCTTTTTTGTCAAATTTTTCGCTTTGGGTCACTGGATTAAATACTCTAAAATAGGGTGCAGCATCTGCACCACATCCAGCGATCCATTGCCAACCAGCAGTATTATTAGCAATATCTGCGTCAAATAAACAATTCCAAAACCATTTTGCACCATGTCGCCAGTCAATAAGTAGATTTTTTACCAAAAAAGATCCAACTACCATTCTTAATCGATTATGCATAGATCCAGTTTGCCAGAGCTCACGCATTCCAGCATCTACTAATGGAAATCCCGTTAAACCTTTTTGCCATTTCTTTAAAGCAATTCCATCATTTTTCCAGGGAAAACCATCAAATTTTTTTTGTAGGTTTTCATAAATAAATTGAGGAAAGTGGTAAAGAAGATGATTTGAAAACTCTCTCCATCCTAGTTCACTTAAAAAGTGATCTGTATTTTCATTTTATTATTATTAACAACCGTATACCAGACTTTATTTGGTGATATTTCACCAAAATGAAAATTGGGAGCTAATCTTGAAACATTGTCTNGCGATGGAAAATTTCTTCCATCTTTNTAATTTTTTAAACCATTNTTAATAAAAAATTCAAGTCTTTCAAATGCTTTTTTCTCTCCAATTAGTGCATGACTTAAAATACTNTTCTGCCAATTATTAGNATTAGTTTTATTAATATCAAATTCATTATTTTTCACTACATCTTGTTTAAGATTTATTTTAGGAGGTTTTGGTAAAGGTGCTCGTGGAGGAGAACTACCTAAGCATCCTTTTCTATAAAAGGGTGTGAAAACTTTATAGGGAGTTCCGTCCTTTTTTAAAATTTCCCAGGGTTCCCAAAGAAGATTTCCATTAAATGTTTCACACTCAATGCCAGTTTTTTTTATTTCTTGTTTAATTATGGTGTCTCTTTTTATTTCCCATGGGGCATAATTTCTGTTCCAGTAAACACCTGATACATTATTGTTTTTTATTAATTCTTTTAAAATTTTTAAAGGTTCCCCTTTAAAAATNACCAGACCGTTTTCTAGAGATTTATTTAATAGTTTCAATGACTCATAAAGCCATGTTAAACTAGCGTCACCATGATTGAAATCAACGGTAGCGTTTTCGTCAAAAATATAAATGGGTATTAATTCTGAATTTTCTGTGGCTTTAGTAAGAGATGGATTATCATCAAGCCTCAGATCATTCCTAAACCAATGAATATTTACTTCTTTTGTCACTTTAAAAATATCGTCTTTGTTATTAGTTAAGTTGATAGATAAATAATCTGTTGCTCCTAATTTACAACCGTATTAATTTTATGATTAATATTTTCTTAAGTTAATATTTAAACAATTAATTTTTATATCAGGTATAATAATGGACATAGGCCTAACAAAAAAAGTTGAAAATTTAAAAAATGAAGTAAGAGATTTTATTGATAATGAAATCAGGCCTAAAGAAGATGAATATTTTCAGGACGTAGGTGCAGCTGGCTCACGATTTAAATTCACTAGCAAAATGCTCTCTACCATTAATAATTTAAAACAAAAAGCAAAAAGTAAAAATCTTTGGAATTTTTGGCTTTCGGATAGTAAAGATGGTCATGGATTAACTACGGTAGAATATGCTTATTTAGCTGAAGAAATGGGCAAATGTAGGCTTGGTGCTGAAATTTTTAATTGTTCTGCTCCAGATACTGGTAATATGGAAGTATTTAAGAGGTATGGTTCTCAAAANCATAANGAGATTTGGNTAAAGCCATTGCTAAACGGAGAAATAAGATCTGCTTATTGTATGACTGAACCTGAAGTTGCCTCTTCTGATGCTACTAACATTTCATTAAAAGCAGAAAAAAAAGATGATCACTATGTGTTAAATGGAGAAAAATGGTGGATATCTGGTGCTGGTGATCCGAGATGTAAAGTATACATAGTTTTAGCTAAAACAAATAATTCAACTGAAAATAAACATAATAATCATTCTATGTTTGTGGTTCCAAGTGATACTGATGGAATCAAAATATTAAGACCCATGCAAGTCTATGGTCATGATGATGCACCACATGGTCACATGCACATAAATTTTAAAAATGTAAAAGTCCACAAGGAAGACCTTTTACTAAACAAGGAAGGTAAAGGGTTTGAAATAGCACAGGGTAGATTAGGGCCAGGCAGAATACATCATTGCATGAGAGCAATTGGACAAGCTGAATTTGCTCTTGAAATGATGTGTGAAAGAGCATTAACAAGGTCAGCCTTTGGTAAGAAAATTTCAGAGTTAGGTGCAAATTATGACATTATAGCTAATTGTAGAATAGAAATTGAAATGGCTAGGTTACTTTGTCTTAAAGCTGCATGGATGATGGATAATTATGAGCCTAAAACAGCAGCGCCTTGGATAAGTAAAATTAAAGTCATTGCACCAAAAGTTGCCCTTAAAGTAGTAGACGAAGCGGTTCAACTTTTTGGAGGAATGGGAGTNAGTCAAGATACCCCACTTGCTGCTGCTTGGACACATTTGAGGACACTAAGATTAGCAGACGGCCCAGATGCAGTTCACAGACGTCAGGTAGCAAGAGCTGAGTTAAAAAAATTCAAAAAAAATGAATTTTAATGAATGATAATTTACCTCATCTACTCAATATAAGTAAATTAACTGACACATTAGCTTTAAAATTACCAAGTTTTCAAGGTCCTTGGAAATATACAAAAACTTCATTTGGTCAATCTAATCCAACATTTATTTTAACTGGAAAAAAAAATAAATTAGTTCTAAGAAAAAAGCCCTCTGGAACATTGTTAAAATCAGCACATATGATCGAAAGAGAATTTAAAGTAATGTCTGCTTTAAAATTATCAAATGTTCCTGTTCCAAAAATGCATTATCTCTGTGAGGATAATGATGATATTGGAACACCTTATTTCATTATGGAATATATTGATGGACAATCTTTTTTAGATCCCAGGGCTTTAACATTAAAAAATTCTGAACGTAAAAAAATTTACCAAGAAACCACAAAAATTTTAGCTAATTTGCATCAAATTTGTCTAGAGAAAGTTGGTCTCTTAGACTTTGGTAAATCAGGAAATTATTTTGCTAGGCAATTTTCGCGTTGGTCTGTTCAATATGAAAATAGTAAAACTGAGTTAATTGAACCAATGGAAAATCTTATAAGATGGTTAGGGGATAATATTCCATCAGAAAAAGAAAGTAATTCTTGTTTAGTCCATGGTGATTGGCGGATAGACAACCTACTGTTTGATAAAAAAAATTTTAATTTAATTGCTGTTCTTGATTGGGAACTATCAACAATAGGAGATCCAAGAGCTGATTTAGCCTCTCAAATCATGCAATGGTCTATGCCAATAGGAGAAGAGGGTAGAGGGCTATATGGAATTAAAAGAAAAGAACTTGCTATCCCCGAAGATAAAGAATTTTTGGAATTATACAGTAAACTTAGGAATCTTAATGATATCCCAGACTTAGAATTTGCTTTACCTTTTTGTTATTTCCGCATGGCAGCCATTTTACAGGGTGTTAAGAAAAGAGCTTTAGATGGAAATGCTTCAAATCCTGAAAAAGCAATAAAAATGGGTAAATATGTAAAGCATTACGCTAAAAAGGGACTAGAAAGTATAATTAAGTTTAAATAGGAAGTCTTATTCTTACTCCAAGTCCTCCAAGAGCTGTAGATTTATATAGAGATAATTGACCACCGTGCATTCTTATAACATCATTTGCAATACTTAACCCAAGACCAACTCCACTATGATTATTTTGGTTTCTAGATTTGTCTAATCTTGTAAAGGGATGAAAAGCTATCTCATAATCTTTTTCCTCTATCCCAATTCCATCATCTTCTATTTCAAATATTAAATTATTTTTTTCTTTATTTATTTTAAAACTTATATTTTTTCCATAAGTAATTGAATTATCGATAATATTTTGAATTGCTCTTTTAAGTCCATTTGTTCTTATACTCATTGAAAAACTTTTCTCCAATGATTTAGAAATTTCCAGAACAAGATTTTTAAAATGTTTTTTATTCTTATTTACTATAGATTCGACAAATTCATAAATATTTGTTTTTTGAGTTTTTTCATTCACATTAGATTTTGAAAATTCTAAAAATTCATCTAACATTGCTTCCATCGAATTGACATCTTCAAGCATTTCTTTTATTTCGTCACTTTTGNTTTCCAATGTTAAAGCNAATTTTAATCGAGTTAACGGTGTTCTAAGATCNTGACTTACACCAGACAGCATTTGTGTTCTTTGCTTAATTTGTCTTTCTATTCTTGCTCGCATNGCCATAAATGCAATACCTGCTCTTCGAACTTCGTCTGATCCTCCAGGTCTAAATTCTATAAACTGNCCTTTTCCAAATGCTTCTGCAGCTTTNGCAAGTTTACCGATAGGTCTTATTTGGTTTTTTANAATTATTAATGAAAGTATGACTAGTAAAATAGTGACAAATAGCATTAATACTAAAAGCTGATGAGGATTAGAAGCACTTATNCTCTTTCTACTTATTTTGAACTCTAAAACACCTTGATCAAATTGAACTTGAATAAGAACATTTCGTGGGTCTGATAAGTCAAAAGAGGAAGGTCTCTTAAGTTTTTCTTTTAAGTTTTTAACAAATGTTTTTCCAGACAAATCAATAAGTCCAATTTTTGTTTGTCTTGTAAAATTTTTTTCTTTCAAAAAACTAACTTCAAAGCCAAACTCTTCACCTAGATTTGATAGTTTATTTAATAAAAGGTCATCAGATAATTTTTCTGTTAATCCTCTTTCAGTTTCNTTTTGAATATAAATAATTTCAAAAGCAATACCTTCAGACATCTGGTTTGTGACTTGTTCAAAATGTCTTTGTATAAAAGCAATCCCTACAACTATTTCGATAAAAATGATAGGAAATAATAGTATTAAAATGGCTCTTCCTAATAAGCTTTTTGGTAAATATCTCTTAATTGGATGTTGAGCCATTTTTTTTAATGAACTTTATTTAAATTTAATCATAATTAATACATAATCTTTTATTAAAATAAATTGTTATTTCTTTGAAAAAAATTTTTGAAAACATAAGATTAATAACTGCCCCTAATCCAAGTCCTATGACTCAAAAGGGTACAAATACCTATATTTTGGGTAATCAAGAAGGTTTATGTATTATTGATCCAGGACCTGATAATGAGCAACATTATGAACAAATAAAAAATATAATAAATAAAGAAAAAGCGAGTCATATTTTAGTAACTCACTCTCACCTAGATCATTCACCTCTCGCAATTAGAATGTCTAGAGATTTTTCAATACCTATTTTTGCCCATGGTAAATTAGAAATGGCTAGATCTTCAATTATGAAAAAATTATTAAATTCTAACTTAGAAATAGGTGGTTTCGAAGGGTTAGATACCAATTTTAGACCTGATTATTATTTGAATGATCACCAAGTTATAAATGGGTTTAATTGGTCAATAGAAGTAGTCCATACCCCTGGTCATTTGGCTGATCATTTGTGTTTTTCCGTAATAGAAAAAAATATTCTATTTTCTGGAGATATTGTTATGGGGTGGACATCTACTCTTATCTCTCCACCAGATGGTGATGTAGGGCAGTATTTCAATTCTTTAGATAAATTATTAAATAGAAGTGATAATGTATATTTACCAGGACATGGACATAAGGTTGAAGACGCAAAAACATATGTTGCTAAATTAAAGAAACATAGGATGGAAAGAGAAAATCAAATACTTTCTATTTTAAAAATTAGGCCACTTAATTCATATCAGATTGCTAATAAAATTTATAAGAATCAACCTCAACCTATAATTTATGCTGGGAGTAGGAATGTATTTGCTCACCTTATAAATTTATTAGAAAGAAATTTGATTTGTTGTGATGGAGCAATTTCTCCAGATAATTGTTTTGAGTTTATAAATAAATAAAAATTGAGCTTGATGGATTATTAATCCATTGGTATAGGTTAAATATTGTTCCGGCGTAGCTCAGCGGTAGAGCAGTTGACTGTTAATCAATTGGTCGTAGGTTCGATCCCTACCGCCGGAGCCAAATAAATCAATAACTTACAATAATCTGTATTTTTATCTTTCTTGGGAAATACAGAGAATACAAAATACGCTTGTTATGGTTTTATTTACATTATGTATCGGAGAATATGGTACACCAAAAACTGTAGCCTATTAACTATAGTAGGTTGGTCGAGAGATCGATTATTTCTGGAGGCACCATTTATTAATAACTAATATGAATATTGTTGACACCGAGAACCTATTGAATAAGGTTTAAACCTACAATTATCATATATTAACGAAGATAAAATAAGAATTACGAAATTTTCCTATAAATCTGAACAAGAAAGTTTAAAAAAGTCCAAATATTTGATCTTCTAAATGAGTAAAATCATGGAAAGTGCTATCAAAACTTTTATGGTTTTTCTATAGAGTGATTAAACCCGAATAAGTAGGTTTGAAATGTAGCTCCAAAAGGTGCGAGTGCTTCAACCAAATCTGGTTTAGAATTACCAAAAACTAACCACCCCTTAAAATCTACTAACTCCATTACTTCTGCAGCAATTGGACTTTCAATATGGTTTTTGATACGTTGCATATATCCATCGCTATCTGCTAAGATTTCGATTAAAGTTGCCTCTTTTCCACTATCAGAAATATGCCATTCGTAACTTATCAACTTTTCTTCTTTTAAGTCCAAAATATACTTTGAGGACCTATTTTTTACCCAATTTTTAAACTCTTCAGGGCTACCTTTTATGCTACACTGAATTACGCTACAAATTTGATCTGATTTTTCCCTAAGTCCTGACATTTTAGCCTCTTATTTGTTATTAACTTTATCTTTAAATTACATAAAAATTATCTTATCTATTTAAATTCATTTGAACAAGATGATACAAGGTCTCAGTTAATTTATAAGCTGATTAGATTTTTTGTTTGTCCACTTGGTGAGCTCAGTTCCGCTCGGAGCATTCCGGTTACAATAGAGGGATTTTAGGAACTAGATAATTGTTCTT
>FUFK010834958.1_pt1 | contig 16378 bp, 15 predicted proteins | sample 1021851 | NCBI WGS metagenome assembly FUFK01 (sample SAMEA51879418, study PRJEB19060) | metagenome | reverse complement strand
GTAACCGCGCCATTGGGACCGCCTGCCTGACGCTTTGGCAATGATCTAAGAGACGTCGCTAATGACGTCATTACTGACGTCTCTTATGTGGGGCCTGTGATGCGTGGCGAAATTCTTGGGGCGGAGCGGCGGCGCTTTTGGCATGACGATGACAAGCTTGAGATAGTCGCGTCGGTTGGGATTGCCGGGGCGAGCGTGACGCAGGTTGCGCAGCGCCATGAGATTAAGCGACAACAAATTTACGCGTGGCGACATGAACTGAAGAAGAAAGGCTTGTGGTCGCCTGATGCTGGGGCGCTTTTCTTTCCGGTGGATCTGCCGGTGGCGCAGGCACCGGTCGCTGAGGCACCGCCTTCAGTTGCTGTTGAATTGCGCCTGCATGGCGGGCGCAGTTTGCATTTTGAAAGCACGATTGATCCTGCTGCGCTGTCGGCGCTGATCCGTGTGGTTGACGCTGCATGATCGGCCCGGGCACCGGTGTGCGTGTGTATCTGGCCTGCGGCGTCACGGATATGCGCAAGGGGATCGCAGGGCTGGCGGCGCTGACCCAGGACGTGTTGCGACAAAAGCCTACCAGTGGGGCGGTGTTTGCGTTTCGAGGCCGTCGGGGTGATCGGATCAAGCTTCTGTTCTGGGATGGGCAGGGCTTTTGCCTCTATTACAAAGTGCTCGAACGGGGCCGTTTCCCTTGGCCGAGCGCCAAGGATGGAGCTGTGCGACTGACCTCGGCGCAGCTTGCGATGTTGTGGGAGGGGATCGATTGGAGGCGTCCAGATTGGGGTGCTCCACCCGCTCGGGTGGGGTGATTTTGCGCCGGAATTTGCTTTATTTATATGGTGCTTTGACCTGACTTTTGGTAGTCAGGCGCATGTCTGAACACGCCGAAAACCTCCCCGATGATCCCGCCGTTCTGAAGGCGATGATCGCGGCTTTGCAGGCAGAAAACGCCAAGATATCGGCCACGTTGCGCGTCCATGATCAGTTGGTTCAGGCGCTTCGCCTACGGATCGCCAAATTGCAGAAACTGGCTTTCGGCAAGTCCTCAGAAAAGATCGAGCGCGAGATCGAACAGTTGGAGCTGGCGCTCGAAGATCTGCTGGTCGCGGTTGCTGAGGAAGATGACGCACCCATCAACGAAGGGCAGGATGAACCTTCACCAGAAGCTGCCGATGCACCCGCTTTGCGTCGCCGACCACGTGTCTCGGATACGACCCCGCGCGAACGCCGTGAACTGGACCCCGGCACCTGCTGCACTGACTGTGGCGGTGATCTGCGCGTAGTGGGTGAGGATGTCAGCGAACTCCTTGACATGATTGCTGCTCAGATGAAGGTGATCCAGATCGCCCGGATCAAGAAATCCTGTCGCCGTTGTGAGAAGATGGTGCAGGAACCCGCACCGAGCCGCCCGATCCCGGGCAGCATGGCAGGGCCAAACCTACTTGCGCATATTCTGGTCTCCAAGTTTGATGATCACCTTCCACTTTATCGCCAGCACGAGATCTTTGAGCGTATGGGCGCGGACATCCCCGAAAGCACGCTGGTCGGCTGGTGCGGACGCTCCATGAAGACCTTGTCGCCGCTGATTGAACGGATTGAGGCTGACATCATGGGCAGCGACCTGCTGCACGCAGATGACACACCGATCCGGGTGCTGGACCGCTCAAAGCGCGACAAGGGTCTTGGCAAAGGGGTCAAGCAAGGCCGGATCTGGGCCTATGTGCGCGATCAACGCTCATGGGCGGGTGCATCGCCACCGGGGGCCGTCTATCGGTTTGCACCGAACTGGAAGGAAGAGCACGTTCTCAGCCATCTGGCCAACGCCCGCGGCATCCTCCAGGCTGATGGCTATAAGGGATATGCCAAGCTCTATGCGTCTGAACCCGATGGTAAACCGCGCTTGCGCGAGGCGGCCTGTTGGGCCCACCTGCGCCGTGACTTCCACGACTTTTGGACCTCAACCAAATCCGAGATCGCCCGCGAAGCGCTCGACCGGATCGGCAAGTTCTATGACATCGAGCGCGATATAAACGGCCAGCCCGCTGACGTGCGTCATGCGACGCGCCAAAAGCTGACCCAGCCAAAGGTCGCGGTCTTCTTCGCCTGGTCTGAACAACAGCTCCTGCGCATCCCCGGCAAAAGCGATCTGGCCAAGGCGTTCCGCTATGGTCTCGCGCGGCAGGAGGCCCTCAGCTTGTTCCTAAGCGACGGACGTGTGGCCATTGACAACAACCCCGCTGAACGCGCCCTGCGCCCGATTGGAATAGGACGGAAAAACTGGCTCTTTGCAGGGGCAGACACAGGCGCAGAAACTCTCTCACGCGCCATGACCATCATCGAAACCGCCAAGCTGAACGGCCTTGATCCGCAGGCCTACCTTGCCGATGTCCTCGACCGCATCCACGATCACAAGATCAACCGGCTGGACGAGTTGCTGCCTTGGAACTGGGCACCAGCGGATACCGAGAACAGTCAAGCTGCATAAGGTGCGGTATCAATGGTGCGGTTACGGCCGAAGCCTTTGTGTTTATGGACAAATTCAATATATTGAATATTTTTGCAGCGATTTTGGCGGGTTGCGCGATCACGGTCGTGTAGCGGCTGAGCGGGGGTTTTAGGGTCAAGAAGGTCTGATAGCAGGAATGCAGTACGATACAGTGGAATGCAGTAAGAATACAGTGGCCACTGTATACTTAGGTAATTGAAATAAAACAATATTCATCGAAAATGCAGTAATACAGTGGAATTTGCCCGTTTGCTGCTGCGCTATTATTATTTTTTTTCCGATCCTGATTAGCGGGGAGAGGGGTGTGTAAAAAAAAATTTCCTAGAGTCTTAGGATCTAAATTCCTACTGTATTACTGCATTTGTCAAAAAAATATATATAAAACAAAGACTTAAAGAAAAATCTCACTGCATTCCCACTGTATTCTTACTGCATTCTTACTGCAGTGCACTGTATTTTTTCACTCCACCCGCCTTTTCGCCTCCCCTCACGCAACATGTGGGCGAGTTCAAGAACAGAAAAGGCCCGCTAACGCGGGCCTATACTCTGTCTGGCATTCATCCCACTAACGCGGGCCTATACTCTGTCAGGCTGCCCGACGCTTCTCAAATTGCAAGGTCCAGACCTTGGTGCCCCCCTTGGTTCCCTTTTCCAGAAAGTAGGTTCCGCCATCACGGTCAGCCCGGAATGTTTCTGCAAACCGTCCGAACTGGCGAGACAGTGTCGTGGTGTCATTGTAGGTCTGCGAATGCTTATCGTAAGCCCAGCCGTTGATGTAGAGAGGGTCGCCATCATCAAAGCCTTCAAGNNCTTGCCTTGATCGACACGCCATTCTTGAAGCGCTTAGCGTCTCCCACCGCGAAGTTCGTACCGACATCGAACTGGATGATGCGCTCCTTTAGCAGATTCAGCGGGCTATCTTGCTCCTCGTTAGCGGATTTAAGCATTTCGCGGTTACCCATGAACCCGCCCATGCCTGCGGCCTCAAGAACACCACCGACGACGCCGGACCAGTTCTCATATGAAGCTAGAATCGTGTCTGTCTGCTTTACCATCCCCTGCGCTACCCAGTTCTGGATGATCGTCAGGCAGGCCCATACAAGGTCTCCCCGGTTTTCAGAAGCCCACCCACAGATATTGCCATGCCGGAACCCAGTACGCTTTTCAGGGTTTTCCATTTCTGCGTCCAGATCGATCATAATCAGACGACGGATAAGCTCCGGCGAAAACTTTACGTCGTTACCTGTGAACACCCATGCGCATCGACCTCAACCGTTTGTGACTTGCCCAAGATACGGGCCTGATACACAGGCGTAGTCATGGCGGAGGCCAATTCCCCACTATCGACGGAGTGGTTGATGTTGTCGAAGAACACGATGTTCTGACCGTTCGAAAGGACTGACGTCAAGGTCTTGCCCATCTCATCGTTCCCTCCGGGCATTGCCAGCGCAGGCGTGGCGCGGCCTGCCGCGATGATAGAGATTGCATCGACAAGAAGCGATGCACCTGTACCCGGAGCGGGCTTGTTTAGAAGGTTACCGGGTGTGGCCCCGTCGATCATTTCCCGCATGAAGGGCAGCAGGATGAGCGCCATCATGTTGGTAACCGCCGCTATACCCTCTCCATGCAGAGCCTGTTCTACGATTTCAGGACGCGTTAGAGCACCCAGCGGGAAGTCCGCTAGCACTTCTTCAATGAGGAGCCGCTTCGCCTCATAGACCTCTTGGCTGGTTGGCACAGCGCTAACGCGCTTCATCACCAGTTCGCTTTGCAGGTATATTTCTGAACCGCTGTGGTATCCGTTCTCAGTAACTAGCGCTCCATCAGCGGCGAAAAATGGTGTGTCGACCGCACCTCTGATAGGCAACAAAAACTCAGACAGGTCCCCGGCGAAAACGTCCTCCACTACATCCTTCGGAGGGTAAATGTGCTGGGTCTCACCTTCGTTCGTTTGCCTGTGAAAGCTGGCAACGTCTCCGAGCTGTCGTCGCTTCATTGCGTGATCTGTAACGCGAAGGCGTCCCTTTCTTACAATTGCTGCATCTTCCATATACTCGAAGAAAAACGGATTTTCTTCGTTCGCTCTCTTGATGGCCTCACAGGCGTACCGCGTTTGGTCAGGCGCTGGTTCAGTGACTAGGATTCCATCCGGACGGTCGCCCCCTGCGCTGGCGGTGCTGCGCAATGTCTCCCCCACCTTCTTCCAAAGGGCGCTGACCTCGCGCTTACCTAGGACGGTCGCGGCGACAATGGCATCCATAAGGCGGGCCTTGGTCGTGGAATCCACCTTCTCCTTTATAGCCTCTCCGATCAGCTTTGAGATTTCAGGCTCTGTGGTATCCTTGTCCAATGCCATTGCACGTTCTTCAAAGGTGGCCCGCTTTTCCTGTTCGCGCTCCTTCTTGATCTCCACAGGTTCGAATGGATCATCGACACCATCCGCTGCCGGGAGCATAAACCCTGCATCCATATCGGAAAGCGTATCCTCTTCGAACCAGCCCTGTCTAAGGGCCTCTTCAAGGTGCTGTAGCTTGTGTCGACCTTGGCAGGCGTCGTGATGGCAAAACCAAGTCCAATACTCCGACTGAGAGTCCTCTGCGTTAACCGCCATCGTCGCGGTTCCGCCCTCTGAGCTATGTTCGTGTTCGAACGGGCATTCGGTGTGGACGTGTCCTTGCGCTTCACCTCCGGCGATCCTGATCTTGTCCGGGCACAACGTTTCCAATAGGTCCGCAATCATGAAGCGGTCCTTTGCGGTCCGGTGCCACTCGTTCAGAGAAGCGCCTGACGGCGTGTGGCACTGCGGCTGACGATCCCCTTCGGCTTCCACCCCAGCGATGGTGAAGGCGCTCACCTCCCGATTGGACGTGTAAACACTCTTCTTCATCGGCTTGACGTCATCGAAGCGCAGTGGAGTGCCCATGACGACAGCCGCGTACCAATTGTCACTACCCTTCGGGTGGCGGGCCGTATAGAACAGGCGGCTTGGATCGGTACAGGAGGTGTCGAAATGGATACCCAACACATTCTGGGCTAAGCCGGTAATCTTGTCTTCCCACAGGTCTAGAGATGCCTGCTGCGTTTCGGCGAGATCGATAAGCTTGACCGGAGCCTCCAGAGGAAAGATGAGACGAAACTTTTCAAGCGGAGGAGTGTCAAGAATGATCTTTACACCCTCGGTTGTTTGCTTTTTCTGGGCACTTATAGCGCAAGAAGCAATAAACGATTCCTCGTAGCGGTTCTTGTCGAATTCTCGCAGGTATTGCTTGATTTCACCTTCGGTCGGATCACGCGTGATCTTCAACTTGCGCAATACTTCGTCACGCTTCAGCTCAAGTCCACATGTGCCATTGTTGTAGGACGTATATACGATGCAAAGTAGGCCTAGTTCTTCGATGGTCTCCAAAACGTCATCAAGCTTCGCTCCGGAATCCACATCAAGTCCAGCAGCCGCCATGGTGGTCATCGCTTTGGCCTTACGCGCACCATCTACAGAAGAACCCAATACGATGCACGGTCCTGCCTTGTTCTTGCTTTCAGGGTGACGAGAAAACCCCCACGCAGGGGCGTTGCCGCTTCCGGCACCACCACCAATCCACTTGTGCCAAGACATCGTCGACGAGTCCCAATCACCGTCGAGGGTGTTCCTGCGGTCACGTGCACCCCACATCTCCCCCGTCAAGAAGGTCACTTCCCGATTTAGAAATTCCTCAAATCCTTCCGGCTCGGTGCCGAGGATTTCTGCGTCGTTAAGTGAGGGCAGGTACTCAGGTTCACCAGCAAGAACTTCCCGGCTGCCGTCTTGGTAGTCGGCGATATTAATTACATTTGTCTCAGCATGATCTTGCAAGATGGCAGCATATTCTTCCGCGCACTTAGGTTCCCCCTTGAGGCCGAACAGGTTCAGACCTGCCTCCGCAAAGGGGTTGGCAATCGTTTCTTCCGGCGCAGCTTCAAGATCGCTGATAGTTGGCGCAACGCTGCGCAGGGTAGTAGTAGTCGTGCTAGTCATGAGTCTCGGTCTTCTTTCTCTCTTTTTCGCCCAATCTGGGCTGCTGTGTTATTTTAGCTTCAAGCTGAAATCTCTTTTCAAATTCCGCTTGCCTATTTTTAGTAATTGTGATTCACGTTGCGATCAACGAATCATTTTGTGATTCTCGCGTTTTCTGTTTCGTGTAGCGCCCGGGTCACAAAAAAACCGCTAAAGCATAGAAAATGCTTGACAAATGGGGGCGTTCCGGGTTATCTTCGTGGCAGTAGGGGGTTGTGTCCCTATTATCTTTTCCTTGGTGTAGTCCTTTCTCCTACACCCTGCGCCGCTCCCTATCGGAGCGGCGTTTTTCGTTCAGTCGTGCTCAGCAGCTTTGCCCAACGCTCGGTTGCGCGCCATCGTGCCTACCTCAGCAGCTTTCGCTGGCTGACCATCGGCGATCTGTACTGAAGGCGCGGCAAACTTGGACAGGATCGACATCATGTGATCAATATCGATCTTTTGACCGCTGGTCTTAGGTGCGTCACTGCCCCGCGTTTCTGCATCTCGGATCAACTTTTCCAAGGACCGCGTCGCGTCTGTAGCTGACTTCCAGTCGCCGGAGGCGCGGGCCTTCGATAAAATTTTACGATACTGTTCTGCGCACCAAGAAATGGTAATGCCTAGGTCAGCGAGGCTCCCGCCCGCACCTCTATCCATATTCGAGAAGATTCTCGCAGCCTCCTCATTTCGCAGCTCGGAGACTCGCGCTGCGACCTTTTTCGCGAGGCGCGATGCCGCCGCTCTGTTGTTCGCGCTCGCATATCCGGCGCGGGCGTACGCCTCTCTTTGTTTGACCCCCCCGGCGATCAACTGCGAAAAAAGCTCGTGTTTATTGTTGCTAAGCTGGGCCATCACACAGGCTCCAAAGTGTCTAGAATATCGACAAGGGCCCCGTCCGGGTATGCAGTGAAAATGTCAGACCTACCTGCTGAACCGCGTCGTGTGGTCCATTCCCCCAGCGTCTTAGTCGACTGGGCAAAACCAGCTTGGAGCAGCACCGACATAGTCAGAACTGCATCGTCATCCAGCTCTCGCTTCAAGCGGTTAAAGTCGACGTAAAATCCTTGACCGCGTGATTCAAACGCCTCCATCGAATTTGTTAAAAATCTGGCGAGCTGCGTGCTCAAACCTGCTGTTTGTTCGTACATTATCAGTTCTTTCTCTTAGTTGTTGGAGGTGATCCGGCGACGGGAGAAACGTCGTCGGAGCGGCTGACCGTGTGGGCTGGTCAGTATTAGTTATGCCGCTTGATCTTGATCCTGCGCTCGGCGCTCAGCGACGATGCGGGCGATCTCCTCGCCCAGGCGAGCTTCTTCGGCAGCGATCATCTCAGGAGTCCACTCCCGGCGGCGCTGAAGGCCGCGTTCAAGCTTTTCTCTGACCGCCTTGCGCTTTTGAGCTTCTTTCCTAGATCGCTTTCGAGGCCGTGCTGAAGTATCGCTGTGATCGTCACTTGTGATTGAATCTAGAAAGCTTTCGCGGCTCACAGCAGCCCCCACTTTCTTGCCAGCGCAACACGCTGCGCCGGATTCTTAACCTCTTGCAAAAGCTCAATCTTTTCAGCACGGGACCGAAGATCATCCTGAACTGGAGGCGGCGTTGCGATGCCCAGTTCGCGAGCCATGGAAATTTTGCGGGCGCGCTCGTCACTACTGCGCTCATGATGCACTACATCCTTGCCCGCGTTGACCTTCTGCAACGCCACCGCCATGGCTTCCTGATCGCCAGCGGCGATGTCGGCGCGGAGCTTCGAATCTGAAAGCTTCGGCAGTTCCTGCAATTGGCGGTCCAGCTCGTCACGATCAAGCGTAGCGCCAAGTGTCGCGTTGCGCAGCTCCGCGATGGACGTACAGTCTTCGATACTTAGATCAACACCATGCTGCTCTCTCGCAGCGCTGATCGTGTCCTGCACAAGTGCAGAAAATCTCTCCGTCAGAACCGGGCTGGAATTAACGATATTGGTGAATGTTTCGAAATTTTGGGGCATCATGCAGCCTCCTCAAGGTAAGAATTGTTGCAATTCACGAGCGCAAACGCCGGGGCAATACCCGCGACATCGCAGGTCGCATCGACTCCGACGACACATCGCAAAACGTCAGGTTGCAGGAGCAGAAGGTCCGAAAGGGTCCCAACAGATTCCATGACGGAAGGCACGGCCATCGCACTGTTCGCCACCGACGCAAAGAAGAGGCTACGCGCTACATCAAAACGTGCACGGCAATCTTGGGGCAGCACGGCAAACAGCGCCTTTGCAGTAGTCACATCATCAGCGACGTACAGGCGATCATCTTGGACCGCGACCGAGGCGGTCAGCCGCCGCATCGCGCCGCCATCGACCTCTTTCTTCTTCAAAGTTAAAAGGGCATCCGCCAGACCAAATCGGTGCGGCCTTGATCGCACGTCGCGGGGTACACACTCCAACCGCCGTCGTGCTGTACCAAGATGGACGCCGACGGCATCTGCGTAGTCAAAAACTGTTATATTCATTATTTCCTGCTCATTTTGTTAATGTTAAACTCTTCTGTTGACTTAACATGCTAAATATTGCAGCCGGAGTCAATCGAATCACCAAAACGGGTCATTTTATCTTGCGTAAACGATTAGATTGTGAATCAGAATTACACCATGCCACTTTGCGTGACATTTCATGGCAAGAATCTCTATCGTTTACAGACACATAGGAGGTATATAGCCTTCTAGGTGTTAATCACACCAATGGAGAAACCGAATCATGACAATTTCTGAGCAGATGCACGGCGACCTAATTACCGCGACATCGAAGATGGCAGATGCCGCCCTCGCGCCCATCTCTGAGACATTATTGCAACAACTCAGCGAGATGATGGCTAAGGCACAGGAACAGCTATCCGCGATGCAGGAAGCCAAGCCTGCAGGCAACGTGGTTCAGCTATCTATGTAGAGGGCAGGGAAGGGGGCGCTAACGCGCCCCCTGCCTATACGCAGATCATTCGTTCAATGTGCCGCCGCTTCTCTTCCAACCAATCTGCATCGCCCCCGTAACGTCCGGAGTGCGCGTTATCATTGGCGTGGCCCATCAGGGCGTTGCGCACATGCTCGGGCATCCCTGAGCGCCGGGACTCCGCAGCCCAACTATGCCGAAGGCTGTACAGTACTTTGCGCGGTTCATTCGGGGCGATCAGCTCGCGGAGGTTATCTGTCCACTCCCGCGACAGCGGGCGGGCGTATCTACCTTTTGCTTCAAGCACGCCGGTTCTTTGTGCCTCTTTCAGTTCGCTCGCAGTCGGTTCCGGTGCAAACGACGGAAACAGGAGCGGGCTATTGTGACGGCGCAGATGCTCAAACAGGAACGGGAGAAGGCGGGAGTGAATCGGCACGGCCCGGACGCTGTTCTCATTCTTCACCGAAGCCGCCCGCGCGTGGTCGTCGGTCTCGTCGTTGGTGATCCGGATGACTCCCCGGTCTAGGTCAATCCATTCCCGCCGCGCTTGGCATATTTCTTCCGGGCGTGCACCCGTCCATATCAGGCATTGCAGGGCGGTAATCAGGTCTTCCTTGCGGTTGTCGCGCTTACTGTTCCGGCGCTTGCTCCATAGGTCTTTCGAGACCATCACCAGCTTCTGGACCTCTTCGCGCTCAAAGCTTTTCCAGCTTCGTGACGTCTTGGGGCGACTATCCTTTGGCGGGCGCACGCCCGTCGCGGGGTTGTGGTCAATTGCATCAACCGACGCTGCAAACGAAAGTAAGGCGCGGATGGAATCCAGCCTCTTCGCGATGGAAGTTGGAGAAAGTGGTGCACCGCGATAGGTCAGCGTCTGGGCGTGCTCCACGTACTCCTGAACATGTCGCTTCGTGACATCTGACAGATACAGGTCGCCATCGTCGCCAGTATGAAACTCTGCGAATTCCCTCGCGTACTGAAGATGCTTCTTCCACGTTGTGGGTGCCTGCTTCTCGCGGTCGCGCCACCGGGGTAGGATAGACAGAACCGTCTCGCCGCTAACGCGGCTTGCGGCCTCTACTTTACCCGCCGCCCGTTCTGCTTTCAGGTCGGAAAGCTCAGCCTGTTCCAATGTCTTTGCCGCGTCATAGGCTTTCATCTGTTGCTGTAGTTCAATCTGCGCCCGTGCCTCTTCCTGAGACACGACAAAGAACCCTTCGCCCTCAGCCGCACGGCGCTGTGCAAGATCGTCGGTAACCGCGTATTTGGTGGTCTCAACGATACGCCCGTCACGGTAGAACCGTGCTGGAACTGGGGCGGGTGCGCCGGGAGGTAGGTCGTTCGGTGATAGGTCGATACGCATCACCACCGCGTCAGCGGCGAGCTTCGTAGCCTCTCCGACGTCTACCATTTGGACCATGCGCATCTGACGATTATGTCGGTCTGCGATGCCTTGAGCTTCGGTTGCTCGGTCGGTGTCGTTTTGACCTTCAAGGGCGATCATCCAAACCTTCTTGGTGAACAGATTTTGGAACTGCGCTGGGATCATTCTGCGGTAGTAATAACGCCCCCGTCGTTGCGTGATGTAGTTGCCCTTGCGCGGTCGAAAGGTCATACAATAATCCCCTTAGTGATCACCTTATTGACCACGCTATTGACCACAAATGCAAGCCTGTATTCAGCTTGAAGCGGAACGTCAAACTCAATATATCGTGTAAAAACAATGAATTGGTTATAATTTGACTTTTGCGGTGTGTGGCTTTCGGGTAACACGTGAGTCTGAATCCCACCTCCTCCGCCAATATCCCACCCTCTCACTACGCCTCTCCCCAATTCCGCGCCTGTCGTGGAACCGTCACCTTTGCGTTACGCGGCTGTTACCAGAATCGCGCATCAGGGGCCGTCTTTAACGGAGAGCCCTAATGAAACACCCTATTCTTCCCCTTGCCCTGTCCCTTCTGGCCGTCCCCGCTGCCGCGCAAGAGACGTTTGATGCCACGCTTGCGGGCCATGCCTACCTGCCTGCGCTGAGCCTTGTCGCGCCGCCTGCGGATGCGCCGAAGGATGCGTGGATCAGTGGTAAGTTCACTGGTGGCGCGCGTAATGGCGTGCCGATGTCGGTGCCGGGCGATACGGGCGGGCTGCATGGCAAACGGCTGACGGGGCTGAACCTGCCCTTCATTGGCCAGCCGTTGCAGGGGTTTTCCGGTTTCGCGATGAACCGTGCCGAGGATGGGTCGGTCTATGTACTGACGGACAACGGCTTTGGCTCCAAGGCGAACAGCCCCGATACACTGTTGTTCTTCAGCCGTATGGACGCTGATTTCGACACAGGTGAGGTCGAGATCAAGGAAACGGTTTTTCTGCATGATCCCGATTTCAAAGTGCCCTTCCGCATTTCTTATGGCGGGACAGACAGCCGCTATCTGACCGGCGCGGATTTCGATCTGGAGAGCATCCAGCGCGTCGGCGACAGCATCTGGATCGGCGAGGAGTTCGGCCCCTATCTGATCGAGGCCACATTGGACGGGCGGATCAAGGGCGTCTATCCGACGATGGTGGATGGTGTTCAACTGAAAGGGCCGGACTCGCCCGGTATCTCGGCCTCATCGGTGAAGGGGACGGATTGGACCGTGCCACGCTCGGGCGGGTACGAGGGTATGGCGCTGCAACCTGAAACGGGTTTGCTGTGGGCCATGCTCGAGAAACCTCTGCTGGCTGCGAGCGGCGAGAACGAAGGTGATTTCCTGCGCGTCATGGCCTTTGACCCCGAGGCACGCGACTGGACGGGCGAGGGCTTTAAGTTCAAGCTGGCGGAAGGGGCCACGGCGATCGGTGACTTCAACTTCATCGACGAGACCCGCGCGCTGGTGATCGAACGTGACAATGGCGAGGGCGAGCCTTCGTTGAAATGCGCCGGTGACCCGCAGGCAGATTGTTTCCCGAACCCCGCGATGGTCAAGCATGTGGTTCTGATCGATACCGCCGATGTGGATGCCGAGGGCTATGTGCGCCGCATCGGCCAGATCGACCTGATGAACATCGCCGACCCCGAGGGTAAGGCCCGCATCGAAACCGATGGCGGCGAGGCAGGGCGGTTCAGCCTGCCGTTCTTCACCATCGAGGACGTGATGCGGGTGGACGAGACGCACATCATGGTCGCCGTGGACAACAACCTGCCGTTCTCATCCGGACGCAAGCTGGATGCCGCTGCAGATAACGAAGTGGTGCTGCTGAGCGTGCCCGAACTGCTGGCCGCGCAGTAACCTGACGCGCCCCTGTCGCAAAGGATGCCGAGGGGGCGTTTCACACCCTAGACAGACCCCAGGCCCCGCCATTGCCCGCGCATCCCAACCTTTGGGAGGATGCCGGTTGATGTGCGGGGCTTTGCCGTGTCAGAAAAAGAGAGCGCCCGCCTGATGGCATCGCCGTTCCCTGACACCCGCGCCTTGGGACAGGGCACAGGGATGGTATGGTGGGCCTTGGTAAAAGGATCTCCCCCCATGACGTTTCAGATCGGCATTGGCCCGAATAATCGCAAATCCGCCTATTTCGACGCGACTGTCGCAGACGGCGTGGCTTGTTTCTCGGTCTATAATCACGTGTTCATACCAGCGCATTACGGCGACCCAGAGGGGGAATATGACGCGCTGATGAACGGGGTGGCCATGTGGGATGTCGCGGCGCAACGGCAGGTCGAACTGTCCGGGCCGGATGCCGCGCGGCTGATCCAGTATCTGACCACGCGCGATATGTCGAATACCCGGATCGGGCAGGGGCGCTATGTGCCCATGTGCGACCATCAGGGGCGGCTTATCAACGACCCCGTGCTGCTCATGCTGGCGCAGGATCGCTATTGGCTGTCGATTGCGGACAGTGACATCGCCCTATGGGCCAGCGCCATCGCGGCAGAGCGCGGGTGGGACGTGACCGTGGCTGAGCCAGACGTCTCCCCGCTGGCGGTTCAGGGCCCCAAGGCCGAGGCGGTGATCACCGCGCTGTTCGGCGACTGGGTGCGCGATCTGAGGTATTTTGGCTTCAAGCAAACGCAGCTGGGGGATATCCCGCTGGTGCTGGCGCGGTCGGGCTGGTCGAAACAGGGCGGCTTCGAACTGTATCTCCAGGACTGCAGCCGCGGGGGGGAGCTATGGGCAATGGTAAAGGCCGCAGGCGCGCCCTTTGGTATCCGCCCCGGTGCGCCCAATGACGTCGAACGGATCGAAAGCGGGCTGGTGTCCTATGGTGCGGATGGTCGTCTTCAGACCAACCCTTGCACCCCGTATGACATCGGCCTGGGCAAGCTGGTCGATCTTGAGACCCCCGAGGATTTTATCGGCAAAGAGGCGCTGCGCCGTATTGCCGATGAAGGCGCGCAACGGGAAAGGTCAGGCTTTGTCATCGCGGGCGCGCCACTGACGGGGGCGGCACATTCGATTTCCGTGCTGGACGACAAAGGCCAGCCGCGCGGTGTGCTTAGCGATTACGTCTATTCCAAACGTTTCGAGGCCAATATCGGCGTCGGGATGATCGCATCGGATGCAAAGCAAGCGTCGCTCCACGTGGTCATTGGGGACGAGGCCCGCAACGTAACCCTGCGCAGCCTGCCATTTGAAAGCTGACCTTAGGCGGTGGTCCCGCCGTTATGGCAGGATCACCCGCACGCCGGGAATTTCCTGAATGCGCGCAACGTCTTCGTCGTAAACCTCGGTCATCTCTTCGACCAGCTCTTCGGTCCAGCTGGGCATGTCCAGCTCTTCCTCAAGCGCGTCGTCGATCACGTATTTGTCCAGAAACGCCGCGATCACACGCGGGTGCTCTGCCGTTGTCATCTCGGGGTGGGAGGCGAGATAGGATTTGAACCGTTTCATGCCTTCGGGGCGCATGATCGTTTCCAGCAGGTCGAATTCCCCGTCCAACGGCGCCATCGTGGGCAGGCCCGCCATCTCGCGCATGATCTGCCCCCAGATCAGGGGGGCGTCTTCGTTGCACCATACGGTCACGGGAATCTCTGGCGCAGAATCACGCAGCAGCGCCAGCGTGTCGGACCAGCGCACATCCAGCGGATCCTTGTCGCCCCAGAACTGCGGCGGAGATTTATCGGCCGACACATCATACAGCACCGGCAGCAGGGTCGCGGGATTGCGGATGCCCATGAAAATCTGCAGTTCATCCTCGGGGAAAAGCTGCGCCATGCGCATCATCCGCACAGGTGCTGCGGGATAAAGCATCCCTTCAACAACCGCCGTCGCAGGGGTGCGAAAGAAGTTCGCGTCGGAAAAGATCACCCGATCCGCGTCAGAGTCTCCCATGACCGCGTCCAGCAAGACATCCCGCGCCCCGTCCGAGGCGGATGTTTTATACATCGCATTCAGCGTATCGCGAAACAAACCACGATAGGTCGCGGGGCTCGGCACATGGGTGCCCGCCTGCGTCAAAAGATCGTGGTTCGACTGGAGGCTTTTCAGCAGCCTGTCTTCTTCGGTGTAATGGGCACCTGTGTGCAAAATCAACTGCATGAACGTCTTCTCACCCTTACTGATACCGGCTTTCCAATAGCCTTTCCTGCGACTTGTGTAAAACTGCAAAAAATTGACATTTCCCCTCTTGCACGGCCCGCAGCAATCTCTTAAACGCTCCCTCAGTGCCCCTATAGCTCAGCTGGTAGAGCAACTGATTTGTAATCAGTAGGTCCGCGGTTCGAGTCCGTGTGGGGGCACCACTTATTCCCTGATTTCAATACATTGAAAACTGTATGCTTCGCCGCATCCGCGATGCATTTCTCACTATTGTGCGCGCTTCACTGCTTGGCGCGCGGTAAGGGGATGATGTTTGATTTTCGTTTCATCCGCGCAAACTCCACCTGTGCGGCGTCTTTGCAGGTGGGGCAGATGGAATAGCTTTTGGCGAAGTTATCCGCATCTGGCGGGGTGCGCAGATCGATACATTTGTCGCCGATCTGGAACGCGCAGCAGACCGAACATCTCGTGGTATCGTAGTATTCCTCGAAGGCGCTGACCGTAGGGTGAGGGGGGCTGGTGATCGCGTGGACAAGCATACTGCCGATGGTCAGGCTATCGTCGGGGGAGGGCCAGATCGTCAGCCGGTACAACCGCCGCACATCCGGCCCGTCACAGCGGTAAAGGATACTGAACAGTTGTTGTTCGATCCGGCAGGCCTGAAACACGCCGAACAGATAGGTACGGGTGTTGGCCCCTTCGACGAAATCCCAAATCTCCCGCCCCAGCACATGGGTAGAGGTCGCCCCCGGCGCGTCATTCTCTATCGCGAAGGCGTCCCATTCGGACCCGACAGAGATGATCCGATCCTTTTTGTCCACGACATAGCTGTTTGTCTTGAGGTCCAATGAAAATGCCCTTGGAAAAAATTTCAGGTCATAAACAGGATCATCGTTACGTTAGGTCATCATATGCGCGAAACCGGCGCTTGCCCAAATATTTATCGTTAGAATTTAAAGTACCGCGCCCCTCTGCGCCTCAAGCCGTCTTCTGGATATCGGTCGCGCCGGTGCAGGGCAGCGTCAGACTGAAGGTGCTACCGACGCCCAGTTTGCTTTCCAGTGACAGCGATCCGCCGTGCAGCTCTGCCAGCTGTTCGGAGATGGCCAGCCCCAGCCCCAAACCGCCGTTTTGCCGTGTCATGGACCCGTCAACCTGTTGGAAACGCTGGAACACGCGGCTGGCGTCCTCCTCTGCGATGCCGTTGCCTGTGTCGGTGACGCTGAACACGATCTCGTCGGCGGAATGTAGCATCGAGAGGTGGATTTTGCCTTCGCTGGTGAATTTGATCGCATTTGTAATCAGATTGTACAGGATTTGTTTGACGCGCACCTTATCCGCTACGGTGGCAGCAGGGCCGTCGCCGGCATAGGTGAGGGTCAGCCCTTTTGCCTCTGCGGCGGGTT
>FUFK010068887.1_pt1 | contig 16382 bp, 28 predicted proteins | sample 1021851 | NCBI WGS metagenome assembly FUFK01 (sample SAMEA51879418, study PRJEB19060) | metagenome | reverse complement strand
CAGGGTATGCGGTTTATCGTATTAATAAATTTGCTGATGATGTTAATCCATACAACTGGTTTAACAGAGACAGCAACAACAGGTAATCTATTACCGAACGCTGGCACTGGTCAAACTTCCATACAACATAACAACAGCACAGTAGATGGTATCAATAGCTCTACCGGTTTCACTCTTAATGGTATCTCTGATTTTAGTAGTAATTACAATGAGTTAGAGGCACAGGGAACAGGGACAGTGTCTGCAACAGGCACACTGTTAGATATATCTGCAGGTGATCACACAACTACAGCTGACAGTTTAGATGGTGGAGTAACTCTTACATCAAGAACAGAAGTACAAAACTGTGAGTGGACTGGATCTGCTTATCAATGTGGTCAGTCAACATCAGGTCAAGATAGTTATTCTACAACTGTAAATATTTTAGATGAAGATGAAAACGTATTAGCTACGGTCACACAAAACAGAAATACAGATGCAGGTTATTTCAATAACACTTATACATACACAGACACAGTCACACATACAGGTGAAGGTGCAAGAAAATGGGAATGGGAATGGACTGGTATAGATGGTAATAATTCAAACAGTACAGCACCTGTAGGACCAAACTTATTAGGTGCAGAATTAAAAGCAACACTGTTAGATATATTTTATTCACCAATACCACCTGCAATAAAAACAGAAATGAACGAAGTCTTTGAAGACATAGATGAAGAGTTTGAAGAGATACAACAAATCGTAGAGGAATTCTTTTTTGAAGAAGAGAAGATAGAATTAAAAGAAGAGTTTAAAGAACCTGTCATGGTGACAATGAAAGAAGAAGAGAAGTTTGAAGAAGAACCTATCTTTGAAGAGTTTGTTGTGATACAAGAAGAAAAGGAAGAGAAGCCTCCTGTAGTACAAATGGTACAGATGATGAAGGAGGAAGAAAAGGAAGAGGAAGAAGAAGTGTTTGAGATGATAGAAACTTTTACTGAGGAAGAAGAAAAACCAAAAGAAGAAAAAACTACTTCTGAATTATTACAAGAAGGGTTTGAAGAAGAGAAACAAAATGAAAAAGAAGAAGAATCCAATGGCGAAACTACTGAGACTGCCGATGCTTCGGAAGAGGATAGTAGCGAGCAAGAAGAAGTACAACAGGAAGAAACAAAAACAGTTGGACTTACAGAAGTCTTAGATAAAATTGACGAAAAGATTAAAGATATTGACAAGAATTTGCAACTAAAAAATTTAGTAAAATTAAAAGTTATGTCTTCAAATAATATTTTAGATGCTTATAATATTCCGTTCTACGAACCAAAAAATATTTACATAGATCAATTACCAATAGAAGATAACAGAATTATTTACGATGTTGACTTGGTAGAGTATAAACAAAATGATCCAATAAATCAGAAAAATCAACAACTTAATTTGATTTTACAACAGCGTCAAAATTTGATAAGTGAGATACAGGCATTACAAAATGGATAAAATTAAAAATCAATTAGCAGGAGTAGCAGCACTACTAGGTGTTATTGCAGCAATAGGTGGTGGTTTCGTAAAATATGGAGAGATCACAACTAAACTTGATGCATTGGCTGAACAAGAATCTGCAGATTATTCTGCACAAATAGCTGTATTAGAAGAAAAAGTTACAGCATTAGAAAATGCAGACACTACACACACTCACGATACACAACACTCACACACAAAAACTTTAATAAACGAAAAACAAATTGAATTATTAAAGAATCAAATAGAAGAATTAAAACTAAGTAGTTCTAATCCACTGGCACAGTAATGGCCTTTAAATTATATACAGAAATAGTAAACGGACGTTGTCCAACATGTGAAGAATATACTATGTTAGTAGGAATTACACGATCATACTACAGATGTATTACATGTGGCACAGATTTACAGCAACATATTAATGGTAAGATTAGCTATATACCTACAATGCAGAGTCCAAAAAACATGACTAAATATTTTGAGGAATTAAAAGATGGCTAGACAAAAATTTACAAATTTTGTACCAAGACCAAAGCCTCGTAAGCGTCCAGGACGTCACTCAAAAAGCCTTAATAAATCCAAGAAAAGATCATATAAAAAATACAATCGACAAGGTAGAAGGCCTTGACACAAATAATAGAATATCCTATATTCTATTTATGAAAGATAAAATAATAAATATAAAACCAAAAGGTATTACTCAAAAACAATATGCAATATTGGTGTTGGAGTTAAATATCTTAAAAAAAGCATGGAAGCCTTACGGTGTCGATATTGAATTGACAGGGCCAAGTGTTAAAAAGATAATAGAGTGGGGAACAAAACCATATGCAGAGCAAAATAGACGAAGCGGCAAACAATTGGAACAAGACGAAAGACCCGAAGTATAAGGATCTTTGGTATAAACTTGTAAAAGAATATGGAACTTTTATTGATCATACTACAGGACGGAATGTACAATCTGGTTCCGACAGGAACGATCATAGAAGGTGACATGGATTTGTTCGATTATTGTGACATATGGAGAAATGAACTTACAACTTATTTAGAACATATGAATAGGTATGTAATTGTAAAAGGAGAATACAAAGGCGCTCATTTTTTTGGGTGCCTGGGTGAATAGAGTTTGATGACCGGTTAGTAGGCGTCTATACAAAAGCTTCGCGCTAAGTCACTCACGTTAGCTATGACCCGAGAGGGTAGCGACCAAAGCCGGCCGGTGTATAGTACAGTGCACACAGATCTATACACCGCGTTATGATTTTTGATTGACAGCTATTGTATATTATGAGATATATCCTATATGATAGTCAACAGAAAGAAGGAGAAGTATGACTGATATAACTAAATATAAAAATGTATCTTTGCCAAAAGAAACATATAATAAAATAGATAAGATAAGGAAAGTTATGATTCCTGAGATGACTATAAGTAGATCTCAAACAATAACATTATTAGTAAACGAGAAAGAGAAGAAGTTAAATGGCAAACTTAAAGCGTAAAGTAATCTGTTCTGTTTGTAATGGAAACGGTTTCGTACGTGTACCATTCGAACAGTCCAGAGAAGAGCAATGGGCTGATTGCGATTTTTGCAACAACCAAGGTGAAGTAGAAGAGGAGGTAAACGAAGATGATGTTGGACAAAGAAACCCAAATTAAGAATCTCAAAGAAAACAAAGAGGCTCTTGAAGGTAAGGTTAGATTTTTACAAGATACATGTAGACGTGCCGGTGCTCAGATTAAAAGATTAGAAGCTGAATTAAAAGAAGCAAATCAGTGGAAAGAAGATGAAGTCGAAAAGTTTAGAGCTAAACTTAGAGATAATGCACCTTACGAAAAGAGGGTTCGTGACTACACTGAGCAATGAAGACATAGCCTACATCGCAGGCTTATTTGATGGTGAAGGGTCTATACATTTTAAACGTGGACCCGAAAAGAAAAAGAAACACAAAGGTAAGGGTTATCGTATATCGAATAGTTTAAGACTATCTATGGAGATAACCATGACCGATAGATCTGTATTGTTATGGGTGCATGAAGTATTAGGTGTTGGAACTTTGACCGATAAACCTAGAAAAGGTAAACGGGTTGATGGCACAAAATACTTGATGCAATACCGTTGGCGGTGTACATTCAGAGACGCGTACTACGTGTGTAGATTATTGTGGCCCTACGCCCATACTAAACTACCAAAGATTCAACAAGTGATAGAACATTATGCAAAACAAAAATTGGAAAAAGGCGCTGACATCATTGACCTGGAAGGTTATAGATTTTGGGCTAAGTCTGGTGGAAAGATACAGCAGTAGATTAAATGTCTGGGTCTGGCAAAAAAGATACGGTAATCGAGAAACGGGAACAGCGTATAGAAAGAAAGAACTTGATTCTTGAAATTCACGCTAAGTGGTTGAAAGATAATGGTTATTTTAAGGAAGCAGAAGAGTGTGAATGGCACTCAAAAAACTATAACCCGTTTCAAGATGTAAGAGATATGCGTTGGGGTAAAAAGAAATGATTGAAATAATTGCATCGATAGGAGTTATTGTAGCTGTGTATTTATTAGTAGTCGGAATGATGATTATGTGGGATAAAGAAAAATGAAATGGAATAAAAAGTTTGAATACCCGACATCAACACGTGCGTTGATAAATGGTAAAAGACATTACGATGTAGGAACTAACGAGAAGTTACCGAGTGTTACTACGATATTACAAGCTACACAGTCGGAAGAGAAAAAGAAAAAATTAGAAGAGTGGAAAAGACGAATGGGAGCACAGCGAGCAGACCGGATTCGTGATTTATCTGCCATGCGAGGAACGTCCATGCATACCTATTTAGAGGGCTATATAAAGGACGAGAAGCACCTTGATTTGACTGCCCTGGGTCAGGAGGCAGGGAAAATGGCTAATGTGGTTATTCGATCGGGGCTCGGGGACCTGGAAGAAGTATGGGGCACGGAAGTAACATTATACTATCCTGGACTGTATGCAGGTGCTACCGATGTTGTAGGAATCTATGCTGGCAAACCAGCGATCATTGACTTCAAACAAACTAACAAACCAAAGCAGCGAGAATGGATTGATGACTACTTCACCCAGCTAGCAGCTTACGCTATGGCCCACAACTATGTGTATGGTACACAGATCCAGTCTGGAATTATTCTAATGTGCAGCAAGGACTGTTTTTTTCAGAAGTTTGAGGTGTCAGACAAGGAATTCCAAGGCTACATGCATGAATTTTTACGTAGAGTAGACGAATATTACAAAATTGTACCAATTGTACCTGAAAAAAATAGTCCTCCAGGTACAAATTTAGGGTTAAAAGATGAGTAAAATAGCCAATAATTGCACATTTTTACAATTGTATACGTTTTTTCTCTATAAAATAAAAAAATTTTTTTTATTTTTTTTAAAACTTAGGTACAATAGGTACAAATTAAAAAAGTGTTATATACCAACGCTTATTCGTTCATTTTTGTACCAAGACCCCTTGGTACAATGAGGTACAATTGGTACAATTGTTAAAAAAGCAAGGAAATACGTCAGTATAGGGGGTCGCGTACATGAATTTTAGTTTTATTTATTTCATATGTAAAAAGGGGTATACAGGGTCTGATGAGACGTTTGAAGAAATCAAAATATAAATCAGTTGTAATTAAGAAGAAGCGATACTACTTCTATAAAATTACATGGGTTGATATCACCGGTGATAGCGGTCATGCTACAGAGCAAGACTTTTTAGGATTCTTACCTTCAGTTATGGTAACACATGCATATCTATTTAACAAAGATAAAAAGAATATTAGAACCTTTGCGTCTTATGAAGAAGGTGATGAGTTGTTTTCAGATCGTAATGTATTTCCGATTGGGTGTATTGTGAAGATGGAGAAAGTTACTCTGAAATAAGTTTCATGTCTTTTAACTTTTCTTGCTGAATCTTTTTAAGTCTTTTAATCTCTTCTTGTTTCTCTGCAAGAGTCATCTTGTCTAAATTTTGATGGAAGTGAGTTTCTGAAAATAGACCTGCAGCTTTACCAATTAAATTTTCAAATGGTGCACATTTCTCTTCCTTACCTTTGTCTTCTAGTTTTGCAGATAATCTAATTTGTTGATTCAAATAGTTTGTGTGATTCACAGCCTGCGATCTGTTTATTTGATTGCATTTCCATCTGTAATATCTTTGTACCTTTGGATTCTTCATGAGTTCAGATCCTTCTCTGTTGGCTCTCTTCTCACTGTATCCTGCCTGTATAGCTGCAGCTGTAAATGTAGATCTGCCCTGACGATACGCTAAGAAATCTACGAATCTACGTTGCATTTCTGTCAAGTCATCTGCTGGGTGCCATGCTGGCTTTACCATTGGTTTTGGTCCTGGTTTNTCACTCATACTTGCAATATATATGTTTATGGGATATATATCAACCCACTTATGGTATTAGGAAGAACCCTACAGAAAGCATTAGAAAAATTTTTTAAATCCCCTGTCGTACAAGACTCTAGATGTCAGGTGTTATTACCCAATGGAGAATTTTATGATCTCACTGGTGTAAAACTTCTTGAAAATAAAATTATTGGTAGTAAAGAAACTCATAGGTTAGTGTTCCTTTGCGAGAAAGAAAAGTCTAAGATGGGCAAAGTCATTAGAATAGTTTAGCTCTGAGGTACCCCACCTGAAACCAGAGGCTAAATTATATGCAAACGTTAAAAAGAAAATTACTAAAATTAGTTGGAATAGATTGGAAAACCGTAGCTTATTGGGTACTCCCGACTTACTGGGTTATACTCCTAACGAGCACTTTTTTACATTGGAATTGAAGGTGACATTGGGGTACAAAATCCGCTTTTCACCCCACCAAATTAGCTTCCACGTGAAACATCCTAAAAATACCTTTATCCTTGTCGCTTGCACCCCGGACCGTGGGCTTGTGCGCTTGTACCCTGGTCATCNGATCCTGGAGCTTGTGCACTCTGGCTTGAAGCTTGAACCCTTGTGCGCTGGTTGGGATGCTTGTCGCTTGAAGCTTGAGAGCTTGTAAGCTTGCGCTCCCATTGCTTCCGGATCTTTTCCAATTCTTTGTAGTACTTAGGGTGCCTGAACATATTAGTGTTTACCGTAACACACGTTTGGTGTGGACCTGTCCCAGCACTGTCTGCAGCTGCCGCAGCTGTTGCCCTGTTCAGGGGCCGGGCAGGTTCTGCCTTCCTGGCTGGTGACTGTCGACGTCCACGGCCAGAACTTAACTGGTCCCTGGTCAATCATGTGTGAGCTCATTCTAATAATTAAGTTTGGCGGTATTGTGGCCGGGTCCAATTGTTTCAGGATCTGCGCTTCACGGGTTGGCATCCAGTGCTGGGTTGAGCTTGTACGCTTGCACACTTCGAATATATTCTCTAGATGTCCCATAGACTGGATGTCTCCTGAGTCATGCCATCTGAAGTACTTCTCACCTGTGATGAGCTGCACCATGGCATCCACCCAGCGAGGGTCCTCGAGCGCCTTCAGTCTACGCTGCAGGGCCTTCTGTACATTATTGAATCGATACCGGCCCTTCAGGGCATAACAGCCAGCGCAGACGCTGCCTGGAATCTTCACCAGCTTCGCGCCAGTCTTACACGCCACGGCCGGCAGGTTGTGCGCTGGTCCTGGCATCTTCGACGGTTTACTTAAACCGCCAGTTATTTCTCTTGCTTCTTTCTTTAACATATATTTCTCCTATAAAATCTTATACGTGATAGCTTGTAACCTGTCAAGCTTGAACGCTTGTGGCTTGAGCTCTAACTTATATTTTTATTTTTACCAGGGCCCTTGCGGGCCCTGATCCGGGACTAATCAAGCAACACCATGTAAGCTTTGGCGTTGTGCTGTCTGAACCAATCTAGATCCTTCCGGACCGCTTTCCATTTATCACTATGGCCATCGATCCCGGCAGCCTTNTCTTCCATCGTTGCGGCTAGCTCATTGATGAAAATATTATCATGTCTACGCGCTTCCTCAGCAGTCAACATAATAGACTCACCGTTGAACCTGTTCTTACGCTCTTCGGTTTTTTGTGTATTGTCTTTTAGTTCCATATTGTCCTCGCTTTCTAAATACATCCTATATTATCCCAGGTTACCTGTCAACAAAAAAATTTTAAATTATTCAGGGCGGGCCCACCCGCTTGTGGCTTGTGAGTTAGGTGCGAGGCCAGCCGCGATTTTAACAGGGCCTGCCCCAGCCTGCACCTATTCAGGGCCCTCACGGGCCCTGAAACTTTTTACCAAGAACAGTCGTAGCCTATTTGCCTACCAGCTTTGACCTGTTCTTTAGCCCATTTTAAAAACTCTTCATCTTGGGCTTTGTATTCTTTGACCTGTTCCTCTTGGAATTGTTGGCCCCAGAAAAAACCATCATTAGCAAAGTATTCGTAATAATCGTTTTTAATGGCCTTCTCCAAGTCCTTGATTAGATCTTCAGTAATTGTAACACCACCTTGACCACCATTAAAACCTAGATGTTGCAGGTCGTCCATAGTGTTATGTTCCTGTTTGGGTTTTTGTTTATTGAATTGTCTAGACATAAACACTTGTAGTCTAGCGTGCTTTCTCCAATAAAACTTTTCATGAACTTCACCTTTACTGTCTCGAAGTCCAGCGTATTGATCTAGTCCCATTTTATTTCTCCTTTATTGATTTGCTTAAACGTATCATATCCCAGAACATCTTACAAATAAAAAATAAAAATAATTTTCTTGACAGCTTGCAGGCTTCAGGATACTGGGCGGGCCCACCCCACAAGCTTGTAAACTCTGGGCGGGCCCACCCAAAAAAAAAACAAAATCCCAATTTAGAATNATTCTAAATTGGGATTTTTCATCAAGGACAGATGAAACTAGTTGTTATCTTGACAAGGTCTTTCCTCGCCAGAAATCATATTCCTTTCAATATGTTGTGGTTGAGAACGATCGTCCCAATATGATCTATTCCAAACTCGTCGCCATGCATTTTCTTCTGTTAATATCATTGGTTCGTGAAGTCTGCCAGATATTTGATCAACTGCTCTATCAATAAAATCTTCTGCCCAATCATTATAACAATTCAATGAGCAAAAGTTTCCTTTACCATAATACAAATCACTTCTTCTTCTAGTTTGATTTGTTTTATTTCCTTTACTTCCTCGTTTCCTGTCCTTTGTATCGTAGGTATGACACCTATGAGATTGACAATATTTTAATGTCATCTTGTCCTTTCTGTTTGGGTTGAGTATTCTACACTAGAACTACCTCTCAACCCAATACGCTTTAATTGTGTTAAGTTTTTGTAAATAACAGATTTTAATATAATATCCCATTGACAATAGTCAAGTCTTAATGTAAAACTTTTTGAAATTAACCAATAAAAAAGAAAGAGGACACATGGCTAGAATAAGACTAAACAATGAGTATCGGAATAAAATTGCAAATAGAATTAAGGTACACTTGCAACAAGAAGATACCCAAGAAAAAAGAAAGTATGACGATTTAAAATCACAACAAGTTGATATCAATGATATGGCTTGGAGTGTTGCAGAAAAAATTGTCAGACGACATTATACAGAAGAAGATGTTGAGAAAGCATATTATCTTCAAAATAAATTTGAGAATGTTTCAACGATTGCAAAAGACAGTTGTTTTCATTTTCATTATTTAGGCAACAAAGAAAAAACAAACTATAATGGCGAAACTGAAATAGAAGAAAATGTACCGATAGAAAAACATTTTGATTTTAAATTAAATGGTTCTATTGATGAAGATAACAATTATTCTTCTAATAGAGATTTGTCTTATTCGTTTGCTTTGTATAGAGATGAAATCAATGCACAAGAAGATTGCAACGCAGACATCTTAATTGAACAAGCCGACAAAGACGACAACCCACACAAAAGAAAGTTTGTTGAGAACAACGAAAAATATTTAGGTTTGAGTGGTGGAAGAAATAATGAAACTAAATATGGTCGTGAGTGGAATGAAAAATATCAACTTGATTTAATTGGTAGAGATTATTGTAGAGATAGGTCTATCGCTTGTAATAAAGACGAGTTTGATTTTTTAATTTCTTGGAAACAACAAAAGTCTGCTTTTGTTATGGCTCATACTAAATGGATTGAAAGCATTTTAAAACAGATGAAAGAAATCAAAGTTGGTTTAAAAGGCTACAAGTATTTAGATGAGGCTATTGAACTAGCCCAAGAACTTGGTTTAGAAATAACAGACCATGAAATAATAAGAACAAACTCTAGTGGCTTGGTAATCTATAATCCTAAAAATCTTGCAGAAAGAATTAAGGGAATGAAAAATACCGAAAAAACTAGGGAACAAAAGATTGCCGAAAGAGTGGCATATATGCAACAGTTAGAAAAAAATTCAGAAAGTGTAAATTAATTGTTGTAATCAATATGGGATTAGTGTAAGCTAATCCCATAACCAAAAAGGTTATAGAAAGTAGAGTAAATAAATATGATAAACAATAAACCCTTTATTATTACTTACTATTCAGCAAGTGATAAAAAGACAATAACAAGAAATGCATTATGGACAGATAAATGCAGATATTGGATAAGTAAGTCTGGCAGAATGTTAATGACTTATTTTGATATAGACGCAGATGGTTATAGAACTGCGTCAGATAGTTGGAGTATAAAACTATGAGTGAAACAAACGACAAAAAGTTTTTCATAATCAAAAAAATAAAATGGTCATGGGGAACTACTTACACTATCTATGAACAGACAATGTATGACTTGACAACAGCAGTTAAAAAATTGTTGGCTCTTGATACATTGAACGAGGACAGAGAAAGAAATTCTTATCACTTACAAGAAGTTAATTTCTCAATGGTTGAAGAACCATTAGTATTAACTGATGAAGTGAAGAATAATAATCAAGAGGAATTACCTTTTTGATTTAACTCTACTAGGGTTTGGGGGTGAGGCTAATCCCCAAATCCTCTAAAGTCCCATAGGGTATGCATAAACAACATATGTAATTCTTGCATAGTGTGTGCCGATAGAGGTACCACAACATATTGATTTTTTGCTTGAAAACTTTGGGAGGGCCCACCCTAAACACACAAAGGGGTCCCAGACGTACACATATATGTAAGATTTAGACTCTTATAGCCAATCCTACAAAAATAGGTTATAAAAAAATATTATAAAAAATTTTATGGAAAATTTTGACGGATTGACCCCAGAAGAAGAAGCACGACTTCTGGAATTAGAAAAGAGTGTAGAATTAGATAAAACCAAGCCAGTAATCCAAAAAGACTTTTTGAGCTTTGTGAAATACGTTTGGCCTGAATTTGTGGAGGGTGGACACCACAAAAAAATCAATAAAAAATTTAATGATCTCGCTAGCGGGAAAATTAAACGTCTGATCATCAACATGCCGCCAAGACACACAAAGTCGGAGTTTGCCTCATACTTACTCCCGGCATGGATGGTTGGCCTCGATCCCCGGTTAAAGATCATTCAAGCAACACACACGGCTGATCTAGCTATAGACTTCGGTCGTAAGACCAAGAATCTTGTAGATCAAGAAAANTATAAACAACTGTTTGATACACGTCTGATGGAGGACTCTCAGGCCGCTGGTAAATGGAAAACGGAACAGGGAGGAGAATACTTCGCAGCCGGTGTTGGTGGAGCAATCACGGGTCGTGGTGCTGATCTTCTAATTATTGACGATCCACATAAGGAACAAGATATTAAAAAAGATAGTAAGTCTTTTGATAAAGCCTGGAACTGGTATACATCAGGTCCACGTCAGCGTTTGCAACCAGGAGGTAGAATCGTGGTTGTTATGACTCGTTGGAGTACCAAGGATCTAACTGGACAACTGCTCAAGGCTCAGGGAGAAGAAGAATCAGATCAATGGGAGTTAGTAGAACTACCTGCGTTATTACCTGATGGTAAACCTGTATGGCCAGAATTTTGGACCAAGGAAGAATTATTAAAAACTAAAGCATCTATTCCAGTTAACAATTGGAATGCTCAGTATATGCAACAGCCAACAGCTGAAGAAGGTGCGATTTTAAAAAGAGATTGGTGGATGGATTGGGAGCATAAGAATCCACCGGACTGTGAGTTTATAATACAATCTTATGATACTGCATTTTTGAAAAAAGAATCTGCCGACTTCAGTGCGATAACGACATGGGGAGTTTGGAAAGATGATGATGGTAGACCTAATATCATTCTCCTTAACGCTTTCAAAGATAGATACGAGTTTCCTGAACTTAGAAAAGTGGCTCATGAAGAGTATTTATATTGGCGTCCTGACATGGTGATCGTGGAGGCAAAGGCCTCTGGAATTCCATTGACGGCTGAGTTGAGAGATATGGGAATCCCAGTAATTAACTTTACGCCGAGCCGAGGAAATGATAAACATGCTAGAGTAAACGCAGTATCTCCGATGTTTGAGATGGGAATGGTTTGGGCTCCTANGCACGAACATTTCGCTCAGGAGGTCGTGGAAGAATGTGCATCATTTCCGTTTGGAGATCATGATGACTACGTCGACTCTACGACACAGGCGTTAATGCGTATTAAACAAGGTGGAATCGTTCGTAATAGAGATTCATATCAAGACGAACCTCTGCCAGACAGGAGTAATTTAGTATACTATGGCTAGGAAGCAAACATTAGATGCAATCNTAAAACTTTACCAAAAGCTTGGTGGTAACGTATCCGAGATCATGGGAACAAAGACCAATATAAATTTTATTGGTAAAGGTGAACCTGACATGCTGAAGATGGATTTAAATCCTGATGCGTTAGGAGTTTTACCTGCATCAAAAGTAGTTGACGAATTAAAAGACTCTGTAAGTTATGCAGTGGGTGGTAAACTAAATGATATCCAAGCCAGCAAACTTTTAGAGAATATGTCTAAGATGGATGAGTTTTATAATCCACCTGCAGCGCCAGCTAATATTACAGATCTTGCTACAAGAACTAGAAACCTAGACAAAGAAGGTTTGATGTCTTTAAGAGATGATTTTGATCTTGAACAGGGTTTAGATGATTTAGATAACTTTAGAGTTACTAAAAATGCTGCAGCAGCAAAAAGAGCTATAGATACTGCTGATATACCACCTCCAGGTTCACGTGGAGGTAAAGATGATATTGCAGCTCCGTTCGGAGTAGATCTNCCAGAAGGTATTGATGCAGCAGAAACAATNCTACCAACAGGTAGAGGATTAGAAGCACTTAAAAATGTTAAGAATAATAATTTAATTATAAATGATTTAGTAGACAAAATTTATGACATGTCGGGTGTAACAAAAGCAGCTCAGCCTGCAGCACGTGGCAATGCAAGAGACTTTTTAAACACAATAAAAGATTTAGAAGATCCAACAAACAGAGGTGGACCAACTCTATCATCAGTTATGGAAGCAGATGATTTTAAATTTATGACTGAAGGTGGTGGCGGTGGTATGGGTGATCCATTGTTATTGGTACAAAAATATTTTGGACCAAGGGTTGCTGCACAGGTTGCAAGACTTGATGGTAGAGATGAAATAGAATTATTTGCAAAAAGATTAGTTAGAATAAAAGATGGTAGAGGAAGATCTATTACTGACAGAGANTTTAATCCTGAAGANGTAGATTTAGATTCAGGATTNANGTTGATTTAGATTTTGCAGACGGTGGACGTGTTCCTATGTTCATGGGTGGTGCTGCAAGAATGGGTTATCAAGCTTTACGTAGATATGGTTTTGAAGCAAAAGACATTACAAGAATGTTTAAAGAATTAGCTGTCGACAAATCTTTACAAGGAAAAGAAAAAACTTTGTACTTTCAAACTTTAAACAAGGCATTAAAAAACCCAGAAGAGTTTCCAGATACAATTAAAGAAATGCAATTAAAATTAGGTATTGACGTAGGTACTGGATTTAAAAATGGTGGACTTGCCGGCATCCTGGAGGTGTAATGGCTAAAAAAGCACCTAAAGGTTTTTTCTATAATAAACGAGGTAAGCTTGTAAAAAAATTAGATGCTAAAACAATAGCAGCTATAAAAGCAAGATTCCCAAACAAAGAATTTGATTTCAATACATTTAAATATGGTGTTGATGATTTTGATCCTGACTTCGATAGAATAAGAAATATGGATCCTGATAGGATTGCGGCTGTTAAAAGAAGAAGAGAGACACCGGAGTACAAAGAAAAAAGAAGAATAAGAGCTAAAGACTATTACTCAGAGCAGAAAGAAAATATTTTGCAAAGAGCAAAAGATAGGTATCGAAGTGATGAGACTGTGGGTGATACTGGTAAAACTTTAAAACAATTAACAAAAGAAAAGAACATTAAAAAAATTATTAAGCTACAAAAAGAAAAAGGAATTTTCCCAAATGGTTATGGTGCGTCTGGAGGTAAAAATTTTTACAAACCAGAGTTAGCGTTGTGGCATAGTTTATACAGAGCTGCAAAAGATGGAGACGGTAGATGGACATTAGATCAAAAATTTTTTGATAATGTTCCTGTAAATGAACAAGGAAATAAATCTTGGGCAATAAATAATTATTATAAAAAAATTAAGTTTACAGATACAGCTACTGGTGAAGTTATAAAATTAGATAGTACAATTAAAGGAAAAGGAAAAACTTTAAAAGAGTATTTAGATACAACTATTGCTAAAGAGACAGGAAATAAAAATGTTTTTGATAAAGCAAAAAGTTCTTTTGAATTAAAAAATAAATTAAAAGATACTACAATACTTTACAAAGGCCAGAAAGAAAGTCTTGGCGGTTTGTTAGGTAAAGTTGGATTTGAAAAAACGGGTGAAAAAATCTACAGTCCTTTTGATGTGCACCACCCATCTGGAGTTAAAAATAATTGGTGGGATAGTGAGGTGGTTTTTAGAGATGCTAATAGACAACTAAACTACATTGATAGTAAACTACAAAGAGATTTTAAAAATGCAAAAGATGTAGCATCACAAAATAAAATTCTTTCTAATGCTTCTAAAAAAATTAATAAACTTCCAGGAGGTATTTCTTACATCTTTGAAGGACAACAACTTGGAACAAATATTCCTACCGAAGAAAGTATTACAAAAGCAGCTGCCACTACATACAAAGATAGAGGTGTTACCAGAGCTGTAAATAAATTTTTTAGTGTAGCGAGAGAAGATGCTTTAAACAATGGCGCTATATGCAGAGTAGTGGGAGGGCAAAACACAGGTGGACCTACAGTCAGTTGTGTAGATGCTGTCGAAGATGCCTTACAAAAAAATCCACAGAAGTTAGCACAAGANNTANNTNAGGAATAGNTAANTTTACAAACTGCAGCANNAGGATTTTTAANATCAGGNGGNTTNAAANNATTTGGTNNNGGTGCNGCTGTAGGANCTGNANTAGGANTAGTCAAAGCATTTAGAAATGATGATCCAACAACTTATTTATCAAACGAAGATCAACAGAAAAATATGTTGGTCGATATGGCAACACAACCTGTATCAATAGACATAGAAAGACCTGCAATATTAGATTATCAACTACCTGCTTTAGGTGCATCATTAGCTGCTTCAACAGCATTAGCTGCACCATCAACAATCAAAGCAAGTAAATCAAGATCTCTTGGTTTAGAGAGAAAACCAAAAGGACCTGTTAAAACAGGTTTAAGAGTTTTAGGTAGAGGACTTGGAGTTGCAGCATCACCTGCATTACTAGCACCTTTTGCAATAGGAGACATTGCATCACAAGTAGCTGAAGGAGACACACCTCAAGATATTGCAACAAACCCATTAAATTATTTATATCCAGCATTTGCAGATCAAACACCAAAATTAACAAGAGGATTAAGCCCAACACTTAGAAAAGTTGCAAGACTTGGTTTAAGTGGACCAGCACTAAGATTATTATCTAGAGCAGGTATAGGTGGATTTGCGGCCTCTGCTGCTATACAAGGATTAGATTTATTAGATGACTAAAAGACTAACAACTACAGTCCCACCTCTTAGAGGACCTAACCCACAAGGGTTGAATGTTCCCGGAAAAAAGACTATAGTAGTAAAGAACTCGGAGAAAAATAATGTCAGAAATAGACAAGTCTTTACCCAACGTAAAGCAGGAAATAGAATTACCTAATGAAGAGCAGCTTGTAGAAGCTTCTCAAGAAAACCTCGAAGAAGCACAAGGTGCTCAAGATATTCAAGTAACACAAGAAGAAGATGGTGGTGCAACAATTAGTTTTGACCCAGAAGCAGTAAACCAACCAGGTACAAACGGACATTTTGATAATCTAGCAGATTTATTACCAGATGATGTTTTAGGAAGTTTAGGTTCTGAACTTTTTGAAAACTACATGCAATACAAAGCATCTAGAAAAGATTGGGAAGACGCTTACACAAAAGGCTTAGATCTTTTAGGATTTAAGTACGAAAATAAATCTCAACCATTTACAAATGCAAGTGGTGCAACACACCCTGTATTAGCTGAAGCTGTAACACAGTTTCAAGCTCATGCTTATAAAGAATTACTTCCAGCTAATGGTCCAGTACACACTCAGATTATGGGTGTCATCAACAGACAAAAAGAAGACCAAGCTATGAGAGTAAAAAANTTCATGAACTATCAACTCATGAATAAGATGAAAGAGTATGAACCCGAGTTCGACCAGTTACTTTTTTATCTCCCTCTTAGCGGCTCTGCATTTAAGAAAGTTTACTACGATGAGCTTTTAGGCAGAGCCGTGTCTAAATTTGTTCCTGCAGATGATCTGATAGTTCCATACACTGCAACATCTTTAGAAGATGCAGACGCAATTGTGCATGTATTAAAGATGTCAGAAAATGATTTAAGAAAAAAACAAGTATCTGGTTTTTACAGAGATGTAGAAATTACACCAGGTTATTCACAAGAAACAGAA
>FUFK010040845.1_pt1 | contig 16384 bp, 32 predicted proteins | sample 1021851 | NCBI WGS metagenome assembly FUFK01 (sample SAMEA51879418, study PRJEB19060) | metagenome | reverse complement strand
CTGTTAAAGATAATGTGCCAGATTGGAAAGTGCAAACATCTGAATGGAATGTTGAAAACACAAGTAAATGGAAGACCGAAGATACGGACAACTTCTTTTACGAAATTGAGGAGAAGAAACATGATGGATAAATGTAAAAACGTTTGTTGCAAAGTTTGGGACAAAGTAAAAAGCTTATGGAACAAGTGGGTCAATTGGATCTTTAAAGGTTTCTATAAGTAATTTATGGCGTTAAAAATTTCTGAGTCCGCAGCCGTCCAGATGCCTATGAAGACGGTTGCTAGTTTGATCGCGATGGTCGCCATCGGGACATGGGCATATTTTGGCCTGCACGAAACACTTAACAGTCACTCAACTCAGATAGAGTTGATGCAAAAAGATCTAGAACAAAACACAGAGTTTAGGATTAAATATCCAAGAGGTGAGTTAGGTCAATCAGCTGGAGAGGCAGAACTTTTTCATGATCGTAGAACATGTTAGTGGTTTATTAGAGGACGTAGAAGCAGAACTTAAAAGTATGAGAAACAATGCAGTTAATATAGAATTTTTAAAGAAAAGAACTGAGAAGTTAACTGAAGACGTAGAGAAGTTAATTAGAAACGGAGGTGGTAAACATCAATGATAGAAACTGTATTCGCACTTATACTTACNTTAAACGGAAATATGATAGAACATGTATACAAAAACTCGTTANNCGATTGTTTGAAATCCAAGCGTATCGCGCAGAACGAGGTTAATCCTGAAAGAGTTGTATTTACTTGTAAAAAAGTAAAAGCTCAAACAGAGATATACATGGATAGAAAGAAAATCGTTAAGATCCTAAAATAATGGAAATTATCTGTTATATTTTTATTATGCTCTGGCTCATGGGCCAGTCATGAAGAAGCCCAACAAAAAAAGAAATCCTGTAGCAAGACAATTAAAACACTTTACTTCAAAAGTTTTTAAGAATAAGAAAAGATATGACAGAAAAAAACTGGAAAGAGAGAGTCTTAGAGACTGAAATAGTTTCTGGACATTGTCCAGAGTGTGAGATGTATACTATATTAGTTGGTCTACATAGATCTTTTTATAGATGTACAAACTGTGGTTTTGATGTCGAACAAAGAGTTAACGGTGTGATTAAATACATGAGGCTTGATAAAAACTCAAAGATGACACTGCTTAACGATGGCCAAGATTAAAGGATTTTTAAATAAGATAGCACACGAACCTGTTTTTCACAAAACAAGTATTGGACGTAGACCCAGCTTGCAAAAAATGAACAAAAATAAACGGAGAAATTTTAAGCCCTACCGGGGACAAGGACGTTAATGAAATTTGTATTAATAATATCAGTATGCTCACAATTATATGGAAATTGTATGCCACCCTTAGTGCATGACAATCATTTTAATTCTCACTATGAGTGTGCAACCAAGGGTTATAAAATAGCTGCAGGAATGATGGCAGATTTAGGGCAAGATTATGTCAACAATTCACAAGTTGTTATTGGTTTTAAATGTAGACCCAAATTGGACGTTTAATGTTGCCGTGAGCAAGAAAGCTCACGGCAAACAAAAGGTGTGAGAAGAGGACACCAGAATACATTAAAAATTTTTTTCTTGCAACCCTTGTTTTTTTATTATACTTTCCCATATAAATGATAACAAAAACTAATAATAGAAAGGATAATAATGCGTTATAAATATAAAGTAAGAGAACTAGGACCAAAACAATTAGGCATACAAAACGAAGAATATGTTGAAGTTGGAGAGTCAAAAGACATGGAAGCTATGTCTCTTAAAAAACTAAAAGCAAAGTTAGATCATAAAAAGGAGTATCATATAGAATATACTAACAAGAAAGGTAATTTTATATCTGCAACAATAACCGGAAAGGAGAACAAATAATGGCGAATCCAAAGGAACATAAATCTGTATCTGTGCCAAAACCAGCCTATGACATGGCTGTGTTTTTACGGGACAAGATTATTGAGGATACAAAATTAAGTATAAGTAAAGTAGTGGAAACTGCTTTAAGAAAGCAGGCAAAGAAGTATGGCTACAAAAACGGGAAAGTATAAGATCTTTTGCCCTCAATGTAAGGGCAATGGGTTTTATCGAGTGCCTTATCATTTAGCTAAAGAAGAGGTACACGTACAATGTGATGATTGTGAAAGAACTGGGGAGTTGTGGGTTGAGGATAAACTTGAACCCACAGAACTCAGAGACAAAGGTGTAATATGAAGAAGAATAAAAAAGATAAAAAGAAATACAATGCAGTGCACGCGTATACTGCAATGTTAAAACTATTTAGAGAAAACTATGGGAATAAAACAAAGAATAAAATTCAAAAATGACCGAGATAGGGGTACAAGTCCTGCAGAATTGCGTTCCTCTGGACCTAAGCGAAGACCTGATAAGGGTAGCGACGACTCTCGGCGTCCTGAGGTGACGAGTTCCGATCTAGAGGGAAGTCACCCGGACGATATGGAGTTTAGAGCCCACCTAAAAAAATTTTTTAAGGGATAATGCCGTACAGAGATAAAAATAAGAGTGCCCTTTTTGATTTTGAATATCGTAATTCTAAAAGAGGTTTTATCGTTACTAAGATTGTGAGTATCTTTAAACCATCTAACTTAAAAAGAAAGGGTAGAAATACTTCTTGGAAACCGGAGTGTACTAAAGAAGATGTTTATCAAAAACTTATGAACCATGCGATTGAAATGAAAAGACTCTATCCTCAAACGGATGGGTTTTTGTGTACGTATTGTAAAGCTCCATTTACATACATAACAAATTATACGAAACGTTGTGAAGGTGAGAAACCTAGAAAAAGATCTAANGTTGATCCTAAAAAAGATAAAAACTTTTCTATTGATCGATGGGATCCAACTATAACTTATACTTATGATAACATACGATTTTGTTGTCTTGGTTGTAATAGTAGAAAGTCATCATCAACACCGATGGATTGGGAAAACTTTATTGAAGGAGGAAAATTTTTAAATGAAACACAACTCTAGTTATATCTATCCTAAAACAGTTAGAACCACGATCGACGGTAAACGTCACTATGATATTAATGGTGGTAAATGGAAACTGCCTAGTGTAACGACGATATTGAGTGCCACACAGACAGCCGAGAAGCGTGAATCGTTAGAGAGGTGGCGTCAACGAGAGGGAGCGGAGAATGCAGCGCGGATCGTTGAGCAATCAGGAGCAAGAGGAACAGCGATGCACAAGATACTTGAGAAGTGGGTGTTGGGCGAAGGTTACATGGACATGACAACCGTAGGACAAGAAGCACACAACATGGCTAAACAAGTTATCGAACAAGGTCTATGTAATGTTTCAGAATATTATGGATCAGAGTGTACCTTGTATTATCCTGGACTATACGCAGGACAAACAGATTTAGTAGGATTACACAAAGGTGATCTATCTATTATAGACTTCAAACAAACTAATAAACCAAAGAGACGTGAGTGGATTGAAGATTACTGCCTGCAATTAGCAGCTTATACTATGGCACATAACTATGTATATAAGACAGGTATTAGCAAAGGTGTAATTATGATGTGCAGCAAAGACAACTTTTATCAAGAGTTTATTATACAAGGACTTGAGATGAAAAAGTATATGCACAAATTTTTAAAACGCATAGATGAATACTATGAAGAAATGAAAGGAAAGGATTAATGAGTTTAAGACTAAGAGATCTACAACAAATTTTAGGTAAGTTTACTGATGGGAACAAAGGCACAGCCATATCTGATTGTTTTATTTATATGGAAAACGACCAAGGTGGATTAAGTGAGATTGGTAAAATAGAATTACAGGAGAGCAGATTAATAGGTAAAATAAATAGTTCGGCTGCCTGGCGTGTTGTCCTTAAAAAAGACCAGAAATACACATACCTACAATCCACAACCTATAAACAGACTTAAGTGTATGTTCACATTTTGGCCACATTTTAGTCACAATTTGGACCAAAAATACAACCTGGCGTGTGCCAACATAAGAGATATTTTTGAGCATTTATTTTTTTTAGTGATAGCAAAAGTTTTCGGTGGCACAGTGGCACAAGGGGTGTTTTTGGACTATAAGCGTTGGTATAAGCGAATAATAGCTGTGCCAAGGCAGATTTTTCTGGTGGCACAGGTGGCACACTATACAAAGTTGGTATCCCGCGCGCGGGACTTTTTTGGTTTTTGTAAAAACAAAATTGCCCTAAAATATCTCTTATATGCTAAAACAAGGTATGAAACGTAGGAAAAAATCTAAATACAAGTATGCAGTCATTGGTAAGAAGAAATACTACTTCTACAAGATAGTCTGGATCGATCCGTGCGGTGATGCGGGGCATGCAGACGTAGACGAGATGAAGAAGTTACTACCAGCCACAATGGTATCACAAGCGTATATATTTGATAAGAATAAGAAATATGTTTGGACTTTTGCCTCTTATGATACTGATTCTGCAGTATTTTCAGATAGGAATTGCTTTCCTCGTAGTATAATATCTAAGATGGAGAAGATAAGAATATGACAAGAAAAACACAGTTTACCTATAGACTCAACAACATACTAAAAAGGTGTAAGCAAGAGGGTAAATGGGATTTGTTATCAAGACTGGCATACAAATATGGTATCGTAATAACAGGAGATAAATATTATGACTTTTAATTATAAAAAATACGTAGATAAATTTCATCAGTGGCATTTATTATACAGAACAGAAATAGTTTGTTTTGTTTGTGGATTTTTACTTGGTGTAATAATCATATGAGAAATAAGACCTTGACTAAGAACATGCCATTTGTAAAATGGAATGCTATACCGCCTGTAAAAGGGCCGGACTCACAAGGAGTAAAATATGGAAGTAATAAGAAAAACCCTAGCTTTAATAAAAAGCCTTTGGGTAAAAATAAATGAGTTCTTTAATCGGATACAGGGAGCTGTTCTGTTTGCGATTTTGGTTGTGACTCTTCTGGACTAACATTAATCAAACCTTTATGATCATCAAGAATCTTAGCCATCTTGGCTTCAAGTTCTTTTTCTGACATATTATCCAGATTACCAGACAATATAAGTTTTTGATCCACGTAAAGCCCACCAGCTTTACCACGTGCTACTTCTGCATTTATAGCTGCAGACCAAGCACCTTTTTTCATAGCGTCATCTCTGAGTTTAGCGAGTTCACCAAGATGTCTGCCTAAATCTATATCATATTTCTCTTGAATCTCACGTCTCAACTCTCCAATGTATGATACAACAAGAGGAGATATCTTTGGATTACGTAGTTCAGATGCTGCCTGCCTCGGTCTTGTCTTGTATCCAGCTTCATATGCACACTCAGATGCACTCTTTCTGCCCTCATTGTAGACCAAAAGTTCTGCAAATTTCATCTGTTTTTCTGTTAATTGTCTAGGTAAACCCATTATTGACATATATCGTACTCTAGCGTACAAGTCAATTTATGAAGACTATTATATTTATATTAAGTTTAGCTGGAGCAAGTTCAGATAAATCTATTGATCCCGCAACTGCTGTTGCACGGGAAATTATTAAAGGTGTGTACGATGAAAGCCGAGTCAAAACTATGGCACTTACTGAGGAAAAATACCCCCAAAATAGGTTGGACTAGACTAGAATCTTGGGCATCTTTTGGTGTACCTGATTTGCTTGGATACCACGATATGTGCGGATTTTTTATGTGTGAGCTTAAAGTTACAAAGTCTCACAAAGTATCGTTTTCTCCCCATCAAAAACTATTTCACATGACCAGGACAAAGCGTAATTTCATCCTGCTCGAAGATACCTCTTCTCGCTCCATAAAACTTTATGGGAGTGAATCTATCCACGGTCTGTTGATAGATCACAGGGAAACACCTTCCCTCACAAACAATAATTGGGAACACGTTCAGCGCTTGTTGCTTGACGTACCGTTGGACGCTTGAAGCTTGTCGCTTGTCGCTTGTAGCTTGGCGCTTGTAGCTTGCCGCTTGGCGCCTTTCACGAACCGCTCTGAGTTCTCCACGTTTAGCATGTCGCTTGCAGCTTGTGGCTTGTCCCGGTAACCGTTCTTTACGGCCCACTCTTCGTGCAGCGCCAGCAGACGTTGACTGTACTTCCACTGTTTAGTATCCATACATCTCCTCGCAATAGCCATCAAGATCCAAGTTGTCAGCGAAGGGCACGTTAACCCTGTCCCCGCCCCAATAGCCTTGGACCATCATCTCGTTCAGGTTCACCCAGATGGTTGGGCCACCACCTGCTACCAGCAGCTCGGCGCTGTAATAACGCTTCTCCCGGTCCACGATGTAACGAATGTCGTAGACGTCCTCCATCCAGGCGCTCGCAGTCTTACTGTCTTTGCCTTCAGGGTTGCCAGCTGAGATCTCTTCTGCAATCTCCTTGCACATCCTGCGCAGCTGTTCTCCGCATGTCTCACTCTTCTTTCTGACTGTACTCATCTCTCTCCTCCTCCCAAAAAGTATATGTTGCTTCTCCGTGCTTCTTGCTCCATGTAACCGGGCATCTGTCCAGCCAGTCATGAAACTCTTCACTCATGTTACTTTTATCCATCTTTTATCCTTTCTGTTATTTTCCCATAGTAGCTTGTAGCCTGACGCTTGTCAAGCTTGGCGCTTGACGCTTGTAGCTTGAAGCTTGGCCAAGCGGTGGACACTACCTAGCTCGCTTGGTCAAGGGTCAAGCACGATTTATGTTACACGAGCCTACGCGTATATGCTGGCGGTGTAACCACGAACTTGACCCCAGGTCCATCCGAAGATGTTTGTCCTCCAGACGATGGACCAGGGCTCAAGCTTGTAGCTTTCTAAACTAGACAACTCTGCAGGTGTGCGTAGGCGAGGATTTCAGTATGCATCCCTAATTTCCCAGAACTCTCAGTTCTCACGACCTATGCTATAGAGTTTATTTCCTCACTCCAAGCAGAGTTGACTAGTTTAGAATTATTCTAAACAAGCGTTTACATAATCGTTATACTCATGTTCACATTGGGCTTTATACTCCTCTTTGTTTTTCGCTTTTGAGTTGCATATTCTCCAATGCTCATCAATATAATTTTCTGCAATAATTTTAGCAGAATAACCCCTTGCTTTTCCATGCCTAATCTTACGATTAATTGCGTCTATTCTTTTATCTTGCCACGATTTATTTTTATTTATTTCTACTTTCATATTGACAATATAATTTATCTGGGATAATATGTCAAGTATAAAAATAACAAGAAAGGAAGATATGCAAAAAATAAGAATGAATACCGAATACAGAAATAAACTCTTTAATAGAATTAAAGATGTATTCGAAAAAGAAGATACGCAAGAACGACAAGCGTTCTTACAAGCAAGAGAGGACTTTGATGAAAGTCAAAAGAATACTTTTGAACTTGCAAGAGCAGTTGTAGAAAGGTCTTACCCAATGGAAGATGTAAATACTCTACGACAATTCAAGAAAAAGTATGGCGACCCTTGTGATGTAGTNGCAAAAGANAANTGCTTTTACTTTGCTCACANTCGGANGANNNNGATGAAGATGGNGANNAAANAGAAACNAAATCNCATTTTGATTTTNGTTTGTNNGGNAATCTNAANGGACATGAGTATAGTGGTAGTGAAGATAGCGACCACTTTGCCCATGCCTATTATCGTGAGGAACTAAAAGAGGGTGGTTGCAATCCAGATATCATANCTCAACAATCTGGCAAAGATAACAACCCACATAAAACGAAACACATAGACGCGAACAATAAGTTTCTAGGTAAGGGTAGTTATAGTGATAATGGAACAGGCATGACAGGAAAGTTTGACAACCAGTTTCAGCTTGATGTCATTGGAACAAGTCATTGTCGTTCAAGAGCAATCGCTTGTACTAAAAGTGAGTACAATATCTTTTTGGTTTGGCGACAAGCAAAAGCAAAAGTTATTTCTACTCACCAAACTTGGATTGATAGTTTGCAAAAACAATTCGATCAATTAAAGATTGGATTAAAAGCATACAGATATCTAAGCGAGGGTATTGAGTTAGCAAAAGAACTTGGCATAGAATTAGACGAGGCAGAATTAATTAGAACTAACTCTACTGGTCTTACAATCTATAATCCNAGCAATCTTGCAAACTTNATTAAAGGTATGAAAAANAAAACTCANACGCGAGAACANAANATCGCGTTGAGGAAACAATACGAGGAGTATGCATATAAAGATATAAATTAACACTTGACAATATGTCTGGGGTATGATAATATCCCAGATATAAACAACAGAAAGGAAAATATGCAATACTACATTTTAAAAAAACAAAAACTTTTTGGTAAGTGGGAATATAGCACAGAACCAAAAGCTAATAGAGGTTATACAGATATAGGAGAGGTATCTAAGAAATTGGTTGCCTTAGAAAATCTAAACGAAGATGAAAATGTTTCTTACATTATTGTAAACGACTCAACGAACCCAAATTAATACTTGACAATTTATCTGGGATATGATAATATCCCAGATATAACAGAAAGGAAAATATGTTTTATATAACTTACTACGCAAAAAAACACGGCAAGTTTATCACTAGAAAAGGTCAGTATGATAAACCAGACGGAACGAAAGGNAAANNNTTNGTNTCTAAAAATGGTGTTCCATGTTTAGTNTACTGGGATTTAGATAACGANGGTTGGAGAATGGCNGTCGGTGAAACGAGAGTCAGAACATGAGTGAGGTCATTGCAAGAATGATAATGGTGTTGCTAGGGTTTGCCCTAGCAATGCTAGGAATAATTTACGCAATCCATACACAAGATACTTATTTAGGTATTTTAATTGCAAGTGGTGGAGTTGCGTCAATGTATGTGGGGTTACCATCATGAGTAATTTTGTTTGGTGCCATGGTCCGAGTTGTCATACAAACCCAACAACGGACCGAGTTCGAGGGTCTAAGGGTTCTAAGGTTTTAAGAACGAGAAAGGTAAAACAAACTCAATGGAATAGTGGCGACCGATTAAATATGTATTCTTATTTTTGTAGTCAAGGGTGTTATAATGAATTTGCAAATAAATATGTTGAGCAAGTCATAAGGATTGCGCCACGACCCACACCACTTGAAACACCGATTGAGGACCCAAAGAAAGTTAAACATGAATATCAATACGGAAGTTATACTACAACCGAAATAAAAAAACTTGACACAACCGTTTAAATATGATATAATCCCAGACATAAACAGAAAGGAAAATATGACAGACAATAACGACTACACGAGACGAAATAGATTTACTGGGGAATCTATTGAATTAACAAAAGAGGAATGCGAGAAACATGATAAGATATTTTATCACGAGGCTCTGGCTACTCTTGAAGATAAAGAACTAGGAACAGGTGCTAGTAAACACTGGCAAAAAATGAGAGACCTGTTAGATTGGTTTATGAAAAATAACGCGAAAGCGTATATGGTGCTTTTGGACTAACATATTTTCCCAGATAGTCAATAGACTATGTGTCCAAAATGGGTCGCCCCCTACCGGGGGCGACACAACTGGGAGTTGTGCGCGGCCTGCGGCCGCCCAGTGGGTCCCAAACAGATTGCCATAATTTTGCCACAATTGACCCCCCACCCCCCTTACAGCAAAAGGGGTCCCAACAGATATACCTTTATGCCTAGTTTTAGAGATAGATATGGTATAAAATCGTTTTCACGTTAAACAGAAGTCTAAAAAAATTCTGCAAAAATTTTTATGAAACAAGAAATTATAAACAAGCTACCACCCGATGTTAAAAAAGAGTTTATGAAGTACGCCATAAAACTCGATCAGAAAAAAACTGAAAACAAAGTCAAATCTGATTTCCTTTCTTTTGTCAAACATGTTTGGCCTGAATTTATAGAAGGAGATCATCACAAAAAAATTGCAGAAAAATTTAACCGTTTGGCTATGGGAAAATGTAAGAGGCTAATTATTAATATGCCTCCTAGACATACCAAATCTGAATTTGCGTCTTACCTCCTGCCCTCGTGGATGGTAGGACGTAAACCGGATCTTAAGATTATACAAACAACACACACAACTGAATTAGCGATCCGCTTTGGACGTAAAGCTAAGACACTTATCGATAGCCCCGAATACCAAACCGTTTTTAAAACTAGACTCAGAGAAGATTCGCAAGCAGCTGGTAAATGGGAAACAGAACAAGGTGGCGAATATTATGCAGCGGGTGTTGGATCAGCCATCACGGGCCGTGGAGCGGATTTACTTATAATCGACGATCCGCATTCAGAACAAGATGCTCTCAATGCGCAGGCATTGGAGCGTGCTTATGATTGGTATACATCAGGGCCAAGACAACGTTTACAACCAGGTGGTTCTATTGTTGTGGTTATGACAAGATGGAATACAAAAGATTTAACAGGTATGTTAATCAAAGCTCAAAAAGAATTGAAAGCAGATCAGTGGGAGGTCGTAGAGTTTCCAGCTATCTTACCAAGTAACAAGCCTACATGGCCTGAGTATTGGAAGCTAGAAGAGTTAGAATCTGTTAAAGCATCGTTGAGCGCTGGTAAATGGAATGCACAATGGATGCAAGATCCAACAGCAGAAGAAGGATCAATCATAAAACGAGAATGGTGGAACGTTTGGGACAAAGGTTATGTGCCGAAACTTGAACACGTTATACAATCTTACGACACCGCGTTCCTTAAAAAAGAAACCGCTGATTACTCTGCGATTACAACCTGGGGCGTCTTCTATCCAAACGAGGACAGCGGACCGAATCTAATTCTACTTGATGCACACAAAGAAAGATTAGAGTTTCCAGAACTTAAAAAGGTGGCCTATGAACAATGGAAGTATTGGAATCCTGATACGGTTATCATAGAAGGCAAAGCTTCTGGCTTACCATTAACTTATGAGTTGAGAAAGATGGGGATACCTGTTATAAATTACACACCTAGCAAAGGAAATGACAAACATGCTAGAGTAAACGCCGTTGCCCCATTATTTGAGTCAGGGCAAATCTGGGCGCCTGATGATAAATTTGCAGAAGAAGTGATCGAAGAGTGTGCTGCGTTTCCGTATGGAGACAATGACGACTTAGTTGATAGCATGACTCAAGCTGTGATGCGATTTAGACAGGGAGGTTTTATCACGCATCCAGAAGACGAAAAAGACAAAGCGCAAACTAAAAAAGAATACAACTACTACTGATGACATATTTACAAGCATTACGATTAATGGTCAAAGCATACAAGGCAGCTAGAGGTGCTATGCCAAAAGGTCTTGACTTGTTAAAATTAAAAATGAAAGCAAGACAGAAAGCTATTGATTCTAAAAAAGTTATAGAGTTTCCAAAAGAGAGAATTACAAATCCATTTAAACCAAGACCAGAACCTAAAAGTAAAAAATTAGGAGATGCTATGGAATCTTTTTTTGGATTTAAGCCAAGACGAGAAACAGAAGCTCAGATGTTAGCTAGAATGAAAAGAGAAAACAAAGAAGCCGTACAAAGATTAAAGGAAAAAAAGAAACCAAGAGAAGATAAAGCAGAAGGTGGTATTACAGGTGCAATTAAAAAAATTAAAAAAAGATTTGGTAAGAAGTCTATAACAACAGCTGATAAAATTAAAAGACCTGGTAACAGACAGCTCTTTGAAGACTTTAACAAAAGAAATCGATAATGTCAGAATTTGTATCTATACTTGAAAGCATAAAAAAGAAAACAGGTCCCAAAGGTAGGCAAAAAGGATCAGCAATAAGCAAGTTTACAGAATTTTTAAGAACTTTATCTCCAGAAAAAATTTCTACAACAAACATAAATGATTTAATAAAATTATCAGAAGTGGATATTAGTAAAACAAATGCTTTAAATGCACTAGCTAAACCAGAATTTGCTTCTAGACCTAGAAGAGAAATGACAAAAACAGACAAGGCAAATTTAAAAAAATTATTAGAGGGTAAAGAGGGACGTATGCCTGAAGAGAGAGTAACTTATAAAGGCCAAGAATATTATAAAGGCAGTGATGGTAGAATTAGAGCAATACAAGAAGTAACTCTAGAAGACAAAGTAAAAAGATCACAAGCTGGTCGTACAAAATATATTTTAGGTTTAGGAAGAACAGGAACTACAAACCCTAAGATGGCATTTTGGGAATCTTTAATAGATAGTCACTTAAAAGCTATTAGACCTAAACAAGAAGGTAAAGGTATTAATGTTTCAAGATTAAATCCCACTAATATAAATTTAAAAGAAAAATATATTAATAATGAAAAACTTTCACAACCTGAAAAAAGAAAAATAAAATTTAAAGATTCTGTTACAGGAAAAACTTTTGGTTTTAAAGATTTAGAATCTTACATGGAAAATAATATTGGAAAAGGTTCTTACAAAAACGCAATTGATAATATTAAAGCAAAAACATTTTTAAGCACAACATTTGCAGAGGTTAATGGAAAACCTTTAAGTTTAAGATATATTTTAAATGAAACCTTAATACCTGGTTGGACAAACACAAACAGGTTACAAAATACATTTCAAATACATCACCCATTTGGATTTGCTAGAAATCCTTTTATAACACAATTGGCTTTTTTTGATGATAATAAAAAAGAATATTATCAAAGATCAAAATTTTTTAAAAAGTTAAAGAATGAAAAAACTTTATCAGGTAAAAAAAAATTAGTAACTAATTTTGCAAAAAGTTTACCAAAAGGAATATTATCAGCACCAGGTAGAAAAATTTATGGTCAAGCTTTTAGTATAACAGATATTTTAGATGTGGCTGCCGACAGAGCAGACAAAGCTGGAAATAAAAATATAAGAAAAATATTTGAAAGTGAAAAATTTAAAAAAGATTTTAAAACTGTATTTGGAACTGCTCCTGATAAATCATTACCTCAAACTTCTCAAACAATAAAAAATCCTATAAAATTTATGTCTACATATGGAATTCCAGATATAGAAACTATGCGTGCTTTTTTTCCTAATGTTAATATTACAGATGTAGATTATGGTAATATGCAACTGGGCGACGGAAGATTAGCAAAGGCAGCAGGTGTTGCAAAAAATATTGCAAAGGTTGGTGGTAAAGCTTTAGGATTAGCCGCGATCCCTCTTGAGTTAATGAATATGGCTGAAATGAGAAAACAAGGTAAGACAACAGCTGAAATTTTAGGTTCCCCTTTTTTCTTGTCAGGTAGAATCGGAGAAGCACAAGACCTTATGAAGATGACTCCTCTTGAAAGACAAGCTGTAAGTGAACAACAAATAGCTGGTGATGAGTCGATGTTAGATACAGATTTTTACACACCAACACGAGAGGGTATAGAAGCTATTGATGTTGAAGCTGTACAAGAAAGAGTTAGAAAACAAAGAGAGGCTGAAGAGCAACAAAGAGCTTTAGAGCGATCAAGAGGTTCAGGCTTTACATACCCAAATATGTACGGTATAACTTCAGTCAAAGGTGTAATTTAATAATAGGATAGAGGATATGGTAGATAGTATAGATAAGTCGTTACCCAACACAGTTGAAGAAATCAAAGACGAAGAGTTTCAAGAAAAAGAAGTAGCCGTACCTGGCGAAGAGGTTATTACGACGGACACAAGCGAAGTTGTGATGGATGAGGCAGGTGGAGCTGAAGTTACTTTCGATCCAACAACGGTCCCTGGTCGACAATCAGATGGACACTTTGCAAATCTAGCTGACTCAATGTCAAATGCAGAATTAGAATCTTTAGGTCAAACACTTTACGATCAATATACAGAATACAAAGAATCAAGAGGAGACTGGGAACAGTCTTACAGAGAAGGTTTAGAATTATTAGGTTTCAAATACGAAAGACGAACAGAACCATTTAAAGGTGCATCAGGTGTTAATCACCCGGTGTTAGCAGAAGCAGTTACACAATTTCAAGCTACAGCGTATAAAGAATTATTACCAAGCGATGGTCCGGTTAGAACACAAATTTTAGGTGATGCAACAGTCGCTAAAGAAGAACAATCAAAACGTGTTAAAGATTTTATGAATTATCAACTTATGGATCAGATGAAAGAATATGAACCAGAGTTTGATCAAATGCTTTTCTATCTACCCCTCAGCGGCTCTACATTCAAGAAAGTTTATTACGATGAACTTTTGGGTAGAGCCGTATCAAAATTCGTACCAGCAGAAGATTTAATTGTTCCGTATTCAGCTACCTCATTAGATGACGCGGAAGCNATTGTTCATGTAATCAAAATGTCTGGTAACGAATTGAGAAAACAACAGGTCGCTGGATTTTACAGAGATGTAAAATTAGGCGAACCACCTGTTACAGAAAATCAATTAGAAGAAAAGAAATTACAATTAGAAGGTATTTCAAAAGATGGTCAAGAAGATCAATACACACTTTATGAAATGCATACTAATCTAGATCTAGCAGGCTATGAAGATATGGATGAGAGTGGTATGCCAACAGGAATTAAATTACCATACATCATAACTTTTGCTGATGACAATCAAACGATATTATCTATCAGAAGAAACTTTAAAGTCGATGACCCATTAAAGAAAAAAGTAGATTACTTTGTACAATTTAAATTTTTACCAGGCACAGGTTTTTATGGCTTTGGTTTAATCCACATGATTGGTGGTTTAACAAGAACAGCAACAGCTGCGTTAAGACAATTACTTGATGCAGGAACTTTAGCAAACTTACCAGCAGGATTTAAAACTAGAGGATTAAGAATTAGAGATGATGCACAACCATTACAACCTGGAGAGTTTAGAGATGTTGATGCACCTGGTGGAAACATCAGAGATCAGTTTATGCAACTACCTTTCAAAGGACCTGACGCAACTTTACTTCAGTTAATGGGTATCGTTGTAAACGCAGGACAAAGATTTGCATCAATCGCTGATTCACAAGTTGGTGACATGAACCAACAAGCTGCAGTTGGAACTACAGTTGCATTGCTCGAAAGAGGTTCAAGAGTTATGTCGGCAATACACAAAAGATTGTATGTAGGATTAAAACAAGAATTTAAATTATTATCAGAAGTATTTAAAACTTATCTACCAGCAGAGTATCCATACGATGTTCCTGGTGCTACAAGAAATGTAAAAGTTGCAGATTTTGATGACAAGATAGATATTTTACCTGTAGCTGATCCAAATATTTTTTCTCAAACACAAAGAATATCTATGGCACAAACACAATTACAATTAGCACAAACAAATCCGCAGATACACGACATCTATCAAGCGTATAGATCAATGTATGATGCGTTAGGTGTAAAAAATGTAAATTCAATTTTACCACCACCTGCAACTCCTACACCTTTAGATCCATCATTAGAGGAAATTGCTGCAATGGGTATGAAACCTTTTCAAGCTTTTCCTGGTCAAGACCACAAAGCTCACATTGATTCACACTTAAACTTTATGAAATCAAATATGGTGCAAAATTCACCATCAGTTATGGCTGCATTACAAAAAAACATACTTGAAAGAATTAGTTTGATGGCTCAAGAACAAATTCAACTAGAATTTTCTCAAGAATTAATACAAGCACAACAAATGCAAGCACTTTTAAAATTAAATCCACAGAATCCAGAGCTAATCGCACAAGCAAATGCGTTAACAATGAAAATTAATGCGAGAAAAGCAAAACTTATTGCTGAAATGACTAAAGATTACATGGATGAAGAGCAAAAAATCATGGGTGAATTTAGTGGTGACCCATTAATTAAGCTAAAAGCAAGAGAAGTTGACTTAAGAGCTAAAGAAAATGAAAGAAAAGGTGAAGAGGCACAAGAAAGAATTGATCTTGACACTGCAAAAGCTCTCATGAACCAAGAAAATCAAGATGAAAAGCTTGCACAAAACGAAAAACTAGCAAAATTAAGAGCAAGTGTGTCATTAGCTAAACAAGGTATGGCAGACAAGAGCAAAATTCACGATTTTGGTAGAAACTTTAAAAAAAACTAGGTATAATTAAACGATAAGGAGATAAAAATGACTAAAGATTATTTAAGAGGTCAAGGTTACGTCAAAGCACCTAAAATTGAAAAAGAATTAGGTGTTGGTAAAGACGGATTACAACAAGGCGGTATTCCTGTTGAGATGACTAACCCAGATGAATCTCAAGTGGTTGATGTTAGAGGTACAAAACGTATGAGACCTGACAAAAAACCAGTTAAAGCTACTTGGTACTAGTATGGCTTGGTTCAGTTTAGCAAAAATTGCTATGCAAGCTGGCGCAAAGATTTATTCTAACCGTCAGAAAACCAAAATGGCAATGTCTGATGCACAATTAATGCATGCAGAGAAAATGGCCCGAGGTGAAGAAGCTTACCAAGGCAAACTTCTTGAGGCCAGACAATCGGACTGGAAAGACGAATTCGTATTGATAATTTTGTC
>FUFK010038917.1_pt1 | contig 16389 bp, 16 predicted proteins | sample 1021851 | NCBI WGS metagenome assembly FUFK01 (sample SAMEA51879418, study PRJEB19060) | metagenome | reverse complement strand
ATTGATGTTGGAGAAGCAGGAGATATTGTTGTTGTAGCAGGATTAGAAAAAGCAAATGTTGCNGATACAATTTGTAATNTGGAGGTAAATGATCCTATACCAGCAACTCCTATAGATCCTCCAACAATGTCNATTACTATAACTGTAAATACTTCTCCATTAGCAGGTACTGAAGGTAAAAAACTCACTAGTACGCAAATAAGAGAACGATTAGTTCAAGAAGCACAAAATAATGTTGGTATAACTTTCTCAGAAAATGAAGGTAAAGATTCATTCGTTGTAAGTGGAAGAGGTGAATTAATGTTGGAAATACTTCTTACTCAAATGAGAAGAGAAGGTTTTGAGATGACTGTAAGTCCTCCAAAAGTTTTATATAAAACAGACGATCAAGGAAACAAACTTGAACCAATTGAAGAAATTACAATGGATTTAGATGAAGAACACTCTTCAAAAGTAATTGACTCNATGAATAGAAGAAAAGGNAAATTAATTGANTTAAAAGATACAGGNACAAATAAGAANNGATTNATNTTTCATGCACCNACNAGAGGNTTNATGGGATACACAAGTAGATTTCTNACTCTTACTAAAGGTGAAGGTGTAATAAATAGAATTTTTCANAACTACGGNCCTTTTGAAGGAGAAATGGAAGGTAGAAGAAATGGTGCATTAATTGCAATGGAACAAGGAAAAGCAGTAGCTTTTGCAATCTTCAACCTTCAAGCAAGAGGAGAAATGTTTGTTACACATAATGATCCAGTTTATCCAGGTATGATTGTTGGATTATCACCAAAACCGGGTGATATGATAATTAATGTCATGAAAGGAAAAAAATTAACAAATATGAGAACGCAAGGAACAGATGAAAACGTAGTTCTTACTCCTGTAAGGAAAATGTCAATAGCTGAACAACTAAGTATGCTTAATACTGATGAGGCATTAGAAATTACACCTGATTCTTGTAGATTGAGAAAAGGAATTCTTGACCCCCACGAAAGAAAAAGAAACGAAAAAAATAGTGCAGCTGCCTAGTTAAAAATTTTATCAACTAAAAATAAACCAAGAGCAACGCAAGGACCTATTCCGAATGCGAATAATAAAGTTCCAACACCTACTGTTCCTCCTAAATACCATCCAATACTAACTACAGAAATTTCTAATGTTGCTCTCACAACAGCTATAGGAAAATTTGTTATTTTTTGTAATCCTATCATAAGCCCGTCTCTAGGACCGGCTCCTAAGTTTGAAACTAAATATATACCCCCACCTATTCCAACCATAATGACAGAGATTACAGCTAAAATTAATTGATATATATAATTTGAAGGTGTTGGAACATACTTAATACAAAGATCAATCATAATTGCAATTATCAAAGCATTAAGAATTGTGCCCATTCCTGGTTTTTGTCTAAGTGGTATCCATAAAAGTAAAACAACAATACTTATTAATAACGTGATAGTTCCAATACTTAAATTAACATTTAAGGAAATACCTTGAGCTAAAACACTCCAAGGAGAAGCTCCTGTGAAAGAAACAATTAACAAACCTTCACCTAATCCAAACAAAGATAAACCAAAACATAAGAAAAAAAATGTAGAAAATTTTGGTTTAAAATTTAATGGTTTTTCTGAGCTCCAGTTAACTATTGGAATTTTTTTTATTTTTAAAAACATAAATATGATAAACTATATCTATTAATGAAAAAGTTTTTAGTTGTTTTACTTGCTATATTTTTCTCATCAATTTCTTTAGCTCATATAGGTCATTATAACAAATTTGATAAAATAGAAATGGAGATCTTGAGAAATAATGAAGTAATTGGATATAATAATTATTTTTTTNAGAGAGACGGTGAAACAACAACAGTTAAAAATCAATATAAATTTGAAGTAAAATTACTATCTGCAACAATTTTTAAAGTGGAGGGATATGGAGAAGAAATATATTTAAATGATCGTTTAATTTCATTTCAATCAAAAACACTTCAAAATAAAAAAGAAAAATTTGTAAGCTTAAAATTAGATAATAGTAATAAAAAATTTAATATTAAAGGATCTTCATATTCGGGTGAAGCTTCTCTAAAAAGTATTATTGGAAATTGGTGGAGTCACAAAATTTTACAAGCAGAAAGTCAAATAAGTCCTATTTCTGGAAGCATAAAAGAACAATTAGTTACATTTATTGGTAAGGAAAACGTTGCTATCAATGGAAAAGAATTTGAAACTGATCATTTTAAACTTACTTCTAAAGATATGTCACTTCCAGAAGACAAAAGACTTAATTTTGATATATGGCTTGATAAGAAAACTTCGGTAATAGTTAAAGTTACTTATGAAAGAATGGGAAATTGGGAGTATAGGCTTAAAAATATTGAATAATTTTATTTACTAATTTTGTTAAAAAGATCGTTTGCACTTATCCATCCTGCCTCCAACCTAGGTCCCACAAACCAATCAGCACATACTCCTAAATTAATTTTTTTGTTCCAATAACTTTTAATTTTTAAAGATTTTGAATTTGATGAATACATCCATCCATGATTTAAAGAAAATAGAATATTAGTTTTTTTAATACCAGTAAGATCAAAAAATCTATTAATTAAAATTTTTGAATTCAAATCTTTATTTTCTTTGTTTTTCATTATTTTTTTATTTGCCCACTTTGATGTACTTTGAAGTGTCCATAGATCATAAATACTTTTAAATCTTAACTTACTATTTTCTTTAGCAGCCCAACCCAAAATTTCATCATCAAATAAAAAACTACTTATATTTTTTCCAGTTTTTTTTATTTTTATCATGACTGTAATATTTGCATCCATTTTAATTTTTTTTTTGATAAATGAATGATTAATAAATTTTTTTGCTAATTTAACTAATTGAGGATACGGACATGTTAAAATAAGATTATCATAAGATTTATTGTCACCATCAGAAAANGTAAGTTTCCATTTGTTTTTATTNTAATCAATTTTTTTTAATTCTTTTTGAAAATTACAATTAATTTTTTTTAATAAAAACTTGCTAATATCATTATTTCCTAGTCTACCAATAATTTTTTGATGGTTTTTGTTTTCTTTTATTTTTTTATTTTTAAAAATATGTCGGCCTTTCCAACTTTTTAATATTTTTTTTGCTAAAAGTTTTGTTGTAAATTTTTTAAATTCATCACTCTTAGGGGATATATATTGAACACCATGATCAAACCCAATTTTTTGATCTAACCTTTTAAATGATGATCTGCCACCAGGACCTCTTGCTTTATCATAGAGATCTACAGAATGTTTCTTATTTAATAGGTTTGCAATTGTAGCTCCAGATATTCCTGATCCAATGACACAGTAAGTGCTCATTTACCTGCAACTGTCATTCCCTCTATCATCATAGTCGGTGAGTTGACAGAATATTCAAAATCTAAATCACTAGCTAAAGTTATATTTTTAAACATATCTTTAAAATTTCCAGCAATTGTTATTTCATTTACGGGAAATTTAAATTCGCCATTTTCAATTAAGAATCCTGTTGCACCAACTGAATAGTCTCCAGTAACCAAATTACTTCCATGGCCTATTGTTTCAGTTACATAAATATGTTTTGAGTTAGTTTTTAGTAAATCTTCGAAACTAATTTTTCCATTATCAAAATATAAATTAGTTGTACCACCACATCTTCCATTTGATTTTAAATTAAGTTTCTTTCCATTGTAAGTATCGACTAAATAATTTTTTAAAATACCATTTTGTATAAGATTTAAAGTATCTGATTTTACTCCTTCAGAATCAAAAATTTGAGATCCAACTCCTTTGTTCATGTCCGGTTTATCAATTACATTTATTGTTTCTGAAAATATTTGTTCATTGATTTTATCCTTAAGAAAAGATGTTCCTCTTGCAATAGCATTTGAAGATATCGCGCCTGCAAATGCACCTAGCATTCCTTTCGCTATCCTTTTGTCAAATATAATACTTATTTTTTCACTTCCAATTTTGTTTGGGCTTAATTTTCTTATAGTTTGCTCAGAAGCTTTTTCACCAAGTTCTTTTGCACCTTTAATGTCTGATAGATGACGTTTGCTTGTAAATTCATAATCTCTCTCCATGCTATTTTCATCTTTAGCAACTGTAACGCAAGAAGCACTAAATGAGGATGATTTATATCCATTACAAAATCCATCACTATTTGCTAAAATAAAATTAGATTTATTTTCAGTAAAACTAGATTCTGTATTTACAATTTTTTCTTCTGAAGATGCAACACTCTCAAGCTCTTTTAAATACTCAATTTTTTTTTCATTATCAAAGTGTGTTTCATCATATAAATTTAAATTTTTTATTTCTTTAGCTAAAAGTTCTTTATCTGGTAAAGAATTAAATTCATCCTCAGGGGTATTTTTGGTTGTTTCAAAACATTTTTCTATTAGGGTTTTAATNTTATCATCTAACAAGTTTGACGAAGAAATTGATGATCTTTTTTTTCCTAAATAAGTTTCAATGCTTATTGCTAATCCATCAGATCTATTTGACTCGTCTAAAGTATTATTTCTAAAATTGACTGTTTCTGAAATTGAATGACCAACTGTCACGCTTGATCCAGTTGCACCCAATTTTTTAGCTAAATCTAAACAATATGAAGCTTTTGATCTTAAATATTCTTGATCCTTAACCATAATTTAAAGTTTAGTTCCACCAACAGTCATTTTATCGATTAAGATTGAGGGCTGAGCAACTCCAACTGGTACACCTTGTCCAGCTTTACCACAAGTTCCAATACCAGGATCTAACATCATATCATTTCCAACCATTGAAACTTCTTTTAGAATTGATGGACCATCTCCGATTAATGTAGCTCCCTTTATTGGTGAACCAATTTTTCCATTATTGATTTCGTATGCCTCCGTACAATTAAAAACAAATTTTCCAGATGTAATATCAACTTGTCCTCCTCCAAAACTTACTGCAAAAATTCCTTTATCTACTGATTTAATCATTTCTTCTTGGGTTTGATTTCCACTCAACATCATAGTGTTTCTCATTCTTGGCAAAACAACGTGTCTATAATTTTCTCTTCTCCCTGAACCAGTGGATTTTGTATTCATCAATCTTGCATTTAATCTATCTTGCATAAAATTCTTTAATATCCCATTTTCAATTAATACTGTTTTTTCTGTTGGTGTACCTTCATCATCAATAGTTAAACTACCTCTTCTATTATCAATTGTTCCGTCGTCAACAATCGTTACTCCTTCACTAGCAACTTTTTGGCCCATAAGATCATGAAAAGCGGATGTTTTTTTTCTGTTAAAATCTCCTTCTAAACCATGTCCAATTGCTTCATGAATTAAAATAGCTGGCCATCCAGGACCTAGAACCACCTTCATTTCTCCTGCTGGTGCAGGTTTACTTTCTAAATTGACTGACGCAATTCTAAAGGCTTCCTCACATACTGTTTTCCAATTNTCATTTTTTAAATATTCATCATAAGATTGTCTTCCACCTATTCCATATACGCCAGTTTCTTTTCTTCCGTTTTTCTCTAACATCACTGATACATTAAATCTAATTAATGGTCGGACATCCGTTAATACTTCACCACCTGATCTGATAATCTCGATAGATTTTTGTTCACCTGCAAAACTTGTAGTAACTTGCTTTACTGAATTATCTTTTTTTCTTAAATATTCATTAACTTTATTTAAAACTTCTAATTTTGAATTTAATGTTTTTTGCTCTAATGGATTAATATCTTCATAAAATTTTTTATTAGATCTTGAAATATCATGATTATACGTACCTTTCATCGACTTCAGAGTAGATTTTAAATTTTCAGAAGATTTTTTTAGTGAATCTTTTGATATTTCATTAGAGTGAGAATAAGCAACTACCTCTCCTGTAATTGCTCTAAATCCAAAACCTAAATCTGAGCTATAACTTGAGCTTTTAATTTTATTATCATCCAATAAAATTGATTCGGATTTAGTGTCCTCTAAGTATAGTTCACCATCATCGCAATTTTGCAAGGTATCAGATACTATTTTATCAGCATCTTTTCTGGATAGATCGGATTTATCAAAAAAATTACTCACCTGGTTTAAATAGTAGTTAATTATTAATTTTCAACTAATCATTTGGCGCATTTACATGTTTATTTTTAAAGTTAGTATAAATTTATGAAAGTTTATTTTAATAACTCATGCAAAATCTGCAGATCAGAAATCAATATGTATAAAAAAGAAAATATTGAGGATATTGATTGGATAGATATTACCGATAACAAAGATGCAGAAAAAGAAACTTCTAAAAATGATAAAGAGCTTTTAAGAAGATTGCACATCAAAGAAAACGACAAAGTGATTGAAGGTGCAGAGGCTTTTCTTTATGTTTGGAAGAAGATACCAAAATATAAATTCTTATATAATTTTTTTAAATTGCCAGTCATATTTACTATTTTTAAATATGGATATGAAATAGCTGCGTATTTTCTATATTTGAAAAATAAAAAACAATTAAAAAATTAATTTAGAAAAAATATTAAAATCTGACTTAATAAAGACATTGAAAGAATAAACATAATTAAAACTACAGAGTACATAAGAGTAATAATTTTATTTCTTTTTCTTCTCAATCTTACAAAATTTTTGTCATCTAAATCCGATATATCTCTTTCACCATCAACTTCATAATCATAACTCCATCTCCAAGTTGATTGTCCTAATCTTTCATCCTGACTATTGAAGTATCTAATCCAAGCAAGTATATACTTTAACAGCACATACAAAATCAACATCCCAATTATTCCAAAAAACATAACTAATAATACTTAATTTAGATCTAATAATTAATTGTTATTTTTTTCTCTTTTTTTTGCAATTAATTGGGTTAACGAATCCACCATAGTGTCAGAAGCTTTGAATATTTCATTATTTTTAAATTCGTGAGATATATTTTTCTCAGGATTGGTTTTATCTTCAATGACTATTCCTTCATCTGGAGAATTATTTTTAATATAAATTAACAATAGCCATTCCTCATCAGGAGCTTCATCCCACTTTATAAATATTTCTCCTGTCTCAAATCTTCTATCGATACATCTAAAAATAGACATATGTCTAGTAATGTGTCTCTTATTTAACTGAAAAACTAAACTACTGGCGCTTCTATAAAAACTTTCAAGGGCAAACTCAATTTTTTGTCTTGCCAATGTATATTCTTTTTCTTTCCTTAATAATGTTTCCCTGTCTTCATCACCTTGAATTTTTACTCCTAACGCCTCTACTCTCTCTCTTATTTTTTGATCTCTTATTATTCGATATTTCTCTTTTAACTTCTCAATTCTCTGTTGAAGTCCTGCATAATCTTCTCTTTTTTCTTTTAATGAAATTTTTTCTAATTTTTCTAATTCTTTAACTTCCCTTACTCTGAATTTTTCAATCTGTTTTTCTAATTTTAATTGTTGTAAAAATTTCTTTTGCTTTTCAGCTTGTTCAATTCTTAATAAAGCCTGCTCTTTTCTTAAAAATAATTTAATTTCCTTTGTTCTTTGTTTTTCTAATCTTATCTCTTCTTTTAATACTTGTTCATTTAGTTTTAATTTTAGTTCTCGCTCCTTCTGCTTTGCTTCCTGTAAAGCTAGCTTTTCCTGTCTTTCTTGCTCCTGTTTTTCGAGTTTAATTCTTCTTTGTTCATCTTTTTTAAGAACTTTGTAGTTACTGATTGTTTCAGAAATTTTATCAAAAAAAGCTTGGATATATTTTTCTATGTTAAGATTTATTTTTAATTTTATCTCAGGTTTTAAAGAATTTTGAAAATTTATTATTTTTAAAAGAAAACTTTTTTCTTTAGGTTTTTTAATAATTTTTTTTTTTGATTTAATTTTTAAATTATTTTTTTTTTTACTTTTAATTTTGTTTCTTTTGTTAATTTTAGTTTTTGTTTTTTTAACTTTGGAAATTTTTTTAGATTTTTTGAATTTTAATTGAGATTTTTTTTTACTTTTTTTTATAGATTTATTTTGTTTTTTTTTTATTTTTTTCATTTAAAGGAATTTATTATTTATCAATAAATTATTGATAAATATAGTCTCTTGTAACAGGTGTAGAAGTATAGTTTTTAGTAAGTTGAAACTGATATACAACTTGGTCTCCCCATTTAAAAGCCATTTCACAACCTGCTAAATAAAATTCCCACATTCTAAAAAAACGTTCATCAAACATATTGATAATTTTATCTTTATTATTCAGGCAATTTTCTTTCCAATGTCTTAATGTGTGAGAATAATGCATTCTTAATACCTCAATATCAGATACAATTAAGCCAGCTTTTTCAATTGGGGTAGTTACTTCACTTAAGCTTGGTGTGTAACCACCAGGAAATATATATTTTGTTATCCATGGATGAGGGTCTCTTGGAGGATTTACTGATCCAATAGTATGAATTAATGAAACTCCATCGTCTTTTAGAAGTTTTTCAACTTGTGAGAAAAATTTTTTATAAAATTTTCTTCCGACATGTTCAAACATTCCAACACTTACAATTCTATCAAATTTTTCATCAAGTTCCCTGTAATCCATTAACATAAATCTTAATTGATTTTCTAAATTAAGTTCTTTGGCTTTTTGTTTGCAATATTTTAATTGATTTTCTGATAATGTGATTCCAGTCACTTCACAATTTGCTGATCGCGCAATATCCACTGCTAAAGAGCCCCATCCACATCCAATATCTAATACTTTTTGGTTTGGCTTTATATTTAGTTTCTTAATTATATGTTGAATTTTATTATTTTGAGCAGTCTCTAGAGTATCATTTTCATTTTTGAAGTAAGCACAAGAATATTGTCTTTTAGGATCTAAAAATAAATCATAAAGATCATCTTTGATATCATAGTGATGTGAAACATTCATTTTAGATTTTTTAATAAAATTAAAATTTGTTAAATATCTATATGAACCTCTTAATCTATTAATTAAATAACTAAAAAAATTTAAATCTCCTCTTCCAAAATTCATCAAAGACAAATCTAAAAAATCTGTAAGACTTCCGTTCTCAATAACTATCTCTCCGTCTGTATAAGCTTCTCCAAAATAAAGATCGGGATGGAATAAAAGTTTATAATGAAGATTTTTATTTAATATTTTAACTTTTATAGGATTTTCCTTTTCAGGATTTCCGATGATATAACTTTTAGAATTTGCATCTACTAAAATAAAACCATCTTTCTTAAAAACACTATTTAAGAACCTTGCTAACTGCATTTTAAGCTGCCATTGATGATTTTAGTGAGAAACTAAACTTCTCTAAATTGTTTAAAAGATCAATCTCTTCCTCTTTATTTAAAATTCTTAGAGGCGGTAGTAAATTTTCATAAAAACTATCTTTATTCTTATAAAAAGTATGTAAGCCAGAAATAAGATTATATTTTTCAAATGTCCCTCTTACATCACATAATTGGATATTAACTTCTTGTTCTTTTCCATCCTTAAAGTCATCATATACTTTTCTAGCTAGTTTAGATGTTGCATTGCATGTTGCTGTTATTATTCCTGAACAACCTAACTCAAGTCCTTTTAATAATTTAGATTCAGAACCTGGCATAACTGAAAAATTATCTAATTTAAGATTTTCATAAAGATTATATGAGCTATCCTTAACTCCAACTATTTGTTCTGGAAAATTTTTAACAAGTCTTTCCACGCACTCAACACTAAATTTGTATCCACAAAGTTTCTCAAAATTATATAAAATAATTTTGCTTTTTGGTAGGGACTCAACTATTTTTGAATAAAAATTAATAACTTCTTCATCACTATATTTATAATAAGCTGGTGGCATAATTAAAAATTTTTCAAAATCTAATGACATTGCAACTCTCATTAAACTTATTGTTTCTCCTAAAGAGTTTAATCCTGTTCCAATAATAAATTTATCTTTATACTTGTTTGTTGAAATTTTATTTAACAATTTAATTTTTTCCGCAACAGGAATTAATTGGGCCTGTCCTGTACTTCCAAATATTGCAACACCGTGACAACCATTATTAATTACCATCTCTGCATGCTCGATAGTTTTATCTATGTTCAAAGTTAGATCTTTGTTTAAGATCGACATTGATGCCGCATATATTCCATTGATATTGCTCATAAATAAAATTTATATAAAAAAAAAATATAGTAAAGTTTAAATTGTCTATGTTATATCTCTCAAAACTATTTCTTTAGCTTCATTTACTAATGTAGATAACCTAGAAGTTTCAGGTGAAATATCTGGATGAATTTTTTTTTGTATTTTAATGTATGCTTTATTTACATCTTCCTTAGTTAAATTTTTAGAAGGATTTAAATTAAGTATACGATATGCTTCTTCAGTAGACATCGTGTTTAAATTTGATGCAGTGTTGTTAAATGAAAATCTACCTGAATTTCTTAAAGTTTGAATTAATCTGTACAATGAAATTAATTGAAAAATAGACATTCCTTTCAATTTTAAAAGAGCAAGACTTGCAAGAGTAAATGGCAAAGTAAGTAAAAATTTACCTCCTATAGCAAATAAAACTGCAAAGATAATTAAAACTATGAATAAGAATACTCTTAAACCTTTAGATATTTTTTTTGACGCAACTTGAGTAAAAAGTCTTAATAAAAAATATAAACCAATTAAAATTAATAATGTATAAATTATAAAATTCATATATTTCCGATTACAAATGAAAGTACCATATCTAAAAAAAAAACCAGAGCTAAAATCTTGTCACAATATAGAGTGGGAGGATNATTATAGCTGGATACATCAAGAAAATATTTTAGAAGTCTTACAAGACAAAANTAAACTTCTTCCAGAAGTAAAAGAATATTTAGAAGAAGAAAATGAATATACTGAGTATCATCTAAAAAATACAAAAAATACTCAAAAAAAATTATTTGATGAAATAAAAGGAAGAATAAAATTAGATGATGAAAGCTTACCTTTTAAAGATCACTCATATGAATACTGGACAAAGACTACCGCCAAAGGAAATTATTCTATAAAATTAAGAAAAAAAATTGGTTCGTCTGAAATTGAAGAAATATGGAATGGAGACAAAGAAAAAGAAAAATTAAATGTTGAATATTTTGGTGTTGGAGATCTAGAAGTTAGTAATAATGACCAATACCTTGGGTACTCATTAGATACNAAAGGCTCAGAGTATTATACAATTTATATAAGAAATATTAAAAATAATAAAATAATTTCAAAAGAGATCAAAGAAACATCTGGAAGTATAATTTTCAGTTTAGATGACAAGTATCTTTTTTATTCCAAGTTAGATGAAAATCATAGAGCTAGAAAAATTTATAGACATAAAATTGGAGATTTTGAAAACGAAGATGAACTAATCTTTAATGAAAAAAGTGAAGCTTTTACAGTTAGTATTGGATTAAGCTCAGATGAGAAATATTATTTCATAAACACTTCAGATCACAATACTTCGGAGCAATATTATTTTCATGTTAATGAAGAAAAACCAAATCCAAAATTAATAATTAAACGAGAAAAGGGAATTCTTTACTCTGTAAATTCATGGAATGGAAAATTCTATAATCACACAAATAAAGATGCGGAAGATTTTAAAATAGATATTTCAGAAACTTTAGAAAATCAAAACTGGAAGTCATTTATTGCTGCAAAGAAAGAGGTGTTAATTGGTGGTTGTACATTTTTAAAAAACTGGATAATTAGGTCAGAAACATCAAATGCTTTAGATAAACTCTTTGTTATCGATGCTTCAACAAACAAAGAAGAAGAATTAATTTTTTCTGACGAAAAAGTATATGTACCTGGAGTTTCATTAGCGCAAAGAAATAGAAATACAGATGAAGTTTATGTTTCATACTCTTCACCTAAAACACCTTCAAGAGTTTACAAATATAATTTAAAAACTAAATCTAAAACATTTGTTAAAGAACAAGAAATACCATCAGGACATAACAAAGATGACTATATAGTAGAGAGAATAGAGTATGAATCTCATGATGGAAGAATGGTTCCGCTCACAATTACAAGACACAAAAATACAAAAATAGACGGTACAGCGAATTTATTATTATACGGATATGGATCGTATGGTAGTTCGATGAGTCCAAGTTTTTCTTCAACAAGACTTAGCTTAATAAATAGAGATATTATTTGGGCTACCGCACACATCAGAGGTGGAATGGAAAAAGGAATGAAATGGTGGAAAGAAGGAAAGTTAACTAATAAAAAAAATACATTTGAAGATTATATTTTTGCTGCAAAATATTTGATTGAAAACAGATACACCTCAAAAAGAAAAATAATAGGAATGGGTGGATCTGCTGGAGGTTTATTAATGGGTGCTGTTGTTAATCAATCTCCTGAATTATTTTTAGGTATAATTATGGCTGTACCTTTTGTAGACTCATTAACAACAAATCTTGATCACTCTTTACCTCTTACAGTTGGTGAATTTGATGAATTTGGTAATGCCAAAGAAAACAAAGAGCATTTTGATTATATTTTTTCATATGCTCCATATAATAATATAAGAAAAATGGATTATCCTCATATGCTAATAACAACTAGTTTGAGCGATAACAGAGTTTTGTTCGATGAACCTGCAAAATTTACTGCAAAACTTAGAGATTACAAAACTGATAATAATTTATTGTTACTCAAAACAGAAATGAATGCTGGCCATGGAGGTAAATCTGGTAGAGATGGCGCAATAGAAGAAATCGCATTAGATTATGCTTTTGCATTGAAAATTTCTGAAAAAATTTAATTTCCCATATATTGAAATTTTTTAAATCATACCTACATAATCTGTGTAAGTCGCCTTATGGGGCTTACTTAAAATAAACTTGCTTAAAAAAGGAGGATATTATGACAAGTAAGGATCTATCTATATTTAACTCACTAAGACCTTTTTCAATTGGTTTTGACGATATGTTTGANCAATTTGAAAATATGTTNGGNAACGGANGTTTGACAATGCAATCAAACTACCCTCCGTACAACATNAGAAAAACTGGTAAGGATAATTATGCAATTGAAGTTGCNTTAGCTGGTTTTAANAAAAATGATGTTGAGGTTGAGTTTGAAGATAATTTATTGACTGTAAGAACAAAACAAGTTGATAAATCGGAAAATAATGATGTTAATGGAGAAATAATTCATAAAGGTATCTCTCAAAGACAATTCGCAAGATCATTCACTATTGCTGATGATGTTAAAGTTAATGGTGCTGAACTTAAAGATGGTCTTTTAACAATATCTTGTGAAAGAATAATCCCAGAACACAAAAAGAAAAAGCTTATTGAAATAAAATAAGTCTTTAACCTTACTTGTGGGGATTTCTCCCCACAAGTTTAAATAAATTATTTCTTTGCCATTATAGCATTAAGAACAAATGCTAATAATCCCGCAGGTATAAGTCCAGTCGTTAACAGTAGTTTTAAACTTATTCCAAAGTCAGGAATATTTTTTACAAAGTCTGGCAACAATGACATTCCAATTCCAAAAGATAATGAAAGAGCTAAGATTAATAAATTTCTTTGACTCATTTCTGATCTTGAAATCAATTTTATTCCAGCAGCTACAATCATACCAAACATAATGATTGCTGCTCCGCCAATCACTGACTCTGGCATTGCAGCGATTATTCCACCTAATTTAGGAAATAATCCCATAAGAACTAAAACTATTCCAGCTATAGTTCCAACATGTCTACTTACAACTCCTGTAAACGCAACCAGTCCAGCATTTTGCGAATAAGATGTATTGGGCATTGCATTAAATATTGCACCAAATGCAGTACCAACACCATCTGCCATGATTCCACCTGATATTTCTTTGTCCGTTGCTTCTCGTTTAGCACCACCCATTGTTGTGGCACTAATGTCTCCAATTGTTTCAATTGTAGTAACAATTGACATAAACAACATTAGAATTATTGCACCAGGTACAAAATCAATTCCATATTGAAGTGGCATTGGAAGTGCAAACCATGATGCGGAAGCAATTTTTCCGTAGTTAACCATTCCTAGTGCTGCTGCAACTATGAAACCGGCTACTATTCCAATTAAAATTGATCCTGCAGAAGCCATCCCTTTTCCTTTAAGATTAAAAAAGATAGCAACTATAAACACTGTGAAAGCAACCGTTAAATGATTTGCGTTTGCAAAGATTTCTGGTTTATTGTTCATTAACCATCCACCACCACCAGCATACATAAAACCAACTTTAAGCAAACTAAATCCGATCATTAACACAACTATACCAGTGACTAATGGTGGGAATAGATGCCTTATTGGTTTTAAAACTTTTCCAATAAAAATTTGAAAAATTCCTCCAATGAATGCTGCTGTAAATACTGCACCCAATCCTGCTGCTTTAAATGGTAGCATGATTGGTATAAACGCAAAACTTGTTCCTTGAACAATAGGAAGTCTTGCACCAATTTCTTTATAACCAACTGTTTGGATAATTGTTGCAACTCCCGCAACAAACAAAGCCATTTGAATCAAAAATATTTTTTGTTCAGGCGTTTGACCAAAAACTCCAGCCACAATAATAGGAACAGTTATATTGCCAGCAAACATTGCTAANACATGCTGAATTCCTAAAGGTATGGATTTATTTAATGGAAGTTTTTTGTCTGGACTGTTTGTAGAGCCCGATTTTATTTTTCTTGAAGCCATGTAACCTCCGTCGTTATCTTAATTGAGGGTACATTATTGGTTATAAATTAATANAAAAAAAACCTTTAGTTTAGAATAGATCTATTNTNAGTAGTTTNTAAAACCTATAATGAACAGATTTGTTTCAACTANAAAGNTTTAAAAACAACCGTTAGATGCGAAGCCAACTACTATTTTTTTTGGATTTATTTCAAATCTTCTTTCACAAGGAAAACCATATTTTTTTGTATTGTATATCATTACAAAGTTTCCCTTTTCATTCTCGAAATCCTCGTCTGGTTTTCCCAACTCCATTTGCAATTTAGTTGCAGATTGACCAATATACTCACTTAACATCTTGTTCTCTTTTTCAATAACTGCATCAGTTTTTTTTTTAACGGTTTGACAACCTGAAAAAAAAATTATTAAAATTAAAAGACTTATTACTGATTTAAATTTTGACATAACTTTAAATAACATTTTTTTTTAAATTAATTATTAACTTTAAAGTTGTATAAATAATTTATCTATAATTATTATTATTATCTTTAATTATATTAACAAATGTGTTCTTTATTTGATAATTCAAGCATATGAATGAAAAAGCCCTAGAAACAATACTAAATGTATTTTTAAAAGAGGTTTTGCCTCTTACTGAAAAGGGTGTTGCTAAAGGCAGTAAAATATTTGGAGCTGCTATAATTAAAAAAGATGATTTATCTGTTGTAATTGCTGAAACAAACAATGAGATAGAAAATCCATTGTGGCATGGAGAAATGCATGCACTTAAAAAATTTTATGAGTTGGATGCAAATACAAGACCGAATGAAAAAGAATGCATGTTCTTAAGTTCTCATGAACCCTGCAGTATGTGCTTAAGTGCAATCACATTTTCAGGGTTTGATAATTTTTATTTTCTTTTTCCTTACAATGACACAAATGATGAATTTAATATTCCACATGATTTAAATATACTTAAAGAAGTATTTAAAATTAATGATGGAGAATATAATAAAGAAAATTCCTACTGGAAAAGTCAAAATATAAATTTGCTGATTGAAAAATTACCCACTTCTAAAAAAGAAAAGATTTTAAGTCAATTAAGAGAAATTAAAAAAAAATATCAAAAATTGTCAAATCAATATCAGGAAAATAAAGATGGGAACTCTATACCATTAAATTAATTAATGAATACAAATCTTAAAATTTCAAATGTAACTAAAATATATCCTGGTTGTGTTGCAAACGACAATGTTTCACTCGAGTTTAATAGTGGTAAAATTTATGCTCTTCTTGGAGAAAATGGTGCTGGAAAATCTACACTAGTTAAAATTTTATCAGGTGTCATCATTCCTGATGAAGGAAAAATTTATTTAAATGAAAATAATCTAAATCTTAATTCGCCATCAGATGCAAAGAAAAATGATATTGGAATGGTATTCCAGCATTTTAATCTTTTTGAAACTTTATCTGTGTTTGAAAACTTAATAATAGATTCAGATGAACAAAGAGAAAGTTTAAGAGAAAAAATTGATTTAATTATGAAAAAATACAATTTTCCAATTGATCTTGATATTCCTGTATTAAATCTGTCAGCAGGTCAAAAACAGAAAGTAGAAATAATAAGATGCCTAATAAGAAATCCAAAAGTTTTAATTATGGATGAGCCAACATCTGTATTAACAGAACAAGAAACAAGTGAATTATTTTTATCTT
>FUFK010752962.1_pt1 | contig 16395 bp, 14 predicted proteins | sample 1021851 | NCBI WGS metagenome assembly FUFK01 (sample SAMEA51879418, study PRJEB19060) | metagenome | reverse complement strand
GCTCCTGATGGTCATTTTTATTGGTGTTTTTTGCCTTGATGATAGCGCGCCTACATGACAGCGATATGTCATCGACGCGCTAATAACATCTAAAAANTACANCTCAAAGTCATCAAAGTCGCTATCGGACAAGTCTGANTTGATCTGACCGACCAGATACGAGCTGATNTCAGTCTCTTGCGGCGCGACTTGCACGTTATCAGAGGATAGCCANGTATTGATCCAAGGAATCGGATTAGACTTCGAATTNGGNAAGGCNGANGGNAGGCCAACCGCTTCCATACGCAAGTTGGTGATGTACTCGATNTATTGGCAAAGGATATCTTTATTAAGTCCGATCATTGAGCCGTCTTTAAATAAGTATCCCGCCCATTCTTTTTCTTGCTCAGCGGCCTTACGGAAGATCTCAATNCCTTGCTCATGACATTCNTCGGCAATCTCNANCATCTCAGGATCATCTTTGCCATTACGCATNAGGTTCAGCATATGCTGTGTACCNGTCAGATGCAGTGCTTCATCACGNGCNATCAGTTTAATAATCTTGGCATTACCTTCCATCAGCTTNCGCTCNGCAAAGGCAAACGAGCAAGCAAACGACACATAAAAACGAATCGCCTCAAGCACGTTCACCGCCATGATGCACAGATAGAGCTGCTTCTTTAATGAGCGCAAATCAACACTGATCTCTTCGCCATTGATCTTATGCGTGCCGGCACCGTACAAGCTATACAGCTGCGAGTTACGGTACAGCTCATCATAGTAGCCTGCGATGTCAGAGGCGCGCTCTAGGATATGCTCATTTTGCATAATATCGTCGAAGACAAGGCCCGGATCATTAACGATATTACGAATGATATGCGTGTAGCTGCGCGAGTGAATGGTCTCAGAGAAGGACCAAGTCTCAATCCATGTCTCAAGCTCCGGTATCGACACCAGTGGCAGCAGCACGATGTTGGGGCTACGACCTTGAATGGAGTCGAGTAGGGTCTGATACTTGAGGTTACTGATAAAGATATGCTGCTCGTGCGAGGATAAATTACTAAAGTCGATACGGTCTTTTGAGACATCGACTTCCTCAGGACGCCAAAAAAACGACAGCTGCTTTTCAATCAGTTGCTCAAAGATCGGGTGCTTTTGTTGGTCATAGCGGGCGACGTTGACCGGCTGACCAAAAAACATCGGCTCTGTAAGCGCATTATTCGGGGTTTGATTAAAGATTGAATAAGTCATGAAACTGCCTTTTTAAATATCTAGTTGATTGATATATTGATATAAACGTTAAATACATTCTATAGGGTGTCTTACCCAATAACCTACAAGTTCTCCAAAGATATCTGCCCTTCGTTGACATAAGCTTTGAGCATCTCGCTGAGCTCACCATCATCCAAAGCTTCCAATTCATCGATAGCGCTTTTACGCTGCGGGCTTAATCCTTCGTCTTGAGGTTGTTTTGCCGCTGTTTTTTTAGTGACACGCTTTGCTGGTTTTTTCGCAGCTTTTGCGACCTCTTTTTTTGCGCTTTCTTGATTTGAGGCAACGTTTGGGTCTAACTGCTCTCGCACGGCTTCGATATCGACTTCTATTTGTACGATGTGCGAGCTACCGTCACTAATATCTGAAAATACGTTAGGGATAAACAAACCACCGTCTTTGATGATTGCGGTATAGTGCACGTCTATGACCTCCGTCATTTTTATTCTTTATGTGTTGCGATTATAGCGGTAAAGTTAAAGGGTTTTTTTGATTATACTTGAGCTATGGTTGGCGTACTGCAAGGCTCTCATATACCTTATTGTTTTCTCTTTTGCCGACCGCCAATACATAAACGACCACTACATCATCTTTGACGCTATAGACCAAACGATAGCCTACAGCACGCAATTTGATTTTATAGGTATCTGGATGTCCAGAGAGTTTTGATGCAGGCACATGAGGGTTTGATAATCGCTGCTGTAATTTTTTCTTAAACTGCTGCTGGATATTTGGCGCTATCTTTTTCCATTCTTTTAATGCGAGAGGATGAAACTCAAGACTATAAGTCATCCAATGTAACCTTTATCGGTGTCTGCCCATCATTCATTCGTGCGCTAACGGTTTGGCTAAGTGCCATATCGTCCATCGCCTCCATCATGCGCTCGTACATGTCTGTGGAAACTAAGTAAGCCACGGGTTTATTGTGGTTTAAAATAGCCACAGACTCACCATCTGACTGTTTAATCAAGGCAGAAGGGTTGGTCTTTAACTCTGAGATGCTAGCTGTCTGTGTCGCAAATATCGGTTGCATGATTTATTCTCCGCTAATATTGTGTCCTAAATATAGGGCTAATTTTAGCACGAAAATTAGGTTTTATTTATTATTGTATTAAATTTAGATATTTAGTAGCCAATCCCGCCTACCGCTTGTATCTGCTTTGCCGCTGGCGTGCAGTCTATCGTGTCTGACCGCATTCCTGTTGTCTCGATACTACGCCCAGCCAGAGACTTGAGGCGGGAAATAGTAAGTGTTTGGGGAACACTTACCCCGACGCAAGAGAAAATCTATGATTTTCTGAGAGCCATCGTCGTTAGCAGGATACCGCTATAGTCGGGGCTAAGAAGCCTAATTAGGGCAACGCTTGTCTTTCTTAACGATCTTGCTATTTATGTGTCTTTTGTAGGGTGCTTTTTAAGCACCGTTGAGCTCGACTTTGAAACTATTGGTGGGTTACGCTTGAGCTAACCCACCCTACGCACTATTTTCTTGACTCAATTAAATCTGCAATTTCATACGCAATTTCGTCAATTGTATGAGTAGCAGTACTTCTAGCTACCTTGTCCGCTAATGATGGGCTAAACTCTATTACTTGTTGCTTTGTAATATTGTGCCAAATTGGAAGCATAATTTGTTCTTCGGAAACGGCTCGAGTTACAATCCCATCTAATTCATAGTTAGTCCAGCCCTTCTTCAAGAAGGCAGGGGACAATACGACTAAACCAACTTTACTATTTGCAAGCCCAGCATCTATTTTTTGACGTAAGCTATCACCAATTCTCAAAGTCTGCTCGTCAAACCATACCTTTAGGCCTTTGTTTTGTAGAGATTGAGCTAAGCTTCTAACAATCTCCTCTTTATCTTCAGAGGCATGTGATATAAATACGTCATAAATTACTTTATCAGCGTCTATAGACGGAGGGGTATTATCTCTTACTAAACTAGGAACCTCACGCAAAGGTCTTTCTTTTATTGCAGGTAGGGCTTGAGGTAATACTTTAACAGAGGCTTTTGTACTACCTTTTAAACCTTGCATATCGACTACAAGATGCCAACGTCCAGATGAAGGTATAGCTAAATTGATTGGTGTTTTTTTCGCTAAACCTCCATGATAAGTATGCTTTCTACCGTTTTTGTAGTTTGTAAAATTTGAACTGTTCATTAAACGAACGTTGGCTCCACTTGTGAGAGAAATTTGAACTACCTCACCTTTAGATCTTGTACCTAAATCAGAATGGATAAAGCTCACTGGGTCTCTCCTTATAAATTAATACTCATCAAGCAAAGAAAATTAACCTTGTCTAATTATTCATCTGTTTATGCATTGCATAGCTAACTTCTTTAAATAATACATTACAGGAGTTTTTAAGATTTAGCCTATAGCATTTCGACCTTCTTCATCCTCCAAAACTCTATAGCGCCAATAAAATTCAGACCCAACCCAAACAACACTTTCTCCTGTTGCTTTTTTAAATTCCTTGAGAAGAGCTGAGTTTAAAACAAGATTGCCTTCATGGTTTTCTCTTAAAAATTGCTCCTTTTTATTCTTAACTAAGTAATCGACAACATCATCTTGATATAGACAATCATCCTTTACAAGGTGTCGTAGCATCCAAGTGATAATGTCATTTATCATTAGGAGTATCCTCAGATAAGTTTAAACTATCTTCAGGAAAATCACCTTGTGTCAGCTTTTTTCCAGCAAACCATTGGCATCTGTAGTTTCCCATGTAAATACCTTTAATAGTCATCACTGGACCACCAGACTTTAATTTTACTAAGTTTCCAGTTTTGTACTTTCTATCATCATTTTGCTCTTTCATAAGTATCTCTCTTTATTATTGTGTAAAGGTTTCATCTAGACTATTTCACATACTTAAAAAACCCTAGATCTTACACGCACCACCAGCACAATCATCTTCCATATCCGCTTGCGCATCGTTCGCTCCATCACGCGTGTTGTGATAATACAACGTCTTAACGCCTAATTTATATGCGTTGAGCAAATCTTTAAGCAATATCTTCATTGGAACACGACCACCTTCATAACGCACCGGATCGTAGTTGGTGTTNGCCGAAATACTTTGATCGACNAACTTTTGCATGATAGCGATAAGCTTGAGGTAGCCATCGTTATTTGGCATTTGCCACAGTAGCTCGTATTGACCACGNAATTTCTCAATCTCTGGNACNACTTGCTTNANNATGCCATCTTTTGANGCNTTGATAGAGACCAGACCACGTGGTGGCTCGATACCGTTNGTNGCGTTNGCGATCTGGCTTGAGGTCTCAGACGGCATCAAGGCNGTNAGNGTNGAGTTGCGNANNCCNTGNTCGGTAATCTCACNACGTAGCGTTTCCCAATCNANNTGNAGTGGCTCTTGGCAGATGTTATCCAAGTCAGACTTATAAGTATCGATCGGCAAAATACCTTGCGAGTAAGTGGTCTCATTAAAGGCAGGGCACGCGCCTTGCTCTTTGGCNANTTTGTTTGAGGCTTTCAAGAGATAGTATTGCAGNGCNTCAAAAGTTTGATGAGTNAGNCCNAGNGCNNNATCNTCTGANTAGCGCACNCCATTCTTCGCAAGATAATAAGCATAGTTGATGACGCCNACNCCTAAGAGTACGGCGGCGCATACTGCCATTTTCAGCAGCNTTGACCGGATAGTCTTGATAGTCGAGTAGGGCATCAAGGGCGCGGACGATTAATTCTGCAGGCTCTTCGATGTCGCTGACGCTCTCGACTTTACCTAAATTGACNGCTGATAGNGTACAAAGCGCGATTTCACCTTCTTCGTCATTGATATTATCAAGCGGCTTAGTCGGTAGCGCAATCTCCATACANAGGTTNGACTGNCGAATCGGTGCNACGCTGGCGTCAAACGGGCTATGGGTATTGCAATGATCGACGTTTTGGATNTAGATACGNCCNGTGCTAGCACGCTCTTGCATCATCAGGCTNAACAGATCTGCCGCTGGAATCTGGCGCTGACGNACAGAAGGGTCGCCTTCGTACTTGGTGTAGAGCGCTTCAAACTTCTCTTGATCTTCAAAGAACGCATCGTACAGACCTGGGGTGTCATCCGGCGAGAATAAGGTAATGTCTTGCCCTTTAATCAAGCGCGTGTACAAGGTTTTGTTGATTTGTACGCCGTAATCCATGTGACGCACACGGTTGTCTTCCACACCGCGATTGTTTTTGAGTACAAGGAGTGATTCAACTTCTAAATGCCATAGTGGATAGAAGAGAGTCGCGGCCCCACCGCGCACGCCGCCTTGCGAGCAGCATTTGACTGCCGTTTGAAAGAGCTTATAAAACGGGATGCAGCCGGTATGCTGNGCTTCACCGCCGCGGATAGGGCTACCCAAAGCGCGAATACGGCCAGCGTTGATACCGATGCCAGCGCGCTGCGAGACATAACGCACAATCGCGCTGGTGGTNGCGTTGATAGAGTCGAGGCTGTCACCGCATTCGATAAGTACGCACGAGCTAAACTGACGCGACGGCGTACGTACNCCTGACATGATAGGCGTCGGTAGTGAGATTTTAAATTGTGAGGTCGCGTCATAAAAGCGTTTGACATAGCTTAAGCGCTCAGCTTTGTCGTAATTGGCAAATAGACACATGCCCACGAGCATATAAAGGAACTGCGGGCTCTCGTACACGGTCTTCGTGACACGGTCTTGTACTAGGTATTTACCTGCCATTTGCTCAACAGCGGCATAAGCAAGATTCATATCGCGCCAGTGATCGAGGTAGGCTTCTAGCTCATCAAACTCGCTACGGCTGTAGTCGGCTAGGATATGCTCGTCGTACTTACCTGCTTCAGTTAGAGTTGTCACATGATCGAATAGGTGCGGCGGCTCAAACTGATTATACGCAATCTTACGCAGATGGAAGATAGCAAGGCGCGCGGCGAGATACTGATAGTCAGGCGTGTCCTCTGAGATGAGATCGGCNGCTGACTTGATGATNGTNTCGTGNATATCACGNGTNTTGATNCCTTCATANAACTGNATGTGCGATTTAAGCTCCACTTGTGACACTGACACATTATCTAAATCGTGCGCGGCCCATTCGATTACCTTATGGATTTTATCCAAATCTATAGGCTCTAGGCGTCCGTCGCGTTTGGTTACTTGAATATTATCAATATGTGTCATACCGCCCTCGTAAATTATCAATAGTTAGTCGTATTACTCAGTCAAAACTGTCCTAAGTCAAAACTGTCCTATAGTGTTATCGACTTCTTTTATTAAGCAAGCTATAACCAGAAAGCTTCTGTGCTTTTTTTTAGGCAAAAGAATACCGAAGGCTCTAGTCAGGTAAAAAACCACTGAGCACTACATATAGCGTATTTGTTAGTAAGTAGACACAATATAGCGGGAATAATTTGAAAATGCTATATTGATTTTAGATTGAATTTATGTTGTTGAGGCGCTAAATTTCAGCAAAGAGCGATGGCATAAGGCCTAGAAGATATGTAAAGAATCATAAATTTTTTTATAAAAAACAGCTTGCTTTTCACTTTTGCGAATTTGATATCTTTGCTACTGATAATAGCAGTGGGAAGCGTAAAATAGCGGCANAGATTGTACCCGATAAGCACGGTCAATGCCATAAAAAATCGTCACCTAAACAGTGACGATTTTGGTTGTGCTTTTCGATGTATTAAGAGGTAAGACTCGCCAAATAACAGCTTAGATAGAGCGCTGACTCGTTGTAGCCGCTTCTAGCAAGAGGTTTGCTGCTTATACCACCATACGTACCGTTTGCGCGTTATCAAGCGCTGCATAAAGCTCATTCACTTGCTCAGCGCTAGTCAGATACAGATTAACCCGCGCTGAATGAAAGCGGTTGGTCTTTGAAGGCTTGACTTCAATAGAGGCTAAGTCGAACTCAGGGAACTGACTGCCCAAAATGAGTTTTAACTCATTGAGTAATGTTTCGTGTTCGCCTTCATGACCGATCACACTCATCGGATAGTTCATGGGAAATTCCCACAGCTCTGGGTTTTGAATATCCGTTTTTTTACCTTTTAAGATGCCGTTATTAGCGACTAATTCGGTGACTTTGACGTCTCTTTTGCTGGCTTGTTGATCGTTAGCGTTGTTTTTTGGATCGTTACTCATAATGAAACCTTTGTTGTTTTTTCAATATTAATGCTAGAGCCGCACACAAAAAAGCTGAGACTCGCTCAGCTTTTTTACTTATTGCCTGCTACTGTCTTGCCTCCTTTATGAGGCTAAAATAGCGTTTTTTCAAGCTGCTATATCAATCATTCTCAAGGAATGAACGCAAGTGCTCAGAGCGCGAAGGGTGGCGCAATTTACGCAGCGCTTTGGCTTCGATCTGACGGATACGCTCACGAGTGACGTCGAACTGCTTACCGACTTCCTCTAGCGTATGATCGGTTGGCATATCGATACCGAAGCGCATTTTGAGCACACGCGCCTCACGTTCGGTCAAATTGCCTAATACATCACGCGTCGCTTCACGCAAACCTGCAGATGTTGCATCATCGACAGGGCTTGAGATCGTCCCATCTTCGATAAAATCGCCTAAGTGCGAGTCTTCATCATCACCGATAGGCGTTTCCATAGAGATCGGCTCTTTGGCGATTTTTAGCACTTTACGGACTTTGACTTCGTCCATCTCGAGACGTTCGCCTAACTCTTCAGGCGTAGGCTCACGCCCCATCTCTTGCAAGAGCTGACGCGAGACGCGGTTTATTTTGTTAATCGTCTCAATCATATGCACCGGAATACGGATNGTGCGCGCTTGGTCAGCGATTGAGCGGGTAATCGCCTGACGGATCCACCAAGTGGCGTAAGTTGAGAACTTATAACCGCGGCGATACTCAAACTTATCGACCGCTTTCATCAGACCAATGTTACCTTCTTGAATGAGATCCAAGAACTGTAGACCACGGTTGGTGTATTTTTTGGCGATTGAGATAACCAGACGTAAGTTAGCCTCGACCATCTCTTTTTTGGCACGGCGGGCTTTGGCCTCACCAACTGCCATACGGCGCGCGACATCTTTCATATCAACGATTTCCATGTCGAGCTGCTGCTCGTAGTCGCGGATTTTACGCTGCAGTAGAATCACATCATCAGTGACTTTTTCTAAAGTTTCGGCAAAGGCTGGCTTGCCTTTTAGGCGCTCTGTCAGCCAATCGACGTTNGTCTCGTTACTTGGGAAGGTCTTACGAAACTCGCTACGCGGCATACGGCCACGGCGNATGACCAGGCGCATAATTTGGCGCTCTTGCTTACGCACATCATCATAGACATCGTGCATGATGGCCATGACTTGATCGGACATGCGATTGTTCAGTTTGAGCATCATAAAGCGCTCAGCGAGTAGAGCATAAGCGGCTTTTGCTTGCTCGCTACCACGGCCATATTCAANTAAGGCTTCTTTAGCAGTAACAAATAAGTCTTCGATCTCCTCGATACGCAGGCGTACGGCTTCTGGGTCGATACGGCCGCTTTCTTCTTCAGCTTCTTCTTCCTCGACGTCATCTTCGTCTTCATCGTCTTCGTCATCGAGCTTGCTCTTATCTTTAGCTTTGAGNACAGGTGCTTTTTCTTTCTCCTCACGGGCCTTTTCTTTTTCTTCTTTAACGCGATCTTTTTCTTCTTTAGCTGCCAGACGATCTTCTTCAGTTTCAGGATCTAAAAAGCCGGTAATCACATCAGAGAGTTTTTTCTCACCCTCTTGAACCTTTTGGTATTCATCAAGCACAAACTGTACCGTACCAGGCCAGTAGGCCATCGCATGCTGNACATCGCGGATACCTTCTTCGATACGTTTAGCGATAGCGATCTCGCCTTCACGAGTCAGTAGATCAACNGTACCCATCTCACGCATATACATACGTACAGGGTCAGTGGTGCGTCCAGGTTCTGTCTCAACAGAAGCGAGTACGGCTGCTGCTTCATCCGCTGCCATATCATCATCGCTTGAATCATCGCTCATCAAGATATCATCAGCATCAGGAGCAGATTCAAAGATTTTGATCCCAACGTCCGTCAGCATCTGCACGATATCTTCGATCTGATCGCTTTCGGTAATAGAGTCTGGAAGTTGATCATTCACCTCAGCATAGGTGAGATACCCTTGCTCCTTACCCATCTGGATTAGGGTAGCTAGCTGGGAGGTGGAATTAGATAAGGACTTATCGTTCATAATTACTCGCTTGCATCGGGCATTGTCATAACAGATATAAAGGCTAAATGCTTGGATTGACCTATAAGCTTAGCNATTAGTCATCCTCTACTATGACAATGAGTTGATATGAATAAGGGCTCAAAAGCATCAATGCTATAAATAAACTACAATTCAAAATAGCAAAAAATNAAAAATTGGTTCAAATTGCTCAAATCAAGCTGATAACGGCGTAGTTTAACACAGACCTATGAAAACAGAATACGGCTAATCAGCGCAGATACTAGAATCTCTTGTTTTTTTAACCGCTGATTTGAAAGCTTATTGAGCATTATCATAGATGATGGGGTCAGCTGCTAGGGTTTTAAAGGGTTTGGCTAGGATAAAAAATAAATTAAGCCCGTCCTAGATCATTTGTAGGCCAGACTCGTCGCACCATCTACTTAGCTGCCCATCATTTGCGCGGATTGTTCGGCTTGCTGGGCCCGCATCCAATCATTGAGGTGCTGGGTTTGTTTTCTAACGATGGCGAGTTTGACATGATTGGGGTTTTTTATCAGCTCTTGGGTCTTTTTTTGCATATGCAGCTGCAGTAGCTGCATAACTAGTGTCTCAATTAGCGCATCCAAGCTTAAGATATTTCTGGCGTGTAAGGTCTTATAAAAAGGACCCCAGCTACGACTCAGCGACTCTTGGGTACTCGCGGTAAGATTAGATAATATAAAATGCGCTGCCGCATTGGGGTCTTTTGGCAAGTAATTGATACAGCGCTTGATGGTACTGACTACATCTATCAAAGGAGCATCTTGCAAATCCTCCCAAACCAAAGCGCGCATGGCGTCAGCCGAGGCTTTTTGCTGGATATGGGCAGGCAGGGATAAGCTTGTGAGCCCTGCTTGCTGCCAAATCATCTCAATCGGATCTTCGCTTAACGCTAAGGGCTGAAACAAAAAGCACAGCTGCAGCTGCTGACTGATGGTCATATCACCATCAAAGTCTAACAAGGCATCTTTAGCTTCACTGTTTTGACTGCGTTTGCCGCCCAGCTTTTGATAGATATCATTGTTGAGCAGATAACGAAAGCTACTGCCTTTTGGCAAAGAAGCTGTCAGTGTTCGCACTTGCGACATCAGCTTCGCTTTGCCTTCTGCTAAGCTCATATCATAACGCTCACTTAAGTAAGCGAAGATATATTGCGACAGCGGCATNGCGTTTTTGATCTGCTCGCGCATAGCTTCATTGCCGTGCGCTTTAATAAAAGTGTCGGGATCATGGTTGTTCGGTAAGGTCAAAAACCTAAGCTCTTTGTCATCGGCGAGTACCGGTAGCGCCACCTCAAGCGTGCGCCAAGCCGCTTTTTGTCCGGCGCTATCGCCATCAAAGCTTAAGGTGAGCGTNGGGTTNAAGGTCAAAAGTCTTGAGATTTGACTCTCATTAATCGCTGTCCCCATAGAGGCCACCGCGCCATAAATGCCTGCTTGATACAGCGCGATGACATCCATATAGCCTTCAACGACGAGCCAATCNTTAGCCCGCTGCTGGCGCGACTCATAATAACCATANAGCACATGCTGCTTGTGAAAGACGGGCGAGTCTGAGGAATTAATATACTTNGGCTTGACTTCATCATCGAGCGCGCGGCCACCAAAGCCAATNGTGCGTCCTTGATTGTCACGAATCGGGAAGATGACGCGATCACGCAATAGATCATAATCACGACCTGACTCTGACTGGCGCACAAGCCCTAGCGCCTTTAGNCCTTCTATNTCTTGAGGAAACTCATGNTCAAGNTGCTGCCAGCCAAAAGGCGCGTAGCCTAAACCAAAATCCTCAAGACTTTGCTCAGTGATACCGCGGGCGGCAAAGTAATGCTTGGCATGCGGATGCGTGTGCAAATTACGCTGATAAAATTGCTGAATCTGCGTCAACAGCTCGTATAAGTTGCCGTCTTGCTCACTGGCACTATCAGCACCGATTGGCATTGAGTAGTCATCAGCCATAAGCCAATCTGGCGGCTGTTGGTCATCGATAGGGTTGTAATCAGGATAATCCATAGCCGCGGACAAGTCGCTAGTATAGTTATCAAAATAATCACTACTTGCGTGGCTGGCATAGAATGCATCATCGTTATGATAGTCAGGCGCGGTATCAGAAGTTTGCTGCACCGGCGAAGATGTGTTGTCCACTACCTTTGGAGGCATAGGCTGAGCAATGGGCCTCGGCTTGCTGCGCTGGTAGCTGACGTTTTTTTGCTCGTCTTTCGGGACTTCGATGCCGGTCTGCTTAGACAGCTCGTCAACCGCTTCCATAAAAGTGAGGTTTTCATAATCGCGCAAAAAACTAATCGCATTACCGCCGACGCTACAACCAAAGCAGTGGTAGATGTTTTTTTGTGGATTGACATAAAAAGAGGGCGATTTTTCACCATGAAAAGGGCAGCAGCCTTTAAACTCGCTACCTGCTCGTTTGAGCGTAGTATGCCGACCAATCATGCTGATNAAGTCAGCTTGGCTATTTAATTGCTCGAGAATATGGTTAGGAATACTCATAAGGATAAATATTTTAGCACAGAGACTGAGCAAGATTATGCTCAGCTTTTAATTTTGGTGAAATATTTAGAGGTGGCTTTACTCATACCTCATCATGAAGCGCGCTAGTATTTAATATTAGCTTAAAATAAATAAGGCCAACGATAGCGTTGACCTTATTTATTTGCATTTTTATCTACTGACATCGTACTTTGATACAGTATTAGTCAGCTGATTATATCAGTAAGCCGACTATTCAGTGTCTTCTTCGATGACATCCGTATCGGCAGGCGTGAGCTGAATACGCTCGCTAGTATTGTCATCAGGTAGGGTTGCGCGGCGCACAGGATTGGTGGTTTGCGGATTAACAATAGCGGATCTNGCAGTAGAGCCGGTGCTTGCTTGGTCAGTGATGCGCTCGCTTTCATTTTCAGGCAGACCTAGACCGATATTGACACCGCGATTGTCGCCGGTGACTAGGTTATTTAAAGAAGCATTAGCACTGCTGGCAGCAGCATTGTCGCTTGGCAGGCGTAGCTGAGTGGCGCTACGAATGATCTGCTCTTTGGTTGCGCCAGTATATTGACCCGTCGCTATCGAGGACTCGCTAATACCTGCGCGACCAAGCTTACCAAAGGTTAGCTTGTTTAACCAAGAGCTATCACGTTTGGTATTGAGCTTAACGCGGCCATCATTGGTCAGCCAGTTTGGATAGTTAATCTGTAGGAGCGTTTGGTACTCTTGGGCCAGATCAGTGATACCAAGCTTTTGATGCGCGTAAGCCAAGATAGCTAGCGCTTCAGGAACAGACTCACTCAAGGGATAATATTGTACGACCCATTTGGCACGGTTGACGGCCGCGACATAAGCTTCGCGCTCGATATACCAGTTAGCCGCTGTCAGCTCACTTTGTGCAAACTGATTGTAGATAAAGGTCATACGCTGAGCAGCATCAGGAGAGTAGGGGCTATTGGGGTACTTATTGACCAGCTCTTGGAAGTTGGCAAAGGCAAGACGTAAATAGGCTGTATCACGCTCTGCTTGATTGACTTTAAAGATTTTTAGGCCATCAGATGAGCCTTCCATATTGGCCACGCCGCGTACGTAATAGGCGTAACTGACTTGCGGATTAGAAGGATAAAGACGAATGAACTGCTCGGCNCTGGCAGCAGCGAGCTCATAGCTGCCACTAGCGTACTGGGCATACATCACATCGAGCAGTGCTTGCTCTGCATAAGGACCGGTAGGATAAAAAGTGCGCAAGTTATTTAAGTCTTCGATGGCTTGGTTGTAACGACCTTTGTCGATTTNTGCAATCGCATCATTATAATAAGCTTGTTCAGACTTTTCGGCCGTCTCGACGGCGTCTACGTCATCGCCTGTTAGGTTTTTAAAAGTCTGGCAGCCAGCCAAGCTCACACTTAAGGTAAGCAAGGTCATTGAAGATAGTTTGATAAACGTGTTGCCTACAGGGCGCATACTTCTCTCCGCACAAAAGGCATAATAGCAGCGACGCTACTATGCAACATAACAGGTTAATAATAAAAGTCAGTAGTAGCACCAATCGATAGGCTACTAGCAAAAGTTCTGCCTACTTTATAGAATAATACAAGCTTCGTCTATTTTTTCACGGTTTATTTTCGCAAGCTGAGCGATTTTGCTGACTATAAAGTTGGCTCTAAACCATACTCGGCTCCAAANAAACTACAGCAAAGCGATTATCAATTATATCACTAAGTTTAATTTAAAACAGATAACTGAGTGATGCTGTAGGGTCTGAGCATTTGCCATGCTACAATATAGCCCTAATTAACGGATACTTTATTTTGATAGCCAGCGCGCTAAATTATCAAATAACTGTCTACATTTCTATAAAGTGCACTATGGTGACTTTACGACGACNGAATATGCTATGAATGATAATGCCACAAGTACAACACTAAATGCCGATAATGAGATGATTGAAAACGAAGCAGCGTTAGCAGAATTCGATGAGGACTCTCTTGCTGATGATGGTCTTATGGATGAAGAAATAGAAGACGATGATGAATCAGGCGATGAGGATCAAAGCTCTCAACTGCCAGGTCAACGCGTATTAGAGGTCATCGATGTGACGCATACCGTGACTGAAAAAGAGTCAGGCCTACGTATCGATAAGCTTGCTTCNCAAGTCTTCACTGATTTCTCGCGCGGGCAGCTTCAAGGCTGGATCACTGACGGTAGCTTAGTGTGCAATGGCAAAGTAGAAAGGCCCAAATACCGCGTTAAGACTGCTGATGTATTGCATTTGTCCACGACGCTGCAGCAGCATAGTGAAGATCAGCCAGAGAATATCGCCATCGAAGTCGTCTATGAGGATGAGGCGGTACTCGTCATCAATAAGCCAGTTGGCATGGTGGTGCATCCAGGCGCTGGTAATCAAACCGGCACGTTAGTGAACGCATTATTATATCACTACCCGCAGCAGCACCATTTGCCGCGCGCAGGACTTGTGCACCGTATCGACAAGGATACCTCAGGGCTGCTATTGATCGGTAAAACAAAACCGGCACAAATGGCGCTAATGGAGCAGCTCAAAGACAAAAGTGTCTATCGCCATTATCAATGTGTGGTTGCCGGAGATCAAGCCAGTTTAAGGCGGCATCAAAGGATCGATGCACCTATCGGTCGTCACCGCAATCAGCGTACCAAAATGACGGTGATGACCGCTGGACGCGAAGCGGTCACCCATCTATTGAAGATTACCCCGCTCAATGAAAACTACTGCTTATTGGATGTCGGCCTTGAGACCGGACGCACGCACCAAATCCGCGTGCATTTAAGTCATATAGGTCACCCTATCGTCGGTGATCGCGTCTATGGCGGCCGNCGTCAGCTACGTGCAGGCTTAAGCGAAGAGCAGCGCCAAACTATCGGCAACTTCCCNCGTCAAGCTTTGCATGCTTATGCCTTAGGGTTTGTGCATCCGATAACTGATGAAGACATCGAAGTCACCGTGCCGATACCGAAAGATATGCAGCAGCTCATAGCGGTGCTAAGCGACGATTATGATTTGGAATAATCGCTGAGCTGATTTTTGAGCCAATGTGCTGTGTCAATTTAGAGTAATGTCAGTTTGGACTTATATTAACTTAGACTTAGGTGAAGCGCAGAATATGACGAATANGACAGCTGCTTTAGGCAAGCCACCAGTGCGATTAATCGCTCAGCTCGATGGTGTCTCTATTTTTCAGACAACAGCGCTGACAAAGACGATTGATAGTGATGATAGTGATGATGGCGAAGCAGTTGCTGCAAGCAAGCAACAGCTGCAAAAAGGGCAGGCAAGCTACGGCGAGTTTAATCTTGGCTTACATGTCAATGATGCTAGCCTGACGGTGTTGATGAACCGTATGCGTTTATTGAGCGCAATNAANGATCANTTAAACGCACAACAGGCAAGCGCGCAACCTNTAATGGTTGAGCGTGTACACTGGCTCAATCAAGTGCATGGTAAGCATGTCTATGACGTTGATCATAGCACTGATGAGGCGCATCGTAACGCCAAGCTGAGTATGCGCCCAGTAGATGCTGATGCGATGATTAGCCGGCAAACTGGTACGGCTTTAGCGATTATGACCGCAGACTGCGTGCCTATTGTTTTGTACCAGCCGTCGACTGAGCAGATTGCAGCGATTCATGCGGGCTGGCAAGGGCTGTCTTGCGGTGTTATCAAAGCAACTACTGAACGTTTCGATAGCGATGCCCCTATTATCGCTTGGATAGGGGTTTGTATTAGCCAAGCCAATTATGAAGTCGGTCGCCCAGTATTAGAAAAATTAGTAGCAGGCTGCACTGATAATCAGTTACTAGACTCGGCAACTTTGAATAATTTTGACGCTTTATTTAGTTGCTCAGCTTTAATGGAAGGCGAGATAAGTAAAGACAGTAACTCAAAGCATAAGGTCGGTCGTGATGATTTACACAATAGCGAATTACATAAGAGCTATAAGAGCCATAAAAGTATGGATAAATCATCAAATCGCGCTACTCTAAGCACAGAGAATATATCTGCGAATAAAGTCATGCTCAACTTACCGAAGCTCGCTGCTGCACAGCTCGAGCATTTAGGGGTAAATGTGGCGAATAACACCGCTATTGATTGTAGCTATGACGATATAAACTACTACTCTTATCGTCGTCAGACCCATCTACAACAGCCAGCGACTGGGCGTATGGCTTTACTCATTGTCCGCAGCAGCTATGGTTAAGTGAAAATAAAACTGTCATAAATTGAAAGGCACTACTGGTATAAATTTTCCTTGCGTGCTGCGTCCTTTCGATGCTGCGCAAAATTCATTCCCGTAGCGCTACAACATTTTTATATTGAATCTAGGGCGTGTTGAACATTCGACCTTGGCACTGACAGAGACTATTTTTTAGGCGATTTGCAGATAAAAATG
>FUFK010039119.1_pt1 | contig 16407 bp, 12 predicted proteins | sample 1021851 | NCBI WGS metagenome assembly FUFK01 (sample SAMEA51879418, study PRJEB19060) | metagenome | reverse complement strand
CCGTGCCCGCCGGTGCGCAGTCGACATCGACTTTCTCCAATACCACCAGCGGTACGATCAACGGCACGACCGTNTGCACCACCCCGCTGGTTCGCACCTTTGCCGTGGGCAACACTTTCATGGTGGCCGACGTGAACATCGGCATATTGGCCACGCATGGCTGGCGCGGCGATCTGCAGTTCACGCTACAGTCCCCGACCGGGACGCGCGTGCAACTGACCAATGGCGACACGCAAAGCATAAGCGGCGACAACTTCAACGTCCTGCTCGANGATGCGGCAACGCAATTGGTCAANACGGACGGGGCAAACCGCAACCATTCGACAAGCGCGCCGCCCTATCAGAACNCCTATCAGCCCCGCAGTCTGCTTTCCGCATTCGACGGCGAAACATCTGCCGGTACGTGGCGACTGGAAATATGCGATCTCTATCCTGCAGCCGATAACGGGCAATTCGTGCGGGCCGATCTCTATTTGAGGTCGGCGCCTGCGAATTACGCCGATCTGTCGCTGACGAAGGTTCTCATCGGCAACCCGCCGGCCAATGGCGGCCAGGCGATATANCGCCTCACGGTCAGCAATGCATCGAACTCGCCTTCTTCCGCATCGGGTATCGCGGTGCGGGATACGTTTCCCGGCCAGTTNACTTTCTCGTCCGCCTCTGGCGCCGGNAGTTTCAACGCCGGCACCAGGGTCTGGTCCGTCCCCACNCTNGCGCCGGGGGCCAGCGCGACGNTCGATATCANGGGNACGATTTCGGCCAATGCCGGGACCACGATCACCAGTACCGCCGAAATCATTTCCAGCAGCATCATCGATAGCGATTCCACGCCCGACAACGGCATAACCACGGAAGACGATTTCGCATCCGTGACGTTCACCGTCGTCGCAGGACGCGCGGCTGGAATCGTACCGGCAGTAAACTGCCCTAACGGCTCCACGCTGTTCGACTGGGATTCGCCCGCCATCAGCTGGGCAGCCGGATCGACCAGCAATACCTACGCGCTGGGGGCGTTCGGCAACATCGCTTTCAACCTCAGCAATGATGGTGCCTACCTTAACAACGCCACTTTCGGTGGTCAGTCACCCACGCTGCAAAGCGCGTTCACGGGGGGACTTTCACCAGCACAGCGGAGCCTGGCGGTCGTATCCGACCAGTCGAGCCGTAACGGTGCAGTCACCATCACCGTCACATTGCCGCGCGCGTTCGACGGCGTCCAGTTCACGATTTTCGATGTCGACTATGCCGCGAACCAGTTCACCGACAGGGTGGTTGTGACCGGTACCAATGGCGGCGCTTCGGTGACGCCGACGCTCAGCAACGGCAATGCCAATTATGTGACCGGCAATACGGCGATCGGGGATGGCGCATCTGACAACGATTCTTCGGCTGGCAATCTGGTCGTCACCTTCACCGCCAAGGTCGACACGATCGTCATCACTTATGGCAACCATACCAACGCGCCGACCAATCCTGGCCAACAGGGCATAGCCTTGCACGACATCAATTTCTGCCGCCCCTATACCACTCTCGCCGTCACCAAGATCAGTTCGGTCATTTCCGACCCGGTTAACGGCACATCTAATCCGAAGGCTATCCCGGGCGCGCTGATCGAATACCTCATCACCGTCAGCAATACGGGCAGTGACAACACCGACGGTAATACGGTGATCATCACGGACGACGCGCCCGCCGACGCGAAGATGTGTCTCGCGAATCTCGNTGGTCCGGGNAGCGGTCCNGTACTTTTTTCANGCGGCAGCCCNGCATCGGGCCTTGGCTACAGCTTTGTCGCGCTGGGAAATACGACCGACAATCTGCAATTCTCCGCCGATGGCGGGACCACGTGGAATTACACGCCCACTCCCGATGCCGACGGATGTGATCCGGCCGTGTCCGATTTTCGCGTCAGCCCCACCGGCGTCCTGATCGCGGGGCGGNCCGCCACGGTCAGGGCACGATTCATGGTGAAATAGCCNATCNCACGAGAACCCTTTTGGTGATATACGNGNNTCANTGAANATAATCNTNTTTCCTACACGAACCNATATGGTTATCTGAACCGCCTCTTTAGTATTGGAGGCAAACATGGTTTTCGAAACAGTTATCGGACCAATCGCAGCGATCATCGACAAGGTGATCCCCGACAAACAAGCTCGCGAAAAAGCGAAACTCGAACTGCTCGCGCTGCAGGGAACGCAAGAACTGCGTACGATCGAAGCACGGCTTTCCGCCATAGTCGCCGAAGCGCGAAGTGCCGATGGGTGGACCAGCCGCGCACGGCCGAGCTTTCTCTATGTCATGTATACGCTGATCCTTTTCAGCCTGCCGATGGGAATAATTGCCGCTTTCGATCCGACCACCGCCCGCGCCATCGCCAAAGGCATGACCGGCTACCTCGCCGCCCTACCGGAATCCTTATACGCTCTCTTCGGTACGGGTTACCTCGGCTACACCGCCGCCCGGCAATGGGGCAAAGCGAAGGGTACCGACGCTTGAGGTCCTGCCGATTGCCGCTAAACCCGCGGCATGACCGATATTGTCTTCGTCCTCAACGGCCCCAACCTCAACCTGCTCGGCACGCGTGAGCCAGAGATTTACGGTTCGACCACCCTGGCCGATATCGCCGCAATGCTGGAACAGAAGGCGGGCGAGATCGGCCTCGTCGTCGACTTCCGTCAGACCAATCATGAAGGCGTACTGGTCGACTGGCTGCACGAGGCGCACACCACGGGCGCCAAGGCGGTGTTGCTGAACGCCGCTGCCTATACCCACACGTCGATAGCCCTGCTCGATGCGATCAAGGCCATCGACGTGCCGGTAATCGAAGTTCACCTGTCCGACCCGGCGACACGCGAAGGGTTTCGGCACCTCTCCTACGTCGGCATGGCGGCGGTGGACGAAGTGAAAGGCATGGGCGCAAACGGCTATGCCGTAGCGTTGGAGAAGGCGGCGGCCATGTAAAAGCGTCCCTGCCCCCTTGCCCTATCTGCGCGGCGCGAGCATAGGCGGGCCAAACAACACTCAAGGGGTTCCATGGCCGACCATAAGGGCAGCGCCGGCAAGTCCGGCATGAACGTCGATACCGCTCTCGTTCGCGAACTGGCAGAGATGCTGGGCGACACCGGGCTCACCGAAATCGAAGTGGAAGACGGAGAGCGCAAGATCCGCGTTTCGCGCGGCGGCGGCGTTCCGATGGCAGCGCCGATGCAGATGGCCGCGCCTGCTCCAGCTGCAGCGGCACCTGCCGCCGCCGCGCCTTCGCCCGAAGCACCCGCTGCCGACTTTGCCGGCGCGATCAAATCGCCCATGGTCGGGACCGTCTATCTCGCTGCCGAACCGGGCGCACCCGACTTCGTCAAAGTCGGTGACAGCGTGAAGGAAGGGCAGACCCTCCTCATCGTCGAAGCGATGAAGGTCATGAATCCGATCACCGCCGACAAGGCCGGGACCGTCAAGGCGATCCACGTCGAGAACGCTCAGCCGGTCGAATTCGACCAGCCGCTCGTCAGCATCGGCTGAGGTCGCCCGTGAGCATTTCCCGTATCCTGATCGCCAACCGGGGCGAAATCGCGCTGCGCATTCACCGCGCGGCTCATGAAATGGGTATCGAAACCGTCGCGGTGCACTCCACCGCCGATGCCGATGCCATGCATGTCCGTCTGGCCGATCATGCCGTGTGCATCGGCCCCCCGGCCGCGACCGACAGCTATCTCAACATCGCGAACATCATTTCGGCCGCCGAAGTCAGCCATGCCGATGCGATCCATCCNGGCTATGGCTTCCTGTCCGAAAACGCGAAGTTCGCCGAGATCGTCGAAGCGCACGACATCGCCTGGATCGGGCCCAAGCCCGAGCATATCCGCACGATGGGCGACAAGGTTGCAGCCAAGAAAACGGCCGGCGCCCTTGGCCTGCCGCTCGTGCCCGGATCCGACGGCGCTGTCGAAACGGTTGAGGAAGCGCGCGAGATTGCGGCGGAAATCGGCTATCCCGTGATCATCAAGGCCGCGAGCGGCGGCGGCGGCCGCGGCATGAAGGTCTGCGAAAGCGAAGACCAGCTCGAAACCTTGATGAAGCAGGCCGGAAGCGAAGCGAAAGCCGCGTTCGGCGATGCCACCGTTTATATCGAGAAATATCTCGGCGATCCGCGCCACATCGAATTCCAGGTCTTCGGCGATGGCAATGGCAATGCCATTCATCTGGGCGAACGCGACTGTTCGCTCCAGCGGCGCCACCAGAAGGTCCTCGAAGAGGCGCCCTCGCCCGTCCTTTCGACCGAAGAGCGCGACCGCATGGGCGAAATCTGCGCCCAGGCCATGCGCGACATGGCTTACCGCGGNGCCGGCACGATCGAGTTCCTCTGGGAAAACGGCGAGTTCTATTTCATCGAGATGAACACNCGCCTCCAGGTCGAACANCCGGTGACCGAAATGATNACCGGTATNGATCTGGTGCGCGAACAGATCCGNATCGCNTCGGGCAAGGAACTGTCCTGCCGNCAGGATCAGATCGAGTTCAAGGGCCATGCGATCGAATGCCGCATCAACGCGGAAGATCCCTTCACCTTCGCGCCCAGCCCCGGCAAGGTCACCTATTATCACGCCGCGGGCGGCATGCATGTGCGCGTCGATAGCGGGCTCTATGCAGGCTATTCGATCCCGCCTTATTACGACAGCATGATCGCCAAGCTGATCGTCTATGGTCGCGACCGCGAACGCTGCATGATGCGCCTCAAGCGCGCATTGGAAGAAATGGTTGTCGAGGGTGTCAAAACCAGCATCCCCTTGCACCAGGAACTCTTGCAGCAGGACGACGTGAAAACCGGCCAATATTCGATCAAATGGCTCGAAGAATGGCTCAAGACGCGAGATGCATAGGCGCCTCGCCCGCCATCGCTTGAAAATATAAGGCGATGGCAGTGCAAACTGCCCGGGCCGACCATTCGGGATATGGTCGCTAAGCAGTCCGGTTGACATCGGGAGGACTCACGATGAGTATTTCCCGATGCTCAGCCGTTGATCTGCGCAACGATTTGGCTTTGCCGATCTCCTGAGAGCCTTTCGCCGAGGTCTGGGGAAGTCGCCAAGTCGGCGTCGATTATCGAAGCGGGGAAATGCCAAAACCGGCTGAATAGAAGATTCTCTCAGAGCTAGCAGGCAGCCTCGTTCTGCTGAGCTAAAAAAAACCCATTCCCGCTAATCGAAGCTGAACCCAGCCGTCCTGGCTTCGGCAATCACCTCTTCACCCGTCCGGCGCGGATGGTCGCCTTCGATCCTGCACCAATCTGCGCGTTCGTCCACGAAGATCTCCTTCTCGATCCCGTGGGTGGCTGCGGCATCGAATAGCCCGGCGGAAAAGCTGCGATTACCGGTCGGCAGGAAGCGAAACCANAGATTGCTGCCGCATTTCGANCAGAACGCCCGCTCTGCCCATTCGCTNGAACGAAACTCGGTAATCTCGTTTGNGCCTGTTACCTNCGGNTNGTCTCCGCTTTGCGCGCTGTAGAATGCGCCGCCCCATCGGCGGCACATGCCGCACTGGCAAANTTCGACCTGCTGNACCGGATTGTCGAGCGTGATCGTCACCGCGCCGCACAGGCAGTGGCCTTCGATCGACGCAGNNCCGGTCACAGCGGGACGCCNGGCTCGTGCTTGCTGGTCCGNATGGTGAGCGAGGTTTTCACGCTTTCCACATTGGGCGCAGGCGTCAGCTTGCTGGTCAGGAATTCCTGGAAGCTCTGCAAATCGCGGCTGACGATCTTGATGATGAAATCGATTTCGCCGTTGAGCATNTGCACTTCGCGCACTTCGGGCAGGTCGCGCATCGCCATTTCGAATTCACGCAGCGAATCTTCCGCCTGGCTCTTCAGGCTCACCATGGCGAAAACCGTGATGGAAAAACCGAGCTTCGAGGGGTCGAGTTCGGCGTGATAGCCCCGGATTACCCCGTCNTCTTCGAGGGCGCGCACACGGCGNAGNCAGGGCGGCGCGGTCAGTCCGACGCGATGGGCGAGTTCTACATTGGTGATTCTCCCTTCATTCTGGAGTTCACCGAGCAATCGCCGGTCGATTTCGTCGAGATTGGCCATATAATACGTTCCTGCTACCCTGGCGCCACCGGCGGGGCATCGCGAAACTTCCACGAAATGTTGACAACGCGATGCAGCCGTCTTGGCTAACATTATTATCTTTGCCAGCAATTGTCTCGCTTTGCAACGCGCAGGCAACTTTCCGTTCAGCGTAAGTTTTGCACGGTTAGAACCTGCACTGAGCGATGGTTTACGTATCGCAAACTATTGCCTGTCACCGGAGTATCGATGCATTTTGACGACCGCCTTGCTACTGTGCTGCGCCACCGCGCCGCCAGTGCGCGCGCGGCAAAGACACAGTTCCGCCAGTTGCTCGACCTGCTTGGCGAACGGCCACAGGCGGGCGACCCTGCTCTGAAAGCGGCCGCCTATCTGCGCCTGATCGCGCTGGCGGAAATGATCCCCACTCCCGAACGCGCAGCCATTGTCGGTGAAAACGGCTGGCGCTTCCGCAATCCTGAACTGGTGCGCTGGTTTGGCGAAGCACACCCCTCGATTGCCGGGGCGGCACTGTACCGCGCGCAGCTAACCGGGGAGGAATGGGCCGAACTGATCCCACGCCTTCCGATCAGGGCGCGCGGCTTCCTGCGCCATCGCCGGGATCTGCCCGATGGTGCTGTGCGCGTGCTCGACCGGCTGGGCGTATCTGACCGCGCCCTGCCGCAGCCCATTGCCGCGCCGCCTGTTCAACCTGCCGGGGATCTCCCGGCAGAAGCGGTTGATTTCGACGATGTCGAACCCCTCGTGCTTCCGCAAAGCCGGGAAGAGGCCGCACCTGCAAGCGACGTCGCACCGGAACCGCCGGTAGCCGAGCCGGAACAGCCCACCCCCACTCCGGCAGCACCATCAGCGCGGCCCGAGCCTGTCGCCGCGCCTTCTGCACCCCGTCCTGCTGCCGAACCTTCGGGCAGATCGGACGGCATCCGCGCCTTGGTGGAGCGGATCGAGACCTTCCGCAAGGCGCGCAGCCCGCAATCGCGGGACGGCGATGCCCCCACCCTCCCGCTTGCCGGTCTGGAAGAGGCGCAGCCGCGCAGACAGCTCGACGCTTTCAGCTTCGGGACGAATTCCGAAGGCAGGATCGACTGGGCCGAACCGGAAATTGCCCCCATGGTCATCGGGCTCGATCTGTCGCAGCGCCGCGAAGGGGACGCGGCTTCGGACGATTTCGCTGCGGCGTTCGCCAACCGCCAGCCGGTTCACGAACTTGCCATCGCGCTNCGCGGNGCCGACGCTNTCGAAGGCGACTGGATTGTCGACGCCGCCCCCCGCTTTACCCGCGGCGACGGGCGCTTCTACGGCTATGTCGGCCGCTTCCGCCGCGCAGTCGCACCGGTCGACGACCGGGCCCAGCGCAGCGCGGATCGCCTGCGCCAGCTGCTCCACGAACTGCGCACCCCGGTAAATGCGATGCAGGGCTATGCGGAAGTGATCCAGCAGCAGGTCTTCGGCCCNACCCCGCACGAATATCGCGCGCTTGCCGCATCCATCGCCGGTGATAGCGCGCGCATTCTTGCCGGTTTCGACGAACTCGACCGGCTGGCGCGGCTGGAAACCGGCGCGCTGGATCTTGAATCGGGCGAAAGCGATTTCGCCGCGATCGCGCGCGCGCAGATCGGACAGCTCCAGACGGTACTCGGCCCTCGTGTGGCACGCTTCGATGCCAGGTTGACCGACATGCCCGCCCGGCTCGCCCTGGCCCAGAACGAAGCGGAAATGCTCGGCTGGCGCGTACTCGCGACACTGGCGGGCGCCACAGGCGCTGGCGAAAACGTCGCCCTGTCGCTGGATCTCGATGGCGAACAGGTTGCCCTGCGCGCGCAGCTTCCGTCCAAGCTGGTGCAGGCCGACAATATCTTCGCGTCGGAAGTCAGGGCCGGTGGCGGCACGCTCAGCTCCGGTATCTTCGGGGCCGGCTTCTCTCTCCGCCTTGCCCGGGCAGAAGCGCGCGCCGCAGGCGGCGAACTGGCACGCGCAGGCGATTCGCTCGTCCTTACCCTCCCTCTCTTGACCGTCAGCGATGCCCTGCCTAGCCCTGCCGATGCGCCCGATCGCGCGGCCGGTTAGGAAACCTACGCCATCAGCCAAGTCGACCTCCTGACGCCGCCGGCCTCATCGCAGACTGCGCGCTTTGCCGATGGGTTCGGNCAGCGTTCGCTNCTGACGATCGACACGGAAGAGGAATTCGACTGGGAAGCGCCCTTTCGTGCAGATGGATATGGTCTCGACCATATCGCGGCATTGTCCGGTTTTCAGCAATTCTGCGAAGGGATCGGTGTCTCTCCCGTCTATCTCGTCGACTGGCCCGTGGCCCAGGATGCCCGTGCGCAGGAGATCATCGGCGATGCCATACGCCGCGGACAGGCGGAAATCGGCGTCCAGTTACACCCNTGGGTCAACCCGCCCCACCACGAAGAGGTAAACCGCCGNAACAGCTTNGCCGGCAATCTTCCTCCCGAACTCGAAGCCGAGAAATTTCATNGCCTGCGCGATCTGGTGGAGGAAAACTTCGGCGCGGTCCCGCTGATCTANCGTGCNGGCCGCTATGGCCTTGGCCCGCATACGGCGGGACTTCTGGGTGAAGGCGGTATCGCCATCGACAGTTCGGTGCGCGCCCGGTTCGATTACACGGATGAAGGGGGCCCCGATTACAGCCGCCATCCGGTTGCACCCTATTGGGCCGATGCAGGGAAGACCCTGCTCGAACTTCCGCTGACCACGTCCTTCTGGGGCATGCTGCGCCAGCAGGGGCAGCAGTTGTACCCGCTCGCACATCGCTACCCCCTGCTCGGCAGCATACTCGCCAAGACCGGGATGCTGGAACGAATCGGCCTGACACCCGAAGACATCACGCTCGAGGAAGCGCTGCGCGCCGTCGATATCGCCGTCGACGATGGTCTGCCGCTGCTGGTCCTGAGTTTTCATAGCCCCTCGCTCGCGCCGGGGCATACGCCCTACGTCCATGATGAAGACGATCTCGATCGGCTGTATGACTGGCTGCGCGGCGTCTATTCCTATCTGCGTGCGCGCGACGTCCGCCCGACGACGGTTGAAGAAATCATCGCCTCTGCTGTTCGCTAGAGCTTGCAACGTCCACGCACCGCGGCTAGGCGCGCTTTTCCGCACGGCGTGGCTGGGGGCCTGTAGCTCAGTTGGTTAGAGCTGGCCGCTCATAACGGCTAGGTCGCGGGTTCGAGTCCTGCCGGGCCCACCAAGCTCGGCGCTATGCGGGAAATCGGTCGGGGAGTGGCGCAGCCTGGTAGCGCACTTGTTTTGGGTACAAGGGGTCGCTGGTTCGAATCCAGTCTCCCCGACCAGATTTCCAGCAGGGCAGACATGTCGCAAGCGAAGCACGGGAGGTGCGCCGTTTGACTAGCCAGACAGCCGCACCCTCCCCCACTTTCGACACGCGTCTGATCTGGGCCATCGCGCTGCCCGCCATGGTGACCAATGTCGCCACGGCACTGATCGGCGTGGGCGACATGTGGATCGTCGGCCAGCTTGGCGATGCACCGACGCAAGGCGCGGTCGATATCGGGGCCAAGCTGTTCGCCGCGCTGTTCACCGTGATGAATTTCCTGAAGACCGGCACCACGGGCCTTGTTGCGCAGGCGGGCACACGCTCCGGCGCGCAGGCGCAGGCGGCGGTTCTGATCAAGGGTCTGGTCGTCGGCGGCGCCATTGCCGCGCTGCTGCTATTGGCCAAACCGGTGCTCATGCCGCTGCTGCTCGATGCCCTCGGGGCCGAAGCCCGCGTGCGCACGGCCGCCGTGNTCTATGCCGACATCCGGTACTGGAGCGCACCNGCCGTCATGGCCAATTTNGCGCTGGTCGGCTTTCTCGTCGGTCGTCGNCGGATGCGCGAAGTGCTGGCGATCGAGGTTTTCTACAATCTGCTCAACGTCGCGCTCGGCCTGTGGCTGGCGCTCGGTCTGGACTGGGGCATTTCCGGGATCGGCTGGTCCAGCTTCACGGCCGAATTTGCCAAGCTGGCGATCGCATCGCTGGTCATCTGGCGCATTGCCGGGGGCGAGATCGGCNNGGCGCTNCGNTCGGGNACAAGCNTTTCGCTCGCCGCNCTCAAGCCCTTCCTCGCCGTCAATCGTGACCTGTTCCTGCGCACGGTGGTGCTGATGGTTGCCATCACCGCTCTCACCCGGCTGGGCGCGGAACGCGGGCCCGTCGTCCTGGCGGCGAACGGCATCATCTACCAGCTCTTCGTGCTTTCGGCGCTGCTGCTCGACGGGTTCGAAAACGCCGCGCAGGTCATCAACGGCGAACGAGCCGGCGATGAAGACCGCGTCGGCTTCACGGCCTATATCCGGTTGATTCTGTGGCGCTGCCTAGGTGTTGCCATCGTGCTGGCACTTGTTTTCGCCGCCATCGGCGGCACGATTACCGATAGCTTCGCCGCCACGCCTGCCGTTGCGAGCGAGGCGCGCCAGCTGTGGCCGTGGCTGGTTGTGATCCCTCTCGCGGGGTTCGCGGGCTTCGTGCTCGATGGCGTTTTTGTGGGGGCAAGCTGGACGCGCGCCCTGCTGCTGACGATGGTCGGCGCAGTCGCGGGCTATGCCGTCCTGCTATGGCTGACCTGGCCGCTCGGCAATGACGGGCTGTGGCTCAGCTTCATCGCCTTCCTGGTCCTTCGGGCCGGGCTGCAGCTGGTGGCAATGCGCAGGCTGATCGCCCGGCATTTCCGCGCCGCCCGGCCCTAGGCAGGCGTCACTCCCCGACTACGATCGGCCGGTTGTGGTTGGCGAGCACTTTGGTCACCGCCGTCCACACAGCCACGTTCTGGCGCAGCTGTTCGGGGTCGATCTTGTCCAGCGTATCGTCGGGCGTGTGGTGCAGGTCGAAATAGCGGGTGCCGTCCTGCTGCAGATCGATGATCGCGACGCCTTGCTCGCGGATCACGTTGATGTCGGCCCCGCCCGTCGCCACAGCGGCAGAGGGTGCAACNCCGAAACGCGCCACGGCCTGCGCCANAGCCTTGTAGAGTTCGGGATCGCTCTTGGTGAAATTGCTGTCGATGCGCCAGATGCGGTCGGCACCGAAATCGCTTTCATATCCCACCATGAAGGGCTCGTCCGCGTGGGCCGCGGCATAGGCCTTGCTGCCCCACAGGCCGGTTTCTTCTGCCCCTGCAAACAGCACGCGGATCGTGCGCAGCGGCTGGCCGGCGGCGGCGACATGCTTGGCGGCGGCAGCGGCGATACCGCAGCCTGCACCGTCGTCGATTGCGCCCGTGCCAAGATCCCAGCTATCGAGATGGCAGGCCAGCAGCAGCGGCGGCAGCGAAGGATCGCGCCCTACGATCTCGCCCGTCACATTGCCGCTCTTGGTGGTGCCGACATCGCGCGGGGTCATGGTCAGCCGCATGGTGACCGGCTGGCCATCGGCGCGTGCGAAAATGCGCTCCAGATTGTCCGCATCGGGGTTCGATAGCGCGCCAGCGGGCGTCGCCTTCACGCCCTTGGGAAAGCTCGTGCCGCCGGTATGCGGCGTGCGGTGGTTTTCGGTGCCGATCGAGCGGATGACCGTGGCCACGGCGCCCTTGCTGGCGGCCAGCCCCGCGCCGGTCCAGCGCGCCGGGCCGGCAAAGCCGTAACCCGAACCGTCCTGCGTCGGGCGCATGTCGTGGCTGATGAAGGCGATCTTGCCCTTCAGGCTGCCCGGTGCCGCCGCTTCCAGATCGGCATAGCTCGGGAAATAGACCACTTCGGCCTCGATGCCTTTCGGTCCAGTCGATGCGCTGGTTCCCAGTGCGGTGATCTGCATCGGCTGCGGGAACGGACCCGTAATCTCGGCGCGTTCTTCCCCGCGCACCCAGGTCGGCATATCGTAAGGTTCTTCGACGACATTGGCGAAGCCGTTGGCGTTCAACCATTCCAGCGCCCAGGCGCGCCCGCGCGCTTCGGCTTCGGTACCGGCCATACGCGGCCCCACTTCCGTCGTGATTCCCTCGACGAAATCCCACGCGATCGTATCGCCTTTCAGCGCGTCGTCGGCGGTGTCGGCATGAGCGGGAGCGGTGAGCGAAAGCGCGGCAAGCGCGAGGATGGGTTTGTGCATGGCCGCATCTGCTATGTCGCCCGGCCCGCGCTGTCCACCGCTTTGCGCGTTCCGCTTGCTCCTTTGCGCCTGCATCCCTATCTGCGGCCCCATGTCACGCGGGCGGTGCCCCGCCCCACTCCAGATCTCGCCAAAAGGATTCGCCAGATGGCCGCGCAATACGCCTTCGTGATGAAGGACATGACCAAGACCTTCCCCGGTGCCCAGAAGCCGGTGCTCAGCAACATCAACCTGCAGTTCTACCAGGGCGCCAAGATCGGCATCGTGGGCCCCAACGGCGCAGGTAAGTCGACGCTGATCAAGATCATGGCCGGCATCGATACCGATTTCACCGGCGAGGCATGGCCGGGCGAGAACATCACCGTCGGCTATCTCGAGCAGGAGCCCGAGCTCGACGAAAGCAAGACCGTGCTCGAAAACGTCAAGGACGGAGCGCGCGGCATCGCCGACATGGTCGAACGCTTCAATGCGATCGGCATGGAAATGGGCGAGGAAGACGCCGATTTCGACGCCCTCAGCACCGAGATGTCGGAACTGCAGGACAAGATCGACGCGGTCGACGGCTGGACGCTCGACAACCAGCTCGAAGTCGCGATGGAAGCGCTGCGGTGCCCGCCGGGCGACTGGCCCGTCACCGACCTGTCGGGCGGTGAAAAGCGCCGCGTCGCGCTTACCCGCCTGCTGATCCAGAAGCCCTCCATCCTGCTGCTGGACGAACCGACCAACCACCTCGACGCAGAGTCGGTCCAGTGGCTCGAAAACCACCTCAAGGACTACGCGGGTGCGGTGCTGATGATCACCCACGATCGCTACTTCCTCGACAATGTGGTCGAATGGATCCTCGAGCTCGACCGCGGCAGCTACTATCCGTACGAAGGCAATTACTCGACCTATCTGGAAAAGAAGGCCAAACGCCTCGAACAGGAAAGCCGCGAGGAAAGCGGCCGCTCGAAAGCCCTTTCGCGCGAACTGGAATGGATCCGGCAGACGCCCAGCGCCCGCCAGACCAAGTCCAAGGCCCGTATCCGCAAGTTCGAGGAACTCCAGGAAGGCCAGAAGGATCGCAAGCCCGGCAAGGCCCAGATCGTCATCCAGGTGCCCGAACGTCTTGGCGGCAAGGTCATCGAAGCCAAGAACATCACCAAGGCCTATGGCGACAAGCTGCTGTTCGAAGACCTGTCCTTCATGCTGCCCCCGGGCGGCATCGTCGGCGTGATCGGCCCGAACGGCGCGGGTAAGTCCACGTTGTTCAAGATCCTGACCGGCAAGGAAGAACCCGACAGCGGTACCGTGGAAATCGGATCGACCGTCCACCTGGGCTTCGTCGACCAGAGCCGCGATCATCTCGATGCGAGCAAGAACGTGTGGGAGGAAATCTCCGACGGGCTCGATTACATGAAGGTCAACGGCCACGACACCAGCACGCGGGCCTATGTCGGCGCGTTCAACTTCAAGGGCGCCGACCAGCAGAAGAACGTCGGCAAGCTGTCGGGCGGTGAACGCAACCGCGTGCACATGGCCAAGATGCTGAAAGAAGGCGGTAACGTGCTGCTGCTGGACGAACCGACCAACGATCTCGACGTCGAAACGCTGGGCGCGCTGGAAGAGGCGATCGAAAACTTCGCCGGCTGCGCCGTGGTCATCTCGCACGACCGCTTCTTCCTCGACCGTCTGGCCACCCACATCCTCGCCTTCGAAGGCGACAGCCATGTGGAATGGTTCGAAGGCAACTTCGAAGCCTACGAAGAAGACAAGCGCCGCCGCCTCGGCGACGCCGCAGACCGTCCGACAAGGCTGGCGTACAAGAAGCTTACGCGGTGAGGTTGGAATGTCGACAAAACGTCTCTTTATCAGTTGGTCGCGGGAACAAGCCAGCACCATTGCGCCGATAATTAAGACTTTCTACCAAGATGTCTTGGGGCTTGAGGATATCTTTTTATCGAAAGAGATTGATAGTGGTCGGCGGTGGAGCGACGAAATTGCCGAAGCGTTAGAAAGCTGTAATGCGGGACTAATTATAGTCACAGCCGAAAATAAAACTGCGCCTTGGTTGAACTTCGAGGCTGGCGCGATTTCTAAGCGAGTTGCGGACTCCAACGTGGTGCCGCTGTTATGGAATATATCAGTCGGAGAAATAGCAGACACTCCCCTAAATCAGTTTCAGAGCAAGTCTTTTTCCAAAGCCGATCTTCTGTTTGTAATGCAGAACCTTGCCAAACTGTGGGGTCTCCCTGCTGAGTCAATCACGCGCCGCTTCGAAGCAATGTGGCCAGCTCTAGATGAGCGACTAGCTGCCATACCCTCGGCGGAGACAAACATTGAGAAGACAATTAATCTTCAAGACCTTTACGGTCTGATCCAGAGAATGAGTTCTAGGCTTTCGGGAATTGAAGCTGCCTTAGAAGGTTTCTCAAGCGACGTAGCTGCTGGTATTTTTGGCCAGTCGGAATTCGCCACTGCGACGCCGCAACGAGCTGCCGAGTTGCTAAACCCCTTTTTCGAGCGGAAGGACCAGGTTAGAAACGCTTTGGCTCATGCCACACGAAAAAACACGGCGAGACCGCGAGATTCCGACAAATATGATGACTTGATTGCTAACGCTTTGGGCACAAGGGCCTTTTCGCCGGGGCAGCGAGTCTCTCACCCAATATTCGGTTATGGCCAAGTATCCCAAACGGGCGAAGGTGTGACCGTAATGTTCGGAGACGATGGCGAATATCACGAAGTTCCAACATCTGAACTTCGGTAATACCTTTTTTCATTTCCTTTCGTTTTTTCACAAGATCAAAAAGGTGGATTCGGACGGCTTTGCCGTGAGGGTTCAGTAGGGGCCAGCCACTTGGGGCTGGCCCATTTGACGTAATACCGGATATCTCAGTCCGCGCCGATGAAGATCGCCTTCGCGTTGACGAATTCCTTAACGCCGAAGCCGCCGTGTTCGCGGCCATAGCCGGAATTCTTCACCCCACCGAAGGGCATCGATGGGTCCGCCACGCCATAGGTGTTGATATAGACCATGCCGGTGTCGAAGTGCTTGCTCGCCAGCTCGATCGCGCGGTCGGTATCGCCGCACAATATGCCTCCGCCCAAGCCATAACGGCTGTCATTGGCGAGGCGCATCGCGTCCTCGTCGTCCTTTGCCCGGATCACGCTGGCGACCGGGCCGAACAGTTCATCGTCATAGGCCGGCTGCCCCGGTGCGACATCCGTGAGCACGGTCGCCGGATAGAACGCGCCGGGTCCGTCGGGGATCTTGCCGCCGCAGGCAATCTTGGCTCCCTTGGATACGGATTCGTCCACCTGCTTCTGCAGATCGTCGCGCAGGTCCGCCGACGACATCGGTCCCATGTCGCTATCCTTGTCGGTCGGATCGCCAAGCTTGACCCCTTCGAAACGCCCGACGAACTTTTCCAGAAACGCGTCATAGACCTTGTCGGTCACGATGAAGCGCTTGCCGTTGATGCAGGTCTGGCCGTTGTTATAGAGGCGCGCCTGCGCGCACACATCGGCTGCCTTCGCCAGGTCGGCGTCTTCCAGCACCAGATAAGCATCGTTCGAACCCAGCTCGAGCACGGTCTTCTTGATGACCTTGGCCGCCTTTTCCGCCACATGGCGCCCCGCCCCGTCCGATCCGGTCAGCGTTACGCCGCGCACCTTATCGTGGGCGATGATTTCGTCCGACGTGTCGTGATCGATCACCAGCACGGTGAACAGGTTCTCGGGCAGGCCGCCTTCCCTGAATATCTTCTCGATCATCAGTCCGCTGCCGGTGCAGAGCGAGGAGTGCTTCAGCAGCACGCCATTCCCCGCCATCAGGCTGGCGATGGCATAGCGGATCACCTGATAGGCGGGAAAATTCCACGGCTGGATGCCGTAGATCACGCCGATCGGCGAATAGGTGACGATGCCGCGCGCCGCATTGCTGGGATCGCGTTTTTCGTCGGCCAGCTCCTTCGGCCCGGTGGCGGCGGTATAGTCGCAGATGCCGGCGCACAGCTCGATCTCGTCACGGCTGTCGCCGATCAGCTTGCCGACCTCGCGCGTCATCAGCTGCGCAAGTTCTTCCTTGTTGTCGCGCAGCGCCTTGCCGATGCCGCCGATTACGGCAGCCCGGTCCTCCAGGCTTTTCAGCTTCCATTCGCTAAAGGCCTTGTGGCAGGCCTCGACCTTGGCCGCGGCGTCCTTGGCGGAAATCATCTCGAAGCTCTCGATGTTTTCGCCGGTTGCGGGATTTACGGNGGTGA
>FUFK010038209.1_pt1 | contig 16409 bp, 20 predicted proteins | sample 1021851 | NCBI WGS metagenome assembly FUFK01 (sample SAMEA51879418, study PRJEB19060) | metagenome | reverse complement strand
ATACATTCGTGTGCTACCCATCCATCTTTACCTTTATATAATACTTTGAAATGAGGATCTATTTTCTTTGCTAACCAGTTTGCATTTAGTAGTGCTACTTCTGTTGCATTTCTTAGTCCATCTTCACCCATCATACGAATATACATCCAAACTATAGGTAGTATAGATGCACTACCATATTCTGCTGCTGATACTTTCTGATCTATAAATGGTGCCAGATGTTCTGCCACACCAATAGGACCTACACCAGGTCCTCCACCTCCATGTGGTATACAGAATGTCTTATGTAAGTTTAGATGTGCTACATCTACACCAAATTCACCAGGTTGACACAATCCTACCTGTGCATTAAAGTTTGCACCATCCATATAAACTTGTCCACCAAACTCATGTACGATGCTACAGATCTCTTTGATGTTTTGTTCGTATACACCGTGCGTAGATGGGTATGTAATCATCAATGCTGCTAGTTCATTTGCTTCTAAACATGCTTTGAGTCTCAAATCGTGTATGTCTATGTTACCTTCACTATCACATTTAATACCTACTACTTTCATACCTGCCATAACTGCTGATGCAGGATTTGTACCATGTGCTGACTCTGGTATCAGACATACATTACGTTTAAAATCTGATCTTGATTCATGATAATCTCTGATTGCTAGTAGTCCTGCATACTCTCCTTGTGCACCTGAGTTAGGTTGAAAAGTCATTGAGTGAAAACCAGTAAGATCACATAACCATTCTGATAAATCTTTGATTATTCTATCATATCCTAGTATTTGACCACCTGGTGTATGAGGATGTACGTTAGCAAACTCTTCCCATGATACAGGGGTCAGTTCTGCTGCAGAATTTAACTTCATAGTACAACTACCAAGTGGCATCATACCATTTATCAATGAAAAATCTTTCGATTCTAACTCATGAATATATCTCATCAAGTTAGTTTCACTTCTATACTTGTGAAATACTTCTTGTTCTAACCATGGTTTAGTTCTCTCTGGTATATTACTCCATACATCATCTACACAACTATCCCATACACTAATAACAGTTGTTTGACTTGAATCAAATGAAACCTGACTATTAATAATACTGTATATTGTTTCAAATGTAGTAGTTTCATCTACAGATAATGTAGTCCAACCATTTTTTATAGTCACATTATATCCATCAATCATCCTGATAGATTTAAATTTTACAGTATCAAATCCATCACCATCTACTACCTCTATACCACACCATTTTAAACAGCGAACTAGAGTTTGTCTTAGTAACCAGATCCGTCTTGCTATCTTTTTCAATCCTTCTGGTCCGTGATAGATTGCATAGAACGCAGACATATTTGCTAGTAATGCCTGTGCTGTACAAATATTACTTGTTGCTTTATCTCTTCGTATATGTTGCTCTCTAGTCTGTAATGCTAATCTATATGCAGGATCACCATTTGTATCTTTAGATAATCCAACTATTCTACCTGGTACTTTTCTTTTATACTTGTCCTTACACGCAAAGAATGCAGCATGAGGACCACCAAATCCCATAGGTATACCAAATCTCTGCATACTACCAACTGCTATATCAAATCCCATATCACCTACAGGTTTCATTAGTACCTGACACATAGGATCTACAACTGCAATCTTAACAACTTTATGCACATCACAAACTCGCATCAATCCATTAGGTTGTTTGAGTTGACCAACAGAGTTAGGTAGTTGCATAAGGAATCCAAATGCAGTTTTAAATTCTTCTAGTGGTATAGGAGCATTCAAATCAAGAGTTACTATATTAATACCTAATGGTTCTGCTCTTGTCTGTAAAACTTGAAGTGTAGAAAAGAATACTCTACTGTCTACTAAAAATGTATTGTACTTAGAATTTGAGTTGTATGCTAGAGTCATTGCTTCTGCTGCTGCAGTTGCTTCGTCTAATAAAGATGCATTTGCTATTGGCAATCCAGTCAACTCTGTAACCAGAGTCTGAAAATTAAACAATGATTCTAATCTACCTTGTGATATCTCTGCCTGATATGGTGTGTATGATGTGTACCATGCAGGGTTTTCTAATACATTTCTTTTAATAACAGATGGTGTTACTGTATTATAATATCCTTGACCCATCAAAGACGGTTTAGGTTTGTTTGCTTTTGCTATATTCTTAAGTTCACTTAGTGCTTTATATTCATCACATCCTTTTGGTAAGGTTGTCTTCTCTCTATACAAAATAGAATCTGGTACAATATTTCTAACAAGTTCATCTAGACTAGATAGACCCAAATCCTCAAGCATTTGCTTCTGCTCTGACTCAGAAGGTCCAATATGACGCTTAGAAAACATCTACTCTCCCAACGAATGAATAACAGGTTTTTCGTTCCTTAATATATTATACAGATCTTTATTTTCAGCAGAAGATACTGGATAAAATTCTGCTGACGCATCAAATCCATCATACCTATGTGCTTGATTTATTACAATAGAACCATTCTCTCCTGATGTAGACCTATGAAATGTACCACGAGGTATAAACAAGGCACCACTTTGTCTATTAAGATGCACTACATGATATGGGCACTTCCAATCATAATTTACCAACTCAAAAGTTCTTTCACCTGATACAACTCTATTATAATCATCTTGAAAACTATGAATGTAGAACTGTTTACCTCCTACACAATCAGGTGGAGGTGATACTGCAGGACCTTCGTGAACAACTAAGTCTGCTGCATTGCATTCTTCTACTGTTATGTCATAGAAAATAACATCGTCTGTCTCTCTGAACACACGATGCTTTCTAAAAATCACACTACTCATTTTTTGAAGACTCCTAGTTTTGCTAGAAGGTATACTGATAATACTGTCCAAAAGACAACTTCTAATCCTATGTTGTTCATACCCAGTTTGGTTTACGATCAGGTTTTCTTAGGTAGTTATTTTTTACCCAAGGTTTTGCTGCTATGTATCTCTTGTATGCAGTAAAAGTATCGATAGTGTTATCGAACTTAAACTCAGGATACATTGCCCTTGTGAATTCATATTCCCAGTATGGTTGAGGTGTATCTCTAGGGAATATTTGTGCTGCAGCATCAAGAGTATAATGACAACTATGTGTCTTGTTGTACCTATGCTTATACTCATCACATAGTGCTAGTCCATGTCTTATCAACCAGTCCCAATAGGTTTGTGCCCATTTAGTACATGGATGATTACGAAATGCACCTTTTTCTGTTTTGTATGGTGTGCCATCTAACTTAGGTAGATCACCAAAACCATGACCCCATTTCTTAGATGCAACTATAGATAACATTTGACATGTTTCTAGTGGCATCTTTACTACATGTTTGTCAGGTAAGACTTGTGCAGACTTGATAGGGTCAGGGTCAGTTACAAAGATGTTCATTCGGATGCTCTCCATTGCTTTCTCATTGTAACATAGATATCGTTTTTTGCAACCATATCTCTTACACTCTTAAATATCTTAGCAGACTTGGCATACTTACTAGTAGCGTGATCTTTTTCTTGAGGTCTTACATTACCTTCACTATCATACTTTCTACCAGAGTTGTGATTGGCATATCTTCTTGCTCTGGTAAATCCCATTTCTAAAAACTTACGACACATATCCATACCTATAAAGTCTTTCTCTTCAAGGTAATCCAAATACATATCGAAGATAGTATGAGCAGATTCTAGTGCAATCTCTGGAGTCTTAAATCTCCAATGAGCACAGATATCGTCAGTATAAGGGCGAACCAGTAGAACTCCTTGCTCTCCCCTTCCAATACGATAAAGTTCACGAGTTTCCTCATTTGTAAAGTCAAGAGACTTGTAATCGAGGTCATAATCAAATTCTTTCATGCTATTATTATAGCATATAATATTACGCAGGGCAAGTTGGAGGAGGCATTTTAGGAAATCTTAACCTCTTCTTCCATCTTTCTATAAAATCTTTTATTCTCTTGTCCATTATTCTTCTATTTCAAAGAACCATTTGATTGATTTAATGTAGTCAAATGTGCAACCTATATCTTTGTCGCAGTTGGTATCATATTTACGATCACATAAAAACTTTCTTAGTTCGTAGACAGACTCGAACTTTCCCTGATGTCTTTCTTGGTCGTCATACAAGTGATACTTCATGGTTCTTCAAATTTAGGCATACCTGCAAGTGGACTATACCATCCTGTTAGTATATATTTGTTTCCTGACACAGGAGGATTCCCACGATGCTGATGTGTCCAAGATCCTGGCCACAACAATGCAGTATTTCTAGTGGGTTTGAACTTTACTTGTTGGTAAAGAAACTCTGTCTCTCCTCCTTCTTCTACCGTGTTAAGGTAGATCATCCATGCTATTGCTCTTGAATTATTTACCCAAGAACTGTTTTCACAATGCCATGAATGATACCCCTCCATAGGAGAAGTTTTTTGTAGGATAGTAATTCCACTCGTCCATTCGCAATTATATTTCAAACAAGGAAATTTGTCAAGATAATCTTTTAAAGTTACATTAAGTAATGCCTGATTTATTTGTTGTGCCATTTCAGGCCAAAAAGGATCTAGAGATAACTGATTATCTTTTACAATACTATTAGATCTAGCATCCCATGATATATTATTTTCTAAACCTCTAGTCAAATCACCTAATACATGATCAGGTAATATGTTATCATAACGAACTATGAAATTCATTTTGATGCTTTTTCTTTCATATACTCTTCTCTACCATCTTTAGTAAAGACCTTTTTTTCGTAATCAAAGTCAGGATGACGTTCAGCAGAGATCACTGGATTCTTTGTTTTATTTTTGATGACAATAAATCTATCAGCAGCAAACGTACCTGCTATTTGTACTTCATACTCGTCAGTAGGTAACCAGTTATAAGACCCATCTCTTTTTGTATGTGCCATGTATGCATTGATTTTATCAATCAAATCTGGTGTGAGTTGCATAGGTTCTTGTCCTAATACTCTTTCTTCTGGATCGAGTTTACCAATCATAAATCTCCTTGTTTACGGTTTTCGGAATAGTGTACATCAAATTCTCCACCTGGATATCTACTCTTCAACTTCTCTACATTCATTTCGATTATCTCTTCTGGGGATACATCTAGTGCTATACATGCTTGTATAAAATACCACATGATATCACCTAGTTCACGTTTCATATGAAATAGATTTTCTTGGTTAACTGGTTTACCTTGAAAGACTATCTTCTTTACTATTTCTGTAAACTCACCTGACTCAGCAGATAGTCCTAATGCAGCAGTTAATGCTCTGTGTGTAGGAAAGTCTTTAGAGTTTAAATCTCTTAGACGATCTTGAAAATGTCCGCCATACTTACTTTCTTCTGACGTCACAGCATTAACAAACTGTGTATATTTTAGAAAATCAATCATACTTGAGTTCTTGGAAATTTTTCTTAGCAGTAAACTTTGCTGCAATATCTAGTTCGACTTGCCCAGAGTCAACAATGTCTGTTTGAGCAGACTCCTCTACATCATACAGTCTCATCTTTGCTCTGTCAATACCAACACAGAATCTTTTGTTCATAGTTGGATCATGATAACGGTTCTTCAACTGTTTAACCATGATCTGATTCATCTCCTCAAGCTCCTCCGTACTAATGAGAGCAAACATAAGATCAGCAGTGGCAGGGAGACCAAAGGATTCTGACGTATCAGTAAGGTCAACATCACTACTACCAAAACCAGAACGAGTCGTCTGAGTGGCGGAGACGATAGGTACATTAGTCTCAACTGCAAGACCACGGAGTTCTTCAGCAATCGCTTTAACATAGGTGTATGAGTTTACTATAGATCCTTTGTACCTCTGAGAGGCACAGATATTTAGATAATCAATAAAGATAATATCAGGTTTGATACTTCTCTTTAATGCTAAGTCATTAATCAAAGACTTAAAGTGTCCGACATGTGCTGACGCTGTGGGGTATTCTTTGATAATAAGTTTACCCTGTGTCTTCTTACCTAATGAAGTAATCTTCTTTTGGAACATTGACTTAGGTAGATCAGANAATTTTTGAATAGGAATATTCAAAAGGTTAGCATCAATACGTTCAGCAATCTTTTCTTCTGCCATTTCCATGGTAATGTATAAAACATTTCTACCTTGTAATAAAACAGAAGATGCTACATGACACATAAACAATGATTTACCAACACCTGTACCTGCTAGTGCAACGTTTAGTGTTTTGTTAGGCAAACCACCTTTAGTGATTTTATTAAAGAAGTCAAGATCAAATGGTATCTTATCTTCTTTCCTATTATAAAAATCAAATCTTTCAGTAGCATTATCTAGGTAATCATGACCTACACTTTGATCAAATGATACACCAAGTGCCTCAGATAATATCGTAGGGATAGCACCTTTGTCACGTTTGGAATCTTGACCGTCAGCAATTTTGACACTCTCCATAAGAGATATGTAGATCGCACGCTCTTGACACCACTTTTCCGTAGTATCAACGATCCAATCGTAGTCTGAGGGATCATCGGAAAGGACATTTAAAGTCTCCAGTATAGTTTGAAACTGCTCTTCAGAAAGATCTACCCTTTCTTGACACTCTATAGACAAAGCATTCAGAGAAGGTAAAGCATCATACTGACTGATATACTCATGGATTTCTAGAAAGATAATCTTATGAGTTTTCTCTTTAAAGTATTCTGCCTTTAAGAACGGTAGAACCTTACGAGCATACTTCTCATTATAAACGAGATTAGATAAAATCGTGAGTTCTAGGTTCATAGGTAATGTAAATAAGTCCCTAGAATATACTTGTCATTTGATACAGGAGGTAATCCTGCATGTCTATACATCCAAGTAGGAGGGAATATCAATATACTACCACGTTTCGGTTGAACTGTCCAGTTTAATTTCATAAACTTTGTTTCTCCTCCTTCTGTTACATCATTCAAATATAAAAATACTACTAAAAATCTACGAGCACTATTGTGATCATAGATGTCAACATGTTCTTTAAACTGATCATAGTTATTTGTTTTATACCATTTTAAACGAAACTCTTCAAAGCAATACTTATTAGGAAAGTCAGGACCTAACTCCTAACTCATCCATATACAACTCAACAGCATCTACAAATCTACTTCTCAAGTTCCTTATGTTTATCTACCCATAAAGGATCTTGTGCTTTTAATCTTTGAGTTAAATTTAGTTGCGTGAATGAAGGTCGCTGCTCTCTATCAATATACTGGTGGTCGGATTCTCCAAACGTCTCAAGTATGCTCTGACAAAAATCGTCAGGCACCAGTTTATCATAGACTTTAACATAATCTAATAACTTAGTTCCCATATCTAAACTCTTTTGCTGCTGCTTCATCTAACTTCTGCATTATTTCTTCTGTGAAATACTTGGAGGGATCAGCAAGGATAGCAGAAGGATAGGCGGAAGACTCACCGACAACAACGCGATTGCCTTTCCGCTTGAAGACTCCATACTTCTCACCCAGTTCCAATAATCCATAATACCTATCCAGTCCACGGTCATAAAATAATCGTGTTTCAACTGTACTATTCTCCTTTGTTAAACGTGACTTTGCATTCTTACATTTAATAATATTACCAACTACGTCTTTCCCATCCTTTTCTTTTTTCTTAGAAAGATAGATGATACTTGATGCTGCATATTTTAATCCACTGCCTCCACCCATTTCTTTTGTAGGAATATAGGCACCTACTACATCATATGTATGGTTAGTGACAAGTAAAGGAACGTTTGCTTTACCTAATTTTAATGTCAATACTCTGAATATAGACTTAACAACCTGTGCTCTTGTCATATCTCTAGTCTCTTTACCTGCTTCAGAGTCTTCTACTTCTTTAGATGTTGATAACATACCAAGAGAATCAAGAACAAACATCATAGGTTTCTTATCATCCATTGTCATGTACTTGTCTAGGATCTTGATTGATTGTAGACGAAACTCTTGTACTGTAGTCACAGGTACAATCAACATACGATTAGAATCTATACCTCTATCTTCAATCATCTGCTTTGATATAGCAGATTCAGACTCAAAATATATTACTCCTGCTTCTGGATTAGACTCAAGAAAATGTTGAACAATGCCAAGACAAAAGAAAGTTTTACCAGTGCTAGACTCACCTGCGATAGCAGTGATCTTATTCCCTGGTACACCCCCATAAATGCTTCCAGAGCAGAGAGCATTAAAGATATAGCTACCAGTGTCAATGTAACCGCTAGTATCTCCTGCTGAAACACCGTCGGATACAAGACTAGCATATTCATTACCAATTTCACTTGCAACATCCTTTAAAAAGTTCACTCATTTACCTCCGTAATTTTAGTTATAAAGTTAGTACGTTTCATGGCACGTTCAAACCATTTTGCTTCTGACTCATCGTCAAAGACTTGTTCTCTTTTATCTGGTTGCCCAAACGCTCGTTGATACTCAACAACATATTTCATGTAAATAGAAACTCCAATGATGCTACTTTTTCGGATTGCCAACCAATCGTATCAAGTATAACTTTTACTGGGTCAAGGAAACTCTTTGTGAATTGTATATCATAATCCACATGTTTGTCAAGTTCAAACTCTTTAGGGAATGTATTAAGATAACTCATCACATTCTCACTCATCTTGTTTGGTGTCTTGAGGTAAACAAACTTTACCTTTTCACCATCTTGTATGAGAGGATANTTGTGTGTTAGTTTGTGTTTCTTGTTGTAGAAGTTATATAATAAGGCACCTCTAACATGTATTGGTGTACCTTTACTATAGATTGTTGTCGGGTTCGCCCACTTATTTATCCCATTGCATCCACGAGGGAATGAGATATCTTCAATAGGCAACGATGAAAACTTTTTCTTGAAGTCTTTAATGAATGCCTGTGCTGCCTCCTCATCTTCATTGACAATAACTTCAAGACATTCTTTAATAGCATTACGACATGCCATAGGTGTAGATGACTTTACTGCTTCCAGACCCATAATTTTTAGTTTNGGTTTTTCATATTGAACACCCTCACTATTCCATACGTTTAAAATATATCTTTTCTTTGCTGTCCATATACCAGATGATGCGATGTTCTCTCGCTTCATTATCATTTTTTGTTCATACGCATTAACGTACCCTGCCAGTTCTTCGTAAGAACGCGAAATAAAAGGTTCAAGTTCCATTTTACAGATCTTGTCAAGGAACCGCACAACGACTTCATCAGTTTTCTCTCTCCCCTTGTATACACCTTGAACCAAAGGACCCAGATTAAGATAAATGGAATCGGTATCAGCAGCAATAACATAATCAGTCTCCTTTGTTTTAAGTGTTTTGTTTAAGAATGCATTCATCTTGTTCTCAATCCATCTGATTGATACTTGTCCAGATAGAGTGATCGCTTCAGCGTTCGTAAGATTATAGTATCTGAAGTATTGATTACCGATAGCACCATAGGCAGAGTTAAGTTGAATCTTTCTTGCCATTTGAATGTTGTTGAACTTTGAGATGTCTCGTTTGAGTTGTTCAGTTGGTTGTTTTTCATACTTCTGCTTTGAGACTAACATCTTCTTCTTGTAGATGGTGCGTTCATCGTAGATTGTTTGCATCATCTCAGGTAAGAATCCATGTATATCCTTACGATACTGAGCACCGTTAGCACATACTGTGTTGTCTTTGCCTATCTTTATCTCTTCTTGAAGGATTCTATCAACCGTTGCTGTTGGATGTCTGTCATCCTTGAGGGTTTCTGGGGAGATATTGTATTGCATAATAAGATGAGGGTACAGACTATTGAGATCAAAACTGACCACCCAATCATACTTTCCAGGAATCGGTTCTTTGACATAGGCACCTGCATACTTTTCGTCTTTCTTTTTACCACCCTTACGAGGTGGTGGTACAATGTTTTTGTCGGCAAGATAATTGAAGATCATTGTATCCCACATTCTTACCTGTGAATATACATCTTCAAAGTTTGCCTTGGCATCATATGCCATTGTGATTGCTAGTTCTAGCAACTTCATTTTGTCTTCAAGACGGTCAATCAACTCAACGTCTTGGATGTTATACTCCATGAACTTCTGCCAATCCTTTGTGTAGAAGTCCTTGAAGTTTTCGTACTCACTGTGATCAACCTTTCTCTGACCTAGTTCGACAAAAGCAATATGGTCTAAGCGATATGACTCTTGGTTACTATAAGTAAACTTACGATAAAGATCGAGATAGTCAAGGATATTGATCCCACTAAGGTCATAAGCATAGTTCTTCCTTCCTTGGACATAAACCTCCCTTTCATTTGCCCTGTTCCATGGGGATAGACTCTTCATCCATTTTTCCCCCAACACTCTATTTACACGACGAGCAATGTACGGAACGTCATAAAGGTTGACATTCCATCCTGTAAGTATGTCAGGAGTATTCTCTGTCCACCACTTTAGGAAGTTTTCTAGTAGTTCATTCTCTGTCCAAAATATTCTTGCTTCTACATTATCAGGTGCGTCCCACTCTCTAGTTGCCCAACTTATATACTTCTTAGTCACCATATCTTTGATGGAGATAGACAGCATTTCTTCTGCTGCTTCTTCTACATTTGGGAATCCGTTCTCACATTGAACCTCAATGTCCAATGCATATATTCTCATCTGATCAATATTGTAATCTACATCGTTGGGAAATTCTCTACGAATGTATTGATAGACAAATCTTTCGTAACCATGGACTTCAAAGTTTTCAACTGAATCATATTGTTTGATAAAGTCTCTTGCTTCTCTTGCTGTCTGGAACTGTATAGGTGCTACAGGTCTACCATCCAATGTGGTACACTTCTCTTTGTTTCTTGATAGAGTATACAAGGTTGGTGAGAAGTTAGCACGATACTGAACTGGTTCACCATCCTCGTATCCTCTGTACAGGATTGTATCTCCTGCCAGTTGAATGTTCGTATAAAAAGAACTCATTATAATTTGTTGTAGATTTCTACAAGTTTTTCACTTGGTTCTAGTATAGTAAAGATTACGTCACTTGTCAAGAACAAGTCACGCTGAGAAGAGTATGGAGGGAAAGGAACTATATCCTCTTCACCTCTAACTTCATAACAGTTCTCTATCAGAATCGACGGTTCCTCGTCCAGTTCCGTTATCTTCCCCAGAAGAAACTCGTTGCGCTCCTTGAGGAGGATCAAACGAAGCTCCTGTTGCATCATTTCCTCTTCCACTTTCTGCCTCCATAATTTTGTTGTACTTTTCTTCTACCTCAGGGTAGGTNTCGTANGCACTGACAACTTCTTCAAGTTTCATCATAATGCTACGATCTTTTGATAGGGGTGCCCAAGGTTCAAAACGAATCTCTGGGTTACTCTTCTTAGTTATAACTTCACCAGAATCATTTTCTGATAACAACTTTGGTTCTGGTGTTTCTAACCATACGTTGTATGGGAAACGCAACTGAAAAGCAACTGCTTCATCAGGTTTCTCTTTGGTTGTTACTTCAAATAAATCTGCAATGATGTCTTCACCGTTTCTTGTTCTTACGATTCTTATGCTCATAGATTGAATAGGAACTCTTCTATTATACCACAAAAAAAGAGGGTGTCAAGCACCCTCTACCAATCATCATCTGTCAACGTTGGTGCAGGACAAGGTGGTGTTGTTCTGTGATAGTTAACATGTAATCCTTCAATGAGGATGAAAGAACCTACTATGAGTAGATTTAAGACAGTAACAGGATGAGTTAAGTATTTCAAGGCAATAAAGAAACCTTTACATCATACTATATCATAAACTTTTCTCTTCTGATGTTCTGGGATTACCTTTTGTAACTCTATTGTTAGCATTCCATTAACAAAGGTTACTTCTCCAATCTCTACATCATCTGATAGGTTGAATCCTCTAGCAAAAGATCTTGCTGCTACACCTTGGTGTACATAATCAGTAGTGTCTGTTTTCTCTTGATCCTTAGATTTAATCAGTATCACGTTCTGTTCAGTTGATACTTCTATGTCATCCTTAGACCATCCTGCTAGTGCTAGTTCTAGTCTCCATTTCTCTGCGGACTCTTTGACAATATTATATGGAGGGTATTGTCCTTTTGGTGTTCCTGTACCATATGCATAGAATCTCTCGAATAGATCATCGAATCCGATACTATATCTGTTTGCTGCATTAAAAATTGCATCGACATCCTTAGATGTCCAACGTGTTAAGTTAGTCATAGTTCTCCTTTAATAAGCGAGTGTTTAGTTTTTGTACCCGAAGCGTACACTTATATTTAATCATAATCTTATCTTAATAAAAATGGTACACACCGAACACTAATGTAGAGAATGCAGAACCTATATAGTTGTACATCATAGTGTGTAAACATGAAGAAATTATTAGCTATATTATTGTTGGCAGGAGTAAGTTCTCCCGCTATGGCAAACCTATCTATTAGGCATCAGTCCAGTCTACAGCATACAGTAGACGCTCAACAGGCAACATATTCAAGATTAGGTAACTCTTACTCTATATCTGGAACTAACGTAACGACAACTCATACACCTGCAGGTGATGGTGCGTCAGCAGTGACAAATGGTATTGGAATCAACAGTTATTCCTCCACAACAGGTGTTGCAACAGTAGGTTCTATCACAGGAACACAATCTGGATCAGGTAGTTTCTCCTTCTCTCAGTCATTCACTCAGGGTGACATAGCAGGTACATCATCTGAATATACAGACTTCGGTAGTGTATCANTCACATCTGCAGGAACTCAGGAGAGTTCAACTAATGCACCAGGTACTATAACTAATGCTCACGCGATCACCTTAACAGGTACTGGTAACATAGGTACTGCTACAACAGGTCAGTTCGTAACTGAGGTTACTGCATTCTAGGCATGTTGAGAAAGGGTATACATATAGTAGCACTAGGTGTACTAGCAAGTGCACCAGTATATGCTGTGCCCGTGGTCCCGAATTTTACACAAGGCTCGATGACNTCNAANACNCAGACGACTTCNAANGTGACGGAGACNATNAATTCGATGGATTANAATACTGGGTATCAATTTTCGGTAACGGGGTCAGGGGTAACCGCTAGTGGTAATCTCTCACCTACTACTACTGATGCTAACGTGACTATTAACGGAGTGACTTCGACATGGACTGGGATCGACACCAAACCAACATTCGTACAGACAACACCAGGAGCAGCGTTTCAGTTCACAGAGACGTATCAAGCCCCAGGTCTTTCCAATCACACAATAATACAAAGAGTAACAGAGGTAACAAGCGTAACAGACACAACAAGTATTTTCTCTCAATAGTCTTATGTTTGTCTCAACTTGCTAACGTCCCTACAGTTAGAGCAAGTGACGTAGGTGGTGTATCTGCTACTGCTAGTCCCATCGCGAATAGTAGTGGGTCAGTTACCAACCAGGCAATACAAGTTTTACAAGGTCCGTATATAACAAACACATATGGTAATGGGATACAGTGTCAAGGTCCTACCATGAACGTAACACCATATGCCACTTTTACAGCATCAGCACAAAAACCATACGAAGCATGGTGGGATTCGCCAGTGTACAACATGATTGACGCTAATGATGATGGTGTACCAGACAATCCTGGTGAAATTTTATACTTCACTCCAAACCGTACAGGGCAAAAAGATAACTATAACGTAGGTCTAGGTGTTAGTGCTACATGGTCTAAACCATTAGACAAAGAACTACAGCAACAATGTAAAGATGCTGCTGCAGCAAATATCGCATTGATGAATCAAGCACATGCTAACAAGAGATTAGATTTTGAGATTGCCAGATTGAAAAATTGTGGAAATTTACTCAAAGAGGGTATATCCTTCCATCCAAACTCTCCTTACTATGCTATATGTGCTGACGTTATGGTCAATGGTAAGAACGTTATCACTCCTCATGTACACGATATACAACCTACTTCTTTTTCAACTTCTTCGGAATCTTTAAAGGATCTAAACCTTTCGATTGGCGATATCGATTAGCAATAATCTCACTCTTTGATAACTCACGATGCTTTCCAAGTTTCTTTTGGATTGTAGTTGTGAGTTTTTTTATGACTGGTTTGATTACTCTTAGTAATAATGGTGTCGCTGCTGCTCCTGCTGTTGCGACTACTGCTATTGCNACGGTAGTGGTCACTTGATTTGGTGCAGGTAGATACTTATCAGCAACAGTAGTTGCCTCATACAATGTCACACAGGTTTTACCGTCAGGACTAAGTTCGTGACCTATAACTTTCTCATCACCTGATTGTGTTAAGTCACCAACTCTTAGTTGTGCAGGACCTGGACATTGAACTTCACCACCTACGTCACCAGTATCAGGAACCTCAGGTGGTTCAACTTCTGGTGGCGGTTCAACTTCTGGTACAGGTGCTTCTCTTGTGATTATTAATTGCTCTGGTTCATAGTTCATTGCATCATAAGAAGGAACCCCTGCATCGCAATAAACTACGACACCATCGGGGTCATCCTTCTCTAGATTTTTATTCTTCATTATACTGTTACTGTTCTGTTCATGTGCTTCTACACATCCAGGTATATCAATAACAGGAACCCCTATCATATCTGGACTTGCTACAGGTCCATAGATAGGGATTGCTCTAGGGGGATTATCAGTCAACCATGACGGTGGCGTGAAAATCTGTGTTGTTCTAATCGTAGGAACGTTACCACCATGTATCACTATAGTGGGGATAGTCATTAGCAGTCCTTGCTCATGTCTTCTGCCATATTACCACCGATCTCAGCACCTTGGTTACCACCAAACATTGCTACCCAACCTGCAGCAACCCAACCAACAAAGGGGATAGAGGAAAGAGTAGGAGCAGCAGCAGCACCAATACTAGTCCCAACAACTCTCCCAGTTCCTTCTCCCGATCCTACTGCTTTGATACATGCGATTCTTTGAGCACTTATCTCTGCTGCTTGATCTTGAGTCAAACCTGGTGGATTATCTATCCATGATCTCTTGTTAGATACAGCACCGCCTTGGTTAGTCTTACCATCCATTACATACTCTTCAACAACTTTAGTTGTGTTGTTTGCTAGTCCTAAGAAACCTGCTTTCTCTTTGATATCTTTAGTGATATACATTGTCTTAGGATCGTTTGCTCTATAAGCAATTTTATATCCGTCTTTAGTTACCTCTGCCTGATAGGTAGAGTAGTCTGTTGTGGGAATATTGATTGTAGGTAACTCATCTTTCTGCCTAGTCACTAGTAACCCGACAAGACCCATATGGGAAATGCCGAGCACTACACCTAAACTAGCAGCAAACCACTTGTTCATGGCATTGGTGGGGTGAAACTATTACCTATTGCTTCTGGTTTCGCAGTAGGTGGTGACTGTGCAGGACCTGTTAGTTTAGGCATTGATCCACCTAGCATATCTGGGATCGCATCACCTACAGCGTTCATAACCTTTGATTGGATTCCTTCTACGATGGCATCCTTTTGTGTATATAGATATATACCACCGCCAACAACGGTAAGAGATACAACGCTAGACGCAATAGCAAGTACATTGATAATTTTTTGCATGATGTTTATTTGTCAGGGACGATTTTAACAGGACCTGATTCGATCCTTATTGTTTGTGCAGGTGCAGTTTCTGATGCCTTAGCAATAAGAAACTCCATATCCTTTTTGGATATGTTTGCATCTCCACTGCCATCACCTTTCTTTTTCTTACCTGCTGCTTGGACGCCAAAAGTAGCTAGCGTGCCTGTGAACACCGAAGCTATGAAAGTTGGATCCAGTTTTTGTTCTGGTATTTTAAATGACTCTGGTAACTTAACGTATGCCAAAGTTAGAATTCCTGCTGACCACACTAACACTGACAACCTCACGAAAGTAGAGAGGATTGCAAGTTGCTCGTCTTTGTCCTCAGCAGCATCTTTTAGTTTACCGATTAAACCTTTTGGTTTCTCTTCGATCTTTTTTGTTTCTGCCATAATTTTAGTGCTCTACATTATTATCTATACAATAAAGATTTCCGCTTATTGAGATGCGTGTATTGTCTGTTGTATAGAATGGATTGACTCCATGATTGAGTCTGGCGGGAAAGAATGCTATCTTCCATTCCCAAGATTTATCTATATGTAAGTATCTTGTATCTAGTCCTCCTAATGCTGTATTATACTGAAACATAAAAGATGCAGTTTCATTTTCATTTGCAACATATCGTGCTCTCTCTTTTTCTAAATCATATGGTATTTGAACCCAGATTACAAAGGAGAATATTCCACTGTGTATATGTAGAGGATTGAAATCATATTTCTTTTGATAGTTTACCCATAGTCTTTGTAGTTTAAAATCAGATGTTTCAATATCTCTCATGGTCTCTGCTACACCCATAGCAGGTTGAAAACCAAACTGTTTGATATATTCGTA
>FUFK010065296.1_pt1 | contig 16410 bp, 20 predicted proteins | sample 1021851 | NCBI WGS metagenome assembly FUFK01 (sample SAMEA51879418, study PRJEB19060) | metagenome | reverse complement strand
CAATATCTTCTTTTGAAATTCCAAGACTGTTTTCAACACCAAGTTCTACAGGCAAACCATGAGTATCCCATCCAGCTTTCCTTTCAACGTAATAACCCTTCATTGTTTTAAACCTTAGAAAAATATCTTTAATTCCCAATCCTTAAACTTAACATGAAACATAAATGTCACACATGGGTTAATAAAAATAAGTTACTATGATAGTTACTATAAAATATTATGATCAAAATAAAAAAATNATGGAAAAATTTTTTATAAATNTAGTAAAGCCCTGGAAAACAATTGGTATAATTATTTTTATAGGGCTTTTTATTGGTTCGTGTGTAGCGATTGCCACCAAAATATTTGTTAACTCNATACTNTATCTTACAGAAATNAGGGAAAATGATACCGTTTTTNCAACATCCATAGCAGGTTATCAGATCAATTACGCACCAATTATAACAATTCTTGTNGCTGCNTTTATAATCAACAATATTAAAAAATTTACAAAAATAACAAGATTTCACGGGCCAGCTGATAGCATTTATGGCGCACATAGAACAGATAATGAAATAGACATCAAAACTGGATATTTCTCTACTTTNGCCGCTTTAATTAGCGCTGGAGGAGGTGCTTCTGTTGGTCAATATGGGCCACTTGTACATTTTGGAGCTACTTTAGGAACAAGTATTAGGTTTTTAACAAAAAATATATTAAGTACAGATGTTTTCATAGGTTGTGGAACTGCAGCTGCAATATCTGCAGGGTTTAATGCCCCAATAGCTGGTTTGATTTTTGCTCATGAAGCTTTGCTGAGGCATTTTTCAATAAAAGCAGTAACCCCAATAGCCATTTCTAGTTTTACCGCAGCAGCAGTTGCCGATAAATTTTTTGGAGGTGAACAAGTTTTTATTACAGAAATTATAGAGATGGATCTTATTAATTTCATTCCAATTGCTATTTCAGGTGGTTTATTTTTTGGATTTATAGCTCTTATTTACATGCAAGCATTAAATAAAGGACCCCAATTTTCCGCTAAAANTAAAATTAAACCAAATCAACTAATTTATTTAGGTGCATTATTTTGTGGNATTATTGGGATCGCTTATCCTGAAGTTTTGGGAATAGGTACAAANACAATTAATAACATGCTTAATGTCCAAATTGATACTCAAACTGTATTAATTTTTCTTTTTCTTAAAATTATGCTCACTGCTATTTGTTTATCTACNGGTTTTTTTGGGGGTATCTTTTCTCCAGCAATTTTTGTAGGTGCAGCTTCTGGGATAGTATTTGCAAGTTTTATCAGTTTATTTGGAATAATCGCAGACTTTAAAGCNTTNGCTTTGTGTGGTATGGCATCAGTTGGAGCTTCTGTTATAGGAACGCCAATTGCAGGAGTAATTTTAGTAATAGAATTGTCAAATAGTTATGACTTAGGAGTAATATCTATATTATCGATAGCTAGTGCTACTTTAATTACTTATTTATTTTTTGGACAATCGTTATTCGATAGGCANCTATTGAATCGTGGTATCGATATTGCACTNGGTCGAAGTCATTTAAAATTAATGGATGAGTCAATAGGCCCATTAGCTTCTGAAAATTTTTTGGCTTTCCTTCCAAATACTCCTCCAAAACATGCCGTTAAGCTAATGATAGCGAAAGAATTTACTGAAGCATATTTAGTTGATGAAAAAGGTATTTATAANGGAAAAATAAGGCTTGTAGAACTAATAGCAAATACAGCTCAAAAACATTGTTATGTTTTAAGAGAGAATAATGAAGTATTATTAGCAAGTNTAGACTCAGTATTACAAGGAATTGAAGCTTGTAAAGATTTTGTCGGGGAATCTATTCCAGTAATCAACAAAGAAACTAATACCTTAATAGGAATTATTACTGAGTCTGACTTATTTAAAGCTTACCTAGACTTAAATAGACAAATCCGAGATTTAGAAGCAGGTTCAAGAAATTAAATACCCAATGAAGAATAACTCTGAACTACTCTTTTAACTGCAACCATCATCGCTGCNGTTCTAAGGTTGGGTACTCCTTTTGTTTCGTTCCAAACTTTACTAATTGTATTATAAGACCCTCTCATTGTATCTTCCAAACCAGATCGCACTAAATCAACTTCTGACGCCCCTTGAACAAGGTTAGTTCTAAAATCACTATTAAATGATTTTCCTGTAAGATCTTCAATTCCATCAACTAATTGTGAAATTTGATTTTCTTGGGCTCTTTTTTGAAGACGACCAAGCCTTATTCTACTTAAATTTTTAATCCACTCAAAATAGCTTACTGTTACTCCTCCAGCATTTGCATATAAGTCTGGAATNATAATTATTCCTTTTGCATCAAGTATAGGATCTGCTTCAGCTGAAACAGGTCCGTTAGCTGCTTCTATTATTAANGGTGCTTTTATACGTTCAGCATTTTTCTCNGTAATTACNAGTTCCATAGCTGCAGGTATCAAAATATCAGCATCAGCTTCAAGCATCTCATTCCCAGATTCTTGGAAGCCAGGAAACCCTTTTATTGTACCTTTTGCAACTATATGTTGCTTTAGCAGTTCTATATTAATTCCATTTTCGTCTACTATAGAACCATCTCTTTCTAGTACATGCGTGATAAGTGCTTTATCTTCTAAGGATAAAAATAATGCTGCATGAAAACCTACATTACCAAGACCTTGAACAATAATTCTTTTTCCTTTTAACCCTGAACTTAAACCTGTTTTTTTTAAATCGATTTTATTATCAAAAAATGCCCTAAGAGCATATTGAACTCCTCGACCTGTAGCTTCAGTTCTACCTGAAATACCACCTTTGCTTACTGGTTTTCCAGTCACACAGGCCCATGCATTGAGATCTGTAGGGTTAAGACGTCGATACTCATCAGCCATCCATGCCATTTCTCTTTCTCCAGTACCTACATCAGGTGCAGGAACATTTTGAGAAGGGTGTATCAAGTCCCTTTTAGCTAACTCTTGAGCAAATCTTCTAGTTATTCTCTCCATTTCTTCAGGTTTCCAATCTCTAGGATTAATTATTAAACCTCCTTTGGAACCCCCAAAAGGAACTTCAACAAGAGCACACTTATATGTCATTAATGCTGCCAAAGCTTCTACTTCCTCTTGATTTACAGCTAAATCGTATCTAATTCCACCTTTCACAGGTTCAAAATGATCAGAATGTACAGATCGGTAACCTACGAAAGTATGCATAGTACCTCTTAATCTAACTCCAAACCTTACTGTATAAGTAGCATTTGCAAACATTATTTGATTTGCTANATCTGAACTTAAAAATTCTAAGCCATCTGTATCCTGCAAACACTTAACTGCTTTTCTAAAATTTACCTCAATTGAATTTAAAAAGGCACTACTTGCCATTTGACTATCCCCCCCAGTTAATAAATCTAAATCTTTCTATGATTCATTTAGTTTACCAAACGTAACACACAAAAAACAAAGTACAAGAACTAGTAGAAACTTAAATTATAATTTAATTTTTGAAAGGATCACAGGCGTAACTTCTCTGACAAGCACCTCCTGCACTTGGGTCTACTGACATAGTAACATCTTCTAACCCAGTTCCAGCTCTTTCATAGATACACATTCTTTGCTTTGTACCTATATTGATGTAAGAGCGTTTTAGCCTACATGTCGTAGTCCCCTTACTTGGCTTAGTGCCTCTTCTACGGCATTTTGCCTTTTCTCTACCAAGAATTGTTTGGGGCCATTTTAACCTTTTATTAGACCATTCAATACATGGACCTTCTGCAGTTCCCTCATACATTCGCCCTTCAGCAAAAGCAGGCTCTTTAATAATATCCAGAAAAAATATTACTAAAAAAATGACTATTATTTTTTTTAAAAAAAACAACATGATAGATTTTAAATTCATTTCTCTTATTTAGTATAAAATTTAATTTAATTAAATAAAAGAAGTAATATTAATGAAATTTCATACTTACTTTGGTTTTTCCATCAGGATATGCTCTTCTACATTCAATAATAGCATCAGCTAAAAGATTTGATGCAATTTTTTCATCTCCATTTGCAAAACCTTTAGTTATTTCACTTGATAAATGAGTAAGGAACAATAAAGCAGAGGCTAGTCTTCTTTCTACATAGACATCCTCCAAATCAGCAGTATACTTTAATAGTGATAAAGCCACGGCCGATTGAAAATCTTTGAGATCTTTCTTTTCAGAACTTAAATCTAAACNTAGTTCTTTTTTAATTTCTGTTTCTTTAGTATTTGAAGATGTTAGTCTTGCTTTTTTATTATCCATAATAACTTACTTTCAATTTTTCCTTACATATTAACGTCTTTTTAAAAAAAAATTTAAAAGATAATTTTACAAATTGTAAATGATGGCGTTATTTATGACTTGAAAATAACTTTTTATAATAAGATTATATTTTGATGAGTGCTGAAAATACAGAAAAAGATAACAAAGTAGAGAATAATACTCCTCCACCTAAAAAGAAAATGTCAATTAAATTAGATTANTTTCAAATTGCACTTTATGGAGGTCCAGCTATTATATTTTTTCTTATTTTTTATTTAATTAAGAACTTTTTATTCGTTCCACCAACTGAACAAGAAATAAGAGAACTTACAAAAATTAAAGAACAAGATCCTTTTGCTCATTTAGCAATAGACCCACCACTAAAAATGGCGCAGGTAATAGCAAAAAAAAAAGCANAGGATAANGCACTTGCAGAAGCTGAAACAGAAGTCTTAGCAGATGGGACAATTGCTTTTCTTTCTCCAAGGTACAAATATTATGAATTTAGTGGTCCTCTAGCAACTAATCTAATCAATAGTAGAAAAATTCTTACCATTAATATATCTGTTGCAGTTTTTGAAACACCTATGAAAGCTGAAGATTTTTATGAAACATTTGAACATTTTGTGCCTGTTTTGAGGTCTATAGTCATAAAAGGTATAGGGGATTTCACATTAGAAATGGCAGAAGATGAACCTACAGTTTTTCAGTTTCGTGAGTATTTACTTGAGGCATTTAATAAAAAACTTCGAGATTTGGGAGCACAACCCATATTAAAAAAAGTTGTATTTAGTAGTTTTGTAATTACTTAGGCTAAACAAGTTTTGATTATGGTCGTTATGTCTTTTATGGAAGANATAAAAAACATAAATTCTTATAGTCAAAATAATCATAGCAATTTTTACAATGCTACTGATGAAAAAGTAGATATTGAGGATCAAAATGATAAGTCCTTTGATCTAGCTCAAATACTTAAAACAGGCTACCAAAAAAGAAAATTCTCTAATACCAGTACAGTGAATTGGTTGCAAACCTGGAGAATTTCCAACTTATAAATTTAAATTATTTGCTTCTATTATTCTGAATTTCCAGGAAAATACGCTTTGCCTTGTATTGCTTTAGCTCCCAATTTCTCTTTAAATATTGGATTATCATTTAAAATATTAGTAAGTGCTTCATTAACCCATTTTTCGGCTTCTTCTTGACTGTCTGCATCTAACTCTGCGATACCATCAACAATCCAATGTACTTTAATTTTCATGAATTGTTCTCCTTATTTAAATTTTAGTTAATTTTATTTACAAAATCTTTAAAAAATTTCTCAGCATTATCTTGTTCTTCAATAATTTCCTCTGGAGATAGTTCTTCTTCAACATTGTCTCTCATTTCGTCNGCATTTTCGAGTCCAAGGGCAGCACCAACAGTAAACCATTTATAAGCAGACGGATATTCTTTTTCTTCAACTACTTCTAAAAAGAATTTACCTAGATGCATAATTGAGGTTTGAGACCCACTTTCGATACTATTAACAAGATAGTTTTTTACTTCTTCACGTACAGTTTCAACTGTTTTCTCTGGTACTAGATCAACTAATTCTGAAACTAAATCGTCAGCTTTTTCAATATTGCCAAGNTTTGATAAAAAAGCCCAATATAANGATTCTGAATATTTTTTGGTTATACCTTTTCCTTCTTTCAACAAATAAGCTAGATTATACTGTGCGTCATGTTCAGAATTGTTAGCTAGTTTTTCAAAAATAGGGAATGCTTCGTTATATTTTTTAGATTTAAAAAATTCATATGCTTTTTTAAAAAGTACATCACTATCACTTAATTTATGATCATCACTTACAGATTGATTTGAGAAAAAATAAATTATTACAAAAATTTTTATAAAATAATTTATAAAAATTTTCATCTACCTGCCATCATCACTAGCTGTAGGTAAAATACCCTAACCTTAAATTTTGAACCNGGACGCTTCTCATANACAACAATTCTAGGCCTGTCAGAATTAGGTTTTTGAAATTCAACAACCATAGTATCAGGAAGATGTACTCCATTTTGTTCTAATGTTGCGTGCGGATCTGAAGAAAAATCTTTATGAAAATCTGGATCTATCCAAATTCTTGCAAGTGCCTTTCCAATAATATCAGGTAATAATTTTTTTACCTCCTCACGTGATTGTAAAGAAATATTACCGTTAACTAAGTCTAATGGTGCTAAATCTCTGTTTTTCTCTATAACAGCTGGAGGAGAAAGTTTTTTTATTGGAATTAAAGCTCTTTGAGAATTTGCAGACATAAATACCTCTATTTTTGTAACAATTTACAAATAAAATGCCCAATTGTCCAACGACTTATTTCAAAAATTTATTAATTTATTAATAGAATTTGTTAATTATTGGCATAATAATTGAATTAATTTAGCTGAAAGGTTTTAAAATGATTTCAGTTATTAGATCAGGTTTAGCGGGAATTACTCAGGAAATTTCAGTTATTTCTAATAATATAGCCAATGCAAGCTCAATAGGTTTCAAAAAAAGCACCGCTTCTTTTGAAGATGTTTTTTCTGAGCAAAATGAAAAAAGGTCAGCCTCATTAACAGGTTTTGGTATAACTTTAAAACAACCACAAAGAATTCATTCACAGGGAAGTTTGAAAGAAACGGGTCAAGCCCTTGATATGGGTATTGTAGGAAATGGTATGTTTCTTTTAGACTCTAGGGAAGATACTGGAGTAGTTACCTATTCTAGAGCTGGATCTTTTAGTGTGAATAATCAAGGTTTCATAGTAAATATGGATAATATTCCTATACTCGATAAAAACCAAAATACAATAAAATTACCTTTTAATGTTTCAGTAGACGGTAAAACACCTCAAAAATTGACTAATGTAAAGGTCGAACCAGATGGTAAAATAAAAGCTTCCTATGGAACTTCTGAATTTTTAACAATTGGTCAAGTTGGATTAGCTAAGTTCTCAAATGAAGCAGGATTACGGTCTATTGGTGAAAGTAATTTTTTGCAAACAACTGAGTCTGGTNTACCAACGATAGGCAACCCCAAAGATTTGGGATTTGGTTCAATACAAAATGGAAGCTTAGAAAATTCAAATACTGAAATATCAGATGAGCTAGTTAAATTAATAAGAGCTCAACAAGCATTTAATGGTAATGCCAAAATGCTAGAAACAGAGAGAAAAGCTACAGAGTTATTAATGAGATAAATTCTTTTTTTATTTTAAAGGGATTATCCAGGATAAATCTAATATCTTCAACTTTGCAGCAGTTTCTATCAACAAATCTCCAGCAAGATTTATTGATAAAGGAAGATCTAAGAGCATTATGACTGTAACGGGTCTATTTGCATCTTTCATCATTAATCTACATAATTCATCAAATTTAGTATCACTTAAATTGATATCTGCTTTCATCACCGGACGATCAATTGATATATCCAAAATACCGCTATAATGTATTTGTTTTGAAACTGTTGGTTTTATCTTTACGACACAATTTCCTCTAGAAATATTCATTAAACTGCATGAAAGTGATAATTCTTGGTCTAGGCTGTAACCCATTAAATTTAATTCAGCAGTTTGAACTGCCATATGTACTGATTTAGTTTGATAAAAGTCCTTTTTAATAACAAACTCCTTCTAAATTGAAGCCTCTTTAATTTTATTTCTCAACTTAGAAATAGCCGATTTTTTAATTTGTGAAACACGCCCCGTAGTTATATCCATAACTTCAGCTATTTCATAGACATTCAACTCTTCAACATAATATAATTGTATTACAAGAGCTTCTTTTTTTGGCAAGCATGATAATGCATCTTTTAAAGTATTTTTTAATTGTGAATTAGACAAAGCTTCTTCAGGACTACTTTCTTTAGATGCAAACCATATTGAATATTCATCATAAACAGAATCTAGTGATTGATGAACATTTGCATTAAAAGCAATTTCCCATTCTTCATATTCCTCTAAGCTCATCCCTAATTTTTNTGCAATCTCTCTATTTGTTGGATCTCTTTGCAATTCTGAACGCAAAATTTCTTCTGCTTTTTTTGACTTCTGCTGCATTTGAATTGTTGTTCTACAAAGGTTAGAGCTTTTTCTTAAATAATCAACAATAGCACCTCTAATTCTTATAACTGCATAACTAGAAAACATAGCTCCTTCTTTCTTACTATATTTTTGAGCTGCATTTACTAAACCAAAATATCCAACCTGTAATAAATCATCAATTTCAACAGCGTTTCTTACTCTACCATGCATATGCCATGCTATTTTTCTGACTAGTTCCATATGTTCNTTTACCAAGCTTTCAACATTTGGATTTGCTTCTGAGTAAGTTTGTTTCATAGAATTCATTTTTAAATTCCCTTTTTATTTAAAAAAAGTTACTCCCTTAGGATCATTTTTTGGAGTACTTTGAATAGATTTAGCTACCGCCATAAATGCTCTTGTTTCTATTGTATCCTGTTTTGATAACATAATAGGCTTTCTTTCCACTACTGAGCGTCTTAATCTTTGAGAAAATGGAATGTGCCCACAGTAAGATAACTTAACATTTAAAAATCTATTAACTATACCTTGAAATTTGGTAAAATGCTGTAAAGCTTGAGCGTCATTTTCAACCATATTTACAATTATTGAGAAATTTTCAACACCAGCCTCTAAGTTTGCAGCCTTTATAAATGTGTAAGCATCCATGAAACTAGTTGGTTCTCCAACTAATATTAAAACTAATTTATCTACTGCAGATGAAAATGTTATTGAGCTGTCGGAAGCTCCAGCAGGTACGTCAACTACCAGAATATCAGTATTTTCCTGAATAACATCGAGAGTTCTTATTAATTCATATCTGGCCTTAACCTCTAAATTCAATAGTTCAGTTAATCCACTACCACCAGATAAAAATTTTAATCCAAGAGGACCAGGAGCTAGAACATCTTTTACCTCTGATTTTGAAACTAAGATGTCTTGTGCAGTTTTTTTTGGGTTAACTCCAAGAAGAATGTGAGAGTTAGCCAGACCAAAATCAGCATCAAAGAGAACTACTCTTGAACCTAGTCTTGATAAAGTAAGAGATAAGTTAACTGCGATGCTGGTTTTACCAACACCACCCTTACCACTTGCTACTGCTATTGAGATTGTCATTTTAATTCTCACTCACACAATTTAATAATATTGTCTTTCAAATATTGCGCCAAAATCTCTTTATTAGTAAAATTAATTGATTTTAAAATTGATCTTGTATTTGTTAAATAACCAATAGAACAATTATTTTCTGCTACCACTGATAATTCTTCAGGNGAAATATCATTTTCGTCTAATTTAGTAAAAGCAAGAATTGGATTGATACTACCATAAATATCCAATAAATTTTTTAAATTATATTTATTTGAACCAGACGGAACAACCAAAATTGTAAGTATCTTATTTGATCCAACTTTTTCTTTTAAGTTTTTTAAAAGATCTAAAACATCATCACTATTTGTCGAAACATCAATAATTAATTTTTTTTCTATGCTCTCAATTTTTTGCTGAGCGTTTTCTGGTAAGATGTGAACATTTGGAATATTTATAAGTCTAGAGTAAGATTTAAGATTATCATTTAGAAATTCATTTTGTTTACCCAACTTACATAATGCAACATTATCACTCTTTATTTCTTGTACAAATGACGCAGCTAGCTTAGCTGAAAATGACGTTTTCCCACTTCCACTTGCCCCTACAATGAAAACATATTTGCTTTTAATCAAATTATCAATTGAGTCATCCAAAGTTAGAGAATTTGCTAAGTCTCCAATAAAATTTTGAATACCTTCTTCAGAGTTTTCATTTTCTAATTTATCATTAAATTTTATTAATGTATTGTTTGAAAAACCAATTTCCTGTAGCTTTACTTTAGTGGTNTTTCTCAGATTAGGGCTTAATCCTGCCATATCAGTCAAGATCATTCCATTTAACTGTTTTTTTAAAGCTTTAAACTCAGAATTCAACTTATTAATTTTATCATCGTTTAAGTATCCTAAATCTAATCTTTCATTACTTCCTCTTTTATTTGTAGATATATCTTTTTTTAAAGTTGACAGAGGTGATGATACATTTAACTCTTTCGAAATCATTTCATCAAATTTTTGATTAACTTTCTTTTGAGGTTTGATTTCTTTTTTTGGTTTATTTGTGGCCTTTACTAAAATTTCGTTACCTATTTTTTTTGTCCCAATAATAAAGGAATCCTTACCAAGTTTTTCAACAATTTCATCCATAGCTGTTGCAGTATCTTGTGCTCTTATCGTTAGTACGGTCATGTTTCCCTCCTTAATTATTATCTTCTCAGCTATCCAGAAATGGAAGCNACCACATTAATTTTTCTATTGTCTGGTAATTCAGTAAAAGCTAAGACAATCATATCTTCAACATGTTGCCTAACAATTGCTGAAAACTGTCTTCTAATTGCTGGAGAAACAACCAAGGCAGCACTTTTACCTTCATTACTTAATTTTTGATTTGTTTCAGAAATTTTTGTTAATAGATTCTGTGCAAGTTCATTATCTAATACAAGTCCTTCTTCTCCACTTTGTCTAGACATCTTGATTAGCATTTGTTCCAAGTCTGCTTCTAAAGTGATTACCGGAAGTGGCTGATTTAGAGGTGAAATTTGCTGTATCAGTAAGCCTGCAAGNGTNGGACGAAGTGCTTCAGCNGTTTCAACAATTGATAAATTACGATTTGAAATACTNGCTAAACTTTCCAAGATACTTCTTAAATCACTAACTGGAACTCTTTCTGAAAGAAGCTCTCTAAGTATACCAGTTAAATTATGTAAAGGGACTAACTTTGGTACAACAGATTCTACTAGGTTAGGAGCTGTTTTTGAAAGGTTATTTAACAGTACTTGTACATCATCTTGGCCTATAAGTTGACCTGCAAATTTATTTAATATTTGACTAAGATGTGTTGCTAAAACTGATTCAGGTGTAATAACAATATATCCCTTAGATTCAGCCTCTGATTTTTGATTTGATTTTATCCATATTGCATCCATTCCAAACGATGGATCTTTGACTTCATGTCCTGAAATCTTTACTGATACATCTTCTCCAGCTATACATAATAAACTATCAGGGTAAATAACATCTTCACCTACTATTGTTTGACCAATCCTTATCCTATACTGGTTTGCAGATAGAGATAAATCATCTTTAATTCTAACTGGAGGTACTACAAAACCCAATAATTTGGAAACCTCTCTTCTAATTCCAGTTATTCTACTAATTAAAGGTCCACCAGAATTATCGTCTACCATTTCTACTAAGCCATATCCTAACTGAATAGATACTGGCGAATAATCTGTCACTTCCTCTAAGTCAATTTCACCCCCACCTGAATTCTCATCATCAAGAGTATCATTTGAGGTTTCTTCATCTTCACTAATTTCATTATTTTTTAAATTCATTGCTAAATAGCCAATTATACCAGAAATTGCACCCGCAACTAAGAATAAAGTATTTGGCATTCCTGGGACAATTCCAATCAGGAAAAGTACCCCAGATACAGGTAGCCAAGCCCTTGAAAGATTGATTTGCTTCCCAATATGTTCGGCCATATCCTGGGTAGAAGAAACTCTTGTTACAATAATTGCAGTAGCTATTGCTAACAATAGAGACGGAATTTGTGCAACCAACCCATCTCCAATAGATAGTAAAATGTATGTTTCAGCAGCTTCCTCAAAGGCTAAGTCATGTTGTGTAATACCTATTATTAAGCCACCAATAATGTTAATAGCTAAAATCAAAATACCTGCTACAGCATCACCTTTNACAAATTTTGATGCACCATCCATTGCACCATAAAAGTCTGCTTCTTTTGCTATTTCTTCTCTTTTTTCNGTTGCCTCTTTTGCATCTANTATTCCAGCATTAAGNTCAGCATCAATAGCCATCTGCTTTCCAGGCATAGCATCTAAGGTAAATCTTGCTGATACTTCTGAAACTCTTCCAGCACCTCTAGTGATAACAACTAAATTTATAATAACTAAAATTACAAATACAAAAATACCAACAGCATAATTACTAGCTATAATAAATTTTCCAAAGGCTTCTATGATTTTACCAGCAGCATCACTACCAGTATGTCCATCTGCTAACACAACTCTTGTTGAAGCAACATTCAAAGCCAGACGTAATACGGTAGCAATTAATAAAAGACTTGGAAAACTTGAAAAATCTAGGGGCCTGTAGGTATGCATTGCAACCATAAGAACTAATAGGGAAACTAAAATATTTGTTACAAAAAATAAATCTAATAAAAATGCTGGTAAAGGCAAAACCATCATTGCCACAACAGCTAGTATACCAAGCGGTAATACTCCAATCTTTATTAAGCTAGTAAAACTTTTTAAGCTCGAGTTTTTTGCTGTCAATTCCATGACGTCAAAATACCGACTTTATTTTTAGCAAAGAAATCATTTGACTATTTAACCTACTGTAATCATTAATTAAATTTTACAAAAATCAATCAATTATAATTCATTGTAAATAATAAAGGCAAAAAATATGCCATTATCATTTATTAATTAATTTTAAGGAAAAATAGATATGCAAATTAGCAAATTTTGATAATTGGCATAAAGCGTGCATCTAGAATTCAAATGTTTAATGATCCAGGTGAACGGAGTCAAAAATGAATTTAAAAACTATAATTTTGGGTTTCATAATAATAACGTCTACTGCATGTCAGAGTAATCTCCTCAAAAATGCCTTAAATGGAACAAGTGAAAAAGTTGCAGAAGATGCGGTTGTAACTACTATGAGTATGACACAAAGTGGNGGAGAAGAAGCAGCTCATGTTGCAGCAATAAATGAAGTGCTAGATGCCAGTGTAGAAGAAATACCAACAATAAGTTCCGTTGGCTATGCTGTTGTTTCATCTCAACCAGGACGATCAGAAAATCAGCGTAGACTTATGGCTATTCGTTCTGCNAGAATGGCNGCAATGAGAGATTTAGCAGAACAAATTCATGGATTAAATGTAGAGGGTAATACCACCGTAATTGATTTAATGGTACAAAACGATACATTTAGAGGTGTAGTGTCTGGAACAATTAGGGGTGCTAGAACCGTTAGAATAAATCCTACAGGTGCTGATACATATGAAGTAGTTTTAGAGATTGATAGAGAGACATTAAGTTATTTACTTAAAAAAGCAAGATCGGTTGCATAATTGATGAATATTTTAANTAAAAATTTTAAATNTTATTTTCAATTAATCTTAATTGTATTTACTTTAGTCATTTGGGTAACAATTGCATTAAGTGATACAGTTATACCAAATAAAAATAGTACTGAAAAAGATACTATTAGTTTCATTCTATCTACAGGAAGAGCATCACTCAATTCACCAGAAGATACAGATTTAGCTAGAAGAAGGGCTTTAGAAGACGCTTTATATTTAGCTTCGATAGAAGGTGGAGCAAAAATCAATGGATACTCCGCAATAGATTCAGGGACTAAACTAACAGAAAATTTTGTGGTACGCCCAACTACAAAAATTTTAGATTATGCTATTACTAAAGAGGTAATAAAGGAAACACATTATGAAGTCACAATTAAAGCAGCTATTGGAAGCTTAGATAATAAAAATTGTTCAAATAATAATATTTTTAATTTGATTGCTTATAAACCAATTTTTAATTTATCTAATGAATCTCCTGCATGGTTATCACCTGTTCTTAACGAATTATTTGTAGAAATTATTAACGATATAAATAACAGACAAAATATTGAGCTATNTAATTCAACTGACATAGAATTAAATTCTTCATTACTGAAAAATATTAATGATGATTATGATTATACTTCTCTAACCCTAGGAAGAACAAGAACTGAAGTTGGCTCTTTTGCGTACGTTCCAACTATAAAAATGTATGTTGATAACAAAAGTAGTGCACTTAATAATGAGACTTTCTTAATTATGGAAATAACATCCAATTTATATGAAGGATTTACATATAAGAGATCCTCTTCAAAGTCTCATAAAATATCCCTGAAATTAAGTAATAGGTCTCCATGGAGGACAGTTAATGTATTGTCAAAACCATCAAGAAAGTTAATAGTAGAAGCACTAAAGAAGTCTATTAAAAAACATGTAGATTCACTTTTATCTGATTTAGACTGTCAACCNTTAACAGCAAATTTAAAATTTGAAAATCAGATAAAAAAATTAAAAGTAAATATTGGAAAAAAACATGGTCTATCATTTAACTCTATAGCTTTTACAAGAGGAACTAATACTCCTTGGGTTATATTTAAAGTAGACGATTTAGACAACAATAATGCAATTTTAAGTCCTATTGATCAAAGAAGAGATATTAAAGAACTTGATGGTAAATTAGTAGAATTTATGGAGGTATTATGATTAGATTATTAAATTTAATACTTTTTAGTACTACCTTGATGTTTAGTACTACCTCATTTTCTCAACCAATTGTCATTTTGGAATATAGAGGGTCAAATCATCAAAATTTATCTGAAGACATCTCCAACAACATATTTATGATGGATCCAGATCATACTGAAAAACATACTGTACCAAANGGACAGTCCTTAAGTGAAATTATAGACGATTATTATTCCGGAAGTGGTTTAGATAAGAGATTTTTAAAATTAGCTATTGTTGCAGCAAACCCAAGAGCTTTTGCACAGCAAAACCCAAATTTTATGTTTGCTGGAGCAACTCTGCATTTGCCAAGTTTAAACCAAATTCAAGCAATGGTATTGGGTATTCCAATTAATGGAAATTTAAAAGACTACGAAAAACAANCTGATAATAGAGGAATCTTCTTTTTTGGTGGGTAAAATGTATTTAGTTAGAGAAAAGATTTTTATATCATTAATATTATTATTATCGGCCACGATTTCTTGTGCATCTTCAGATAAACTTTTAAATCATGATCATGAATTAATCTCTGCAGAAACATTAACAAAATTATTAAAAAAGTTCTTAATAAATAAAGGAATTGAGTCCTACCCTTCAATAAATAAAAATAAAAAATTCAAAAGCTGTGGAGANCCTTTAAAGTTTTTTCCTGTTTTTCAATCTTGGAATACTGTTGAGGTAGTTTGTAATGGTCCTAAAAATAATTGGAATTTATTGATAAGAACACGAGCAAATGCATCTCTNCAAGATAATACAAGTAAAGAAATCCAAAAAAATAATATGATTATTTTNTCNAAAAAAAGCTTAAAAAAAGGNCAAATTATANCAAAAGATGATTTAGTTTTTAAAAATGTTAAAAAAAATATTGGTGCTGATATTTTCAATAATATTGAGGATTTAGTAGGTCGGAAACTTAAGCAAAATGTTAGCTTAGGTTTTCCAATTAGATCTCGACATTTACAGCTTGATTGGGTTATTAGTAAGGGTGATAAAATTGATATAATTCAATCAATTGGTACCATCTTTATTTCTGCATCTGGTGTTGCACTCGAGAATGGTCAAAAAGGTGAAAAAATAAGAGTAATGAATTTATCAAGTGAAAAAAATTTAGTAGCTTGGGTATTAAATGAAAAAAAAGTAACAACACAAACTAACATAAATAGAAATTAGGTCGTNATAAGAGTACNAAGGAGGGTAATATNATGGTAGAGTCAATAAAAAGCTTAACTAAGAATATTGATGTATCAAANAATNGTTCGTCGAATANAGATAAANTNGACAAGTTGAATGCTTCNAGNGTTTCACAAAANCCTGCTGTTGATACAGTGGATATTAGNGGCTCATTNCCANCTNCAACATTAGCNGATTTTACNAAGAAACCACCAATTGATATGGAAAGTGTTTCAAGAATAAAAGAAGCGATCGCAAAAGGTGAATATCCAATAGATTTAGATGCTGTTGCTGATATGCTATTAGATGCATTTAAGGAAATGAAAAGCTAGNATTGGTTCATAATTGTCGATTTTGAACTAATGTTTGAAAAGAGAAAAGATTTTTTTAAAGTGATTGAAAGCCATCTTTCAAGCACTCGTTTTTTATTGTCGAAACCAGAAAAACTTAAATCAGAACTTAAAAATTTTGAAATATTTCTTAAAGAACATTGGCCAAGCATTTTT
>FUFK010039053.1_pt1 | contig 16413 bp, 21 predicted proteins | sample 1021851 | NCBI WGS metagenome assembly FUFK01 (sample SAMEA51879418, study PRJEB19060) | metagenome | reverse complement strand
GCCCTCGGCCAGACTCGAACTGGCACTCCCAAAAGGGCAAGGATTTTAAGTCCTTTGTGTCTACCAATTTCACCACGAGGGCATGAGTTATTTTCATGATTGTTTATGATAATATTTATAATTGAACAAGTCTAATAATCAAATCAAAACGACATAGTTAATTGTTTTAATTAACTTTATGTAATACATATTTATAAATGACTGGAAAAATAAAGTTAATTTTCTTTCATCCATACTCGTATATTGGTGGTGCAGACAACTCTTTGAGACGTCTTATTGAAAATTTAGATGAAAAATTATTTTCAATAACCTTTTTGTCTTTGAATAAAAGTTACCTCAGAGAGATTTTATCAAAAAAAGTTACTTTTATAACTTTAGAAGCAAAAAGAACCTTTCGCTCAATAAGTGAATTGAAAAGTATCATAGAAAAGTATGAAAATAGTGGCAAATATAAAAAGATAATACTTATTTCAAATCAGAATTTCGCGAATATTATTGCATCATTCTCTATTCCCAATAATTCTAATATTAAAACTATTTTTATAGATAGAAATCATTTAGATGAACTAAGTTTTTATAAAGGTTTCAAGGATAAAATTAAAAAAAAATTATTAAAATTATTAGTTAAATTAAGATATTACAAAGCTGATCTTGTAGTTGGTATTTGTAAAAAGCTCTCAGAAGATTTAAGTGACCATATTAATAAAAAAGTAAAAACAATTTACAGTCCATCTTTTGATAAAAATATTATAAGTAAATCGAAAAAAAAAATTAAATTATCAAATAAATTTAAATATATTTTAAATGTTTCGCGGTTCTCAAAAAGAAAAGACCACACAACAACTTTAAAAGCATTTAAAATTGCAAGGACAGAGTTAAGTAATATTAAATTAATTTTAATTGGTTATGGTCCAGAGTTAATGAATGTAAAATTATTAGCAAAAGAATTAAGAATAAATAAAGATATTATTATTGTTAATAAGACTTATAATCCTTATCCATATATGAAAAAAGCAGATCTGTTAATTCTTACATCAATATATGAGGGTTTTCCAAATGTGCTTGTGGAGTCTTTGACAATTGGAACTCCAGTAATCTCAACAAATGCAAATGCTGGAGCCTCAGAAATTGTATTAAATGGAAAAGGTGGAGAGTTAATTAATATTGGTGATTATAATGCTTTAGCAAAAAAAATTATTAACCACTTTAATTCCCCAAAAAATCTTCAAAAAAAAACAAAATTTGCACAAAATAATCTTTTTAGATTTGAAACTAAAAGACATAGTAAGATATATACAAATTTATTTAAAAAAATTTAATGAAAATAGCAATAATTGGAGCAGGTTTTTTTGGAGCTACAGCAGCATTGAAATTAAGTAAATATCACGATGTTGATTTATTTGAAAAGAAAAATGATATTTTAAATGGAGCATCCAAAATAAACCAATTTAGATTTCATCTTGGTTTTCATTATCCAAGATCAAAAAAAACATTAAATGAGATTAAATCCTCCTATAAACTCTTCATAAATTTTTTTTCTAATAAAGTTTTTGAAAAAACATCTAATTTCTACGGTGTATCTAATAAGGGAAGTAAGATTTCATACAATTCCTATTTAAAAATACTAAAAAGATTTAACCTAAAATATAAAGTTACAAATCATAAATTTAATAATATTTCAAATCTTCTTTTAACAAATGAAAAAGTTTTAAATTATTTTAAATTTAAACAAATCATAAAAAATAAGTTAAAGAATAGTAGGGTAAATCTATATTTAAATACCCAATTAAAAAAAAAACAAGTTAACAATTATGATAAAATTATAATTTGTACATATTCTGAAAATAATAAAATTTTAAATAATCTTTCAAAAATCAAGGAATCAAGAAAAAATAGATATGAACTTATTGAAAAGATAGTTGTTAAATTACCAAAGAAATACAGAAAAAAAAGCTACGTTATCATTGACGGAAAATTTGTTTGTTTAGACCCTTATTTAGGCACAAATTATCACTTACTAAGCGATGTAAAATATTCAAAAATTGAGGTTATCAAAAAAAACAATCCTATTTTTAAATCTGTAAAAAAAAAATATCTTAATGACAAAATAAATAAAAATATAAAAATATCTAACTTTAAAAAATTTATTAAACATAGTTCTTATTATTTACCATTTTTAAGAGATGCAAAATATGTGGGATCAATGTTCATAATAAGAGCATTAAAAATAAATGTTGAAAAAACTGATGAAAGAACTGGAGAAATACAGAAAATAAATAAAAAATTTATTTCTGTTTTTTCAGGAAAGTGGAATACTTGTGTTTATGTTGCAAACAAACTAAATAAATTATTATCAAAATGATAAATGTATGTGTAATTGGGCTTGGCAACTGGGGTAAAAAAGTTTTAAATTCAATCAAAAAAATCAAAAATATAAAGAGTATTCAAATTGTAAAAAATAGAAGAGATAAAACTAAAGTAAATTTAAATAATCTAGATTGGGTTTTTGTTACTACATCCACTAATAATCATTATTCTACAGTAAAAAAATATTTAAAAAAAAAAGTAAATGTTTTCTGTGAAAAACCTCTTACTAATAGCATTATTAAAGATAAAGAGTTGTTTAGATTGGCCAGTAAAAACAAATGTAAATTGTATGTTTCAGATGTTGAAAATTTTAAAAATATTAAGATTAAACTAAAAAATAAAAATGTAGTATTAAGATCAAAATTTTCAAATGATAAAAAGAATATTATTGAGCGTCTTGCGTATCATGACTTTACATACTTATATAAGTTTTTAAGGAAAAAGAAAATTTCTAACATAAAAATAAATAAAAATAGACCTGGAGAATTAAATATTTCTATAATGATAGCAAAAAAATATTTTCAAATGAGTTATAATTTAAATTCAAAAAAAAGAGTTCATTCTTTTAATGGAATAAATTTAATTAAAAGAAAAGATTACCTTAAAATTATGATTGAGAAAGTTATTAAAAATAAGGTCAATTTTAATTTAAATAAAGAACTTTCTCTTTTTGCAAATTCTGCAATTAATCTTAAAAAATAAGAAACCAGTAAACAATAAGACCGGCAAGAATTGTGGCAATTACATTTCTNGAGAAAAATCCAATTATAATTGCTGCAATAGTTCCAAATATTTTTGGATCATTGATTTCAACTAGATTTCCAAAATCATTATAAAAAACTGCTGGAAATATAATTGCGGGAAATACTGTTGAAGGAACATAGCTAAGAACTAATCTAACCTTTTTACTCATCATTTTACTATTAACAAAAGTTATCATTGAAAATCTCGTAAAATAAGTGATAAGACCAGCTATAATTACACTAATCCAGCTCATATTCTTTCCTTAAATTTTATAATTATTAAAGCTGATAAGAGACCAATTAACGGAGTTAGTATTATGTAAGCTTTAAAAGGTATATCAAAAAATATTAATGAGCTAATCCCAGAAATGATCATCACTAAAACATGATCTAGTTTTCGAAAGTCATTAACTATAATTGCTAAAAACGTTAACGGAATTGCAAACTTTAGTCCCCACTCCTCAGGTACAATTGATCCCAAAAAAATTCCAATAATTGTTGTTACTTGCCATGTTGTCCATAAAATAACCCCAGCCCCTATTAAATGATAATGGCTGTGATTATTAATTTTATGATTTTTAAAATATTTGCTCGATACAGCAAAAGTTTGGTCCGTAATTAAATAAGATATTAATAATTTTTTAATTAGTGATAATTTTTCTAAATATTCTGTAAGAACTGCACCATAAAGAAAGTGTCTTGAATTTATAACTCCAACAGATGTAATGGCCACTAAAGATGAGGCTCCACCTGATAAAAGTTGAATAAATACGATTTGAGATGCCCCTCCAAAAATAATTAAAGATGTTGCATATGTTATTAATGGTGAAAAACCTAGTTCGATTCCTATTGCACCGAATATAATTCCAAAAGGTACAACTGGGATTAAAAGTGGAGATATGTCTAGTAAACCTTTTTTAAAAATTGCGAATTTCGATGACATTATTTAGTGATTAATAAGAGCTTTTAATAAATATTTTCTATCTAATTTACAGTCTCTGTAACCCCGTTTAACAACATTCAAATATCTTTCTGTGGGATATCTAAACTCAGATTTTGACACCATTGTGTAAGTCATTACTTTTGAATTGTAGTAATCGAAATAAATTTTTTTATATAAAATTGGATAATCCTCATATACGTCTAGTTTATTTTCGTCTGATTTTGAAATTTCAAACAATCCTCCTGGAACAATTGAATTTCTTTTTTTTTCAATGTCTGCTGCTCTATACTTACTCCTGAAAGTTAGTCTATATCCTTTAAGTTCATATTTTTTTAGGAATACTGAGTCTTTACATCTTCTTTTCATCTGAAAATGATTAAGATTACTTCCGTAAGCAAAATATAACATTAATTTTCTTCAACAATTTGAATTTTTTTCTCTTCAACAAATTTTAAAATTTCGGAGTTACAAGTATCAATTTTATTTTGATCCGTACCTCTTAGAACAAGAGATACTCCTAATTTTCCAGCTCTAAAGAATGGATAACTTCCAATTTCAACATCAGAATTTTTGTTTTGTACTTCTGATAAAGATTTTGCAATTTCACTTTCTACTGTTCTTAAATTAATTGTATGACTTAAAATTGGTTCACCTCCTGCAATTTTATTTTGTATTCCACCAAGCATAGCTTTGAGAATTGAGGGAACACCTGGTAAACAAAAAACATTTTCAACATAAAATCCTGGAGCTCCACTAGTTGGATTTAATATTAAATTAGCATCAACCGGCATCCATGCCATTTTTTGTCTACCATCATTAAATTCTCCTGGCTTATAGTATTTCTCCAATATACTGAAAGCTTCTTTGTGTGCGCCATATGAAATATTAAAAGCTTCAGAAATTGACTCTGACGTTATATCGTCATGCGTTGGTCCAATACCTCCTGATGTAAAAACATATTTAAATTTATTTCTAAAAAGATTAACAGTTTCGATAATGATATTTTTTTTATCCGGAATTACTCTCACCTCCTCTACTTTAATTCCTAATGAATTAAGCCAGGTAGCAAGAGTGCTTGTATTTGTATCTTTTGTTCTACCTGATAAAATCTCATTTCCAATGATTATAATGCCAGCATTTATGTCTTTTTTATTTGTCATTTCTTAATATAAGTAAATTAATATGAAATTTACCAGTACTTTAATTAAAGGCAAATTAATCAAGCGATATAAAAGATTTTTTGCTGATATAAAAGTAAATAATTCAACTGTAACAGCACACTGTCCAAATACAGGATCGATGCTAGGATTATTGGATAAAAACAACGAGGCCTGGATAAGTAAGGCGGATGACCCTAATAGAAAGTTAAAATTTACACTCGAAATAATTAATTCAAAAAAATTATTAATTGGGGTTAATACACATCGTGCTAATCGAATTGTAGAACACGCTTTAAGAAATAGATTAATTCAAGAATTTAAATCAATTAAAAATATTAAACCAGAGTTTAAATTTTCTAAAGATACAAGATTTGATTTTCTTTGTGATAATAAAATTTTAGAGGTTAAAAATGTTACTTTTACAAGAGAGAAAGGTTTAGCAGAGTTCCCTGATGCTGTTACCTCAAGAGGAAGCAAACATTTAGTAAAATTGATAGATTCTATGAGAAAAAATTACGTCCCTTACGTCTTATTTTTAACTCAAATTCAAGGTATAAATAACTTTAGAATAGCTAAAGATATTGANGATAATTACTATCAAAATTATTTAAAAGCTAAGAAGGCTGGAGTGAAATTTTTAGCTTATAGATGTCATTTAAGTTCTAGAGAAATAAAAATTGAAAAAAAAATTAAAATAATTGATGAATAATTATTCTGATAAATTTGAAAAAATGAGAGTTGCTGGAAAGCTAGCTGCCGAATGTTTGGATATGATTACCGAATACATAAAACCAGGTATAACTACAAATAAGATTGATAAATTATGTTACGAATATATTAAAGATAATGGTGGATATTCTGCTCCCCTATATTACAGGGGATTTGAAAAATCTTTGTGTACATCCTTAAATCATGTAATTTGTCACGGTATTCCATCGGATAGAGAACTTGAGGAAAATGATATTTTAAATATTGATGTTACAGCAATAGTGGATNATTATTATGGTGATACAAGCAGGATGTTTACTGTTGGTGAAATTTCTATAAAAGCAAAAAATTTGATAGATGCTACTTATGATTCATTAATGAATGCTACAAAAATTCTAAAGCCAGGTATCAAATTAGGAGATATTGGACATGAAATTCAATCTTATGTTGAGGCAAAAGGTTTTAGTGTTGTAAGAGATTTTTGTGGACATGGAATTAGTAATATATTTCACGAACCACCAAATGTTCTGCATTATGGAAAAAAAAATACTGGAAGTGAATTACAACCTGGGATGACTTTTACAATTGAGCCTATGATAAATTCAGGAAAATATGATGCCAAAGTTCTTAAAGATGGATGGACAGCTGTTACAAAAGATAAATCTTTATCTGCACAATTTGAGCATACAGTAGGAATAACCGAAAATGGTTATGAAATTTTTACAGAATCTGTTAAAGGTTATAAAAAGCCCCCATATAATAAATGATATTAAGATATTCAAGAAAAGAACTAGTAAATATTTGGTCTGAGGAAAACAAATATAANATTTGGTTAGATGTTGAAATTGCTGCNGCGCAGGCAATGGAAAAATATAAAATAATTCCTAAAGGTGTCTCATCTGTTGTTAAAAGAAAAGGAAAAATTAATGTAAAAAGGATTCATCAAATTGAATCAAAGGTTAAACATGATGTAATCGCATTTTTAACATCGATTACAGAAAAGGCTGGTTACAATGCTCGATACTTACATCAAGGCATGACTTCGTCTGATGTATTAGACACTAGTTTCAACATTCAATTAGTTCAATCTGGAAAAATATTATTAAGTGATATTGATAGAATTTTATCTGTCCTTAAAAAAAAAGCGCTTAAATACAAATTTACTCCATGCATAGGGAGAAGCCATGGTATACATGCTGAACCGATTACTTTTGGTTTGAAGTTAGCTTCTTATTATGAAGAGTTCAAAAGAAACAAAAAACGTCTACAAAGCGCAATTCATGAAGTTTCTACATGTGCAATTTCGGGTGCTGTTGGAACATTTGCTAATATTGATCCTAGAGTTGAGGTATATGTCTCCAAAAAACTAAAACTAAGACCTGAACCAATTTCAACACAAGTTATTCCAAGAGATAGACATGCATATTATTTTTCAATACTAGGTATAATTGCTGGTTCTATTGAGAGAATTGCTACCGAAATTCGACATTTACAAAGATCTGAAGTTTATGAATTACAAGAATATTTTTCAAAAGATCAGAAAGGTTCTTCTGCCATGCCTCATAAAAAAAATCCNATTTTAAGCGAAAATTTAACAGGTCTTGCAAGAATTGTTCGTAGTCATGTTACTCCAGCATTAGAAAATATTGCACTTTGGCATGAAAGAGATATTTCTCATTCAAGTGTTGAAAGAAGTATTGGTCCAGACTCAAATATAACTCTGGATTTTGCATTAGTCAGATTGTCTAATCTTTTAGACAATATGATTGTGTATCCAAAAAAAATGATAAAAAATTTAAATTTAACTAATGGTGTTGTTTTTTCACAAGAAGTAATGCTTGAACTTACAAAAGCCGGTTTCAAAAGAGAAAAAGCTTATAAAATTGTTCAAAAACATGCAAAAAATAGTATCTCAAACAATATAAATTTAATTGATTTATTAAAAAAAGATAAATTAATTTACTCAAAGATTTCAGATAAAAAAATAGATAGTATTTTTAAATATTCAAAACATCTGAAAAATATAAATTATATTTTTAAAAGAGTTTTTAAATAATGAAAAAAGGTAAAAAGCTATACGAAGGTAAAGCTAAAATAATATATGCTTGTGCAGAAAAGAATTTAGTTATTCAACATTTTAAAGACGATGCAACAGCATTTAACAATCAGAAAAAATCTGTCATTGAAGGCAAAGGTATTTTGAATAATAGAATTTCTGAGCATATACTCACTTGCTTAAGTCAAGCTGGTATTAAAAATCATTTGGTTAAACGTATCAATATGAGAGAACAATTAATTAAACATGTGAGTATAATTCCAATAGAGTTTATAGTAAGAAATATTGCAACAGGTTCACTAACCAAGAGGCTTGGGATCGAGGAAGGGACTGTTTTAGATAACCCCTTAATAGAGTATTGTTTAAAAGATGATAAGCTAGGCGATCCACTTATATCAAAGGAGCATATTTTAACTTTTAAATGGGCCGCCAAAAAAGAAATTGAAAAAATTGATAAGCAATTAAATAGAATTAATGATTTTCTTGTTGGAATGTTTAGGGGTGTGGGAATTAAGTTGGTAGATTTTAAAGTTGAATTTGGAAGATTAAAAAATAGTAATGAAGTTATTTTGGCAGACGAAATAAGTCCTGATACATGTAGGCTTTGGGATATGAATACAGAAAAAAAGTTAGATAAAGATAGATTTAGAAATAATTTAGGTAATTTGGTTGAAGCTTATCAAGATGTGGCAAGAAGACTTGGTATTCTTCATGAGCAATCAAATATAAGACCTATAAAGTTTCCAAGACCAAAAGCCGTAAAACTAAAAAAAAATAAATGAAAATTAAAGTCGTTGTAACTTTAAAAAATGGAGTTTTAGATCCTCAAGGCAAAGCGATTCAACAAACATTAAACGGTATGGGCTATTCAAATATTGAAGGTGTTAGACAAGGTAAATATTTTGATTTAGAAATTGCTGAAAAAGATGAGGCTAAAGCTAAAGCTGCAGCTGAAGAAATGTGCAAAAAATTATTAGCAAACCTAGTAATCGAGGATTTTAAAATTTTATAAATATTAATGAAATCTTCAGTAATTATATTTCCTGGCTCTAATTGTGATAGAGACATGGATGTAGCCCTAAAAAAATTTGGTTTTAAAAATACGATGGTATGGCACAACGATGATAAACTTCCAAAAAGTGATTTAATAGTTCTTCCTGGAGGCTTTTCATATGGTGATTATTTAAGGTGTGGGAGTATAGCTGGTAAAAGTAAAATTATTAATTCTGTGATTGATTTTGCAAAAACAGGTGGATTAGTTTTAGGAATTTGTAATGGCTTTCAAATATTAACTGAAACTGGACTATTGCCTGGTATACTTTTACAAAATAAGAATATTGAGTTTATTTGTAAAAACGTATTCGTTAAAATTAATGATAAGAATAATAAATATTTCAATAAAATTGATAAAGAAATTCTTGAGCTTCATATCGCTCACAATGAAGGAAACTACTTTTGTTCAGACGATGAGTTAAGGGAAATTGAAAATAATAATCAAATTGCTGCTTATTATTGTGATGAAAAAGGTAATTGTGATGATAGATCAAATCCTAATGGGGCACTTAAAAATATAGCAGGAATATTAAATAAAGAAAAAAATGTTTTAGGAATGATGCCTCATCCTGAAAGAATGATTGATAAATATCTTTCTGGTGAGGATGGATCAATTTTTTTTAAAAACTTATTAAATAACTTAAAGATATGACTGTTAACGAAAAAGTTGCAATCGATCACGGATTAAAAAAGGATGAATACAAAAAAATTTGTGATCTTCTTAAAAGAACACCAAACATAACTGAATTAGCAATATTTTCAGCAATGTGGAATGAACATTGTTCATACAAATCATCAAGAAAACATCTTAAAAACTTACATACAAAAGGAAAAAAAGTTATTCAAGGGCCAGGTGAAAACGCTGGTGTAATAGATATTGGTGATGATGATGCAATAGTATTTAAGATAGAAAGTCATAATCATCCATCATTTATTGAACCATATCAAGGCGCTGCCACAGGAGTTGGTGGTATAATGAGAGACGTTTTTACTATGGGTGCAAGACCTATTGCCAATCTAAATTCAATACACTTTGGTTCACCACAACACAAAAAAACAAAAAATTTACTAAGAGGAGTTGTTAAAGGAATTGGTGGTTATGGTAATTGTATTGGAGTTCCAACTATTGCTGGCCAAACAAGTTTCGACGAGTCATATAATGGAAATATTCTAGTAAATGCAATGACCCTTGGTCTTGTAAATAAGAAAAAAATTTTTTATTCAAAAGCAGCTGGAATTAATAAACCAGTTATTTATGTTGGATCAAAAACTGGTAGAGACGGAATACATGGTGCTAGTATGGCGTCAGCAGTTTTTGATGACAAAATTGAAGAAAAAAAACCGACAGTTCAGGTTGGAGATCCCTTTACTGAAAAACTTTTATTGGAGGCCTGCCTTGAANTGATGGCTGACGACTCTATAATTTCAATTCAAGATATGGGTGCNGCTGGATTNACATCNTCAAGCGTAGANATGGCATCAAAAGGAAAGCTTGGTATAGAATTAAATCTAAATANNGTTCCTTGTAGAGAAGAAAAAATGANTCCGTACGAAATTATGTTGTCAGAGAGCCAAGAAAGAATGCTTATAGTTCTTGAAAACGGAAAGGAAGAAAAGGCCAAAAAAATCTTTGATAAATGGGATCTTGATTTTGCTATAATAGGAAAAACTACAAACTCAAAAAAAATTGAGTTATATTTTGATGGTAAAAAAGTTTGTGACATACCAGTAGACTTTTTAGCGGAGAATGCTCCTGTATATGATAGAAAGTGGAAAAAAATAAAACTTCCGCAAAATATTAAATTTAAAAAGCAAGAGTTTAAGTCTTTAAGGATTGAGAATTGTTTAAAAAAATTATTATCACATCCAAATATATGTGACAAACAATGGATTTGGGATCAATACGATCATACAGTGATGGGAGATACTATTCAAAAACCAGGAGGAGACTCTGGTGTTGTAAGAATTCATGGAACATCAAAGGCCGTTGCTGCGTCAGTAGATTCATCAGCTTTATACTGCTTTGCTCATCCCTTATCAGGAGGAAAACAGATTGTATGTGAAAGTTGGAGGAATTTAATTTCAGTTGGTGCTGAACCTATCGCGATTACAAATTGTTTAAATTTTGGAAACCCAGAAAAAGAAAAGAATATGGGAGAGTTTGTTGAATGTGTTCAAGGTATATCTGAAGCATGTAAATATTTGGATTTTCCAGTTGTTTCTGGAAATGTGTCTTTTTATAACGAAACTAAGGATAAAGGTATCAAACCAACACCATCAATTGGTGGGGTAGGTATTATAAAAGATTATAAAAATATGATTTCAATGAATCTAAAAAATAAAGGAAATATTGTTTTAGTTATTGGAAAAACTATTGGTCACTTAGAGCAAAGTATTTTTGCTAGGGAAATTTTATCTGAAAAAAAGGGTCCTCCACCAGAGGTAAATTTATTTAATGAAAAAAATAATGGATTAACTGTTCTTAAATTAATTAATGAGAGATTAATTGAGTCATGTCACGATGTTTCTTTGGGTGGTATCATAGTTGCAATTTCTAAAATGTGTATAAAAAGCAAGAAAGGTATAAAATTAAATCAGCTTAAAGGATTAATTAACAAATTTAATTATTTTTTTGGTGAGGATCAAGCAAGATACCTAATAGAAGTACGAAAAGAAAACTTAAATAAAGTTGATAAACTTCTTAAAGAAAATTCAGTGCACTATGACGAATTAGGATATGTAATTGATAACAATATTGAATTTTCTGATGAGATTAAATTGTCAGTTGACGAGATAGAAAAGACCTATAAAAATTGGCTAAGAAAGTATATGGTAAATTAATGGCTATGCAATTAAAAGAAATTGAAGTTCTAATAAAAGAATCTTTTCCTGATGCTACAATTGAAATTCAAGATTTAGCGGGTGATGGTAATCACTATTCAGCGACTGTTATTTCGTCGAAATTTGCAGGGAAAACTAAAATTCAACAACATAAAATGGTATATGACTCATTAAGAGGTAAAATGGGTAATGAGTTACATGCTCTAGCTTTAAAAACTAAGGAGAAAGATGGATCAGCAAGTTAAAGAAAAAATTGAAAATGAAATATCAAATAACGAAGTTTGTTTATTTATGAAAGGTACACCAGAGGTTCCGGAATGCGGTTTCTCCATGGCTGTTGTAAATATTTTAAAATTACTAGAAGTGAATTATAAAGGTGTGAATGTTTTAGCAGATCAATCTATTCGTGAAGGAATAAAAATATATAGTGAGTGGCCTACTATACCACAGTTGTATGTAAATAAAGAATTTATAGGTGGTTGCGATATAGTAAAAGAAATGTTCGANTCTGGAGAATTAAAAAATCTTNTAAANTCAAAAAATTTNATTAAATGAGACAATACATATACAAAACTATAATNGCTGTAGTAGCTTTAATTATAGTTTTNGAGTTTACCATCGGNAAAACAATTAATAANTTTAATCAAAAAGCTGAAATAATTTTTACNAAAGAAGGNAGAAAAAATATGGTTAATTCNGTGAAAATTGAAATGCANAAAGCAATTGATAAGGAAAATTATTTNACTAAGGATGAAAGAGTATTGATNAATANGTTTATTTCAAAAATTAGAAATGAACTTAAATCAGTTNAATGATCAANATANTNAAAAAAGTATATAANAAAATTCATATAATTCAAAATATCTTCATTAAAAATAAATTTTTAATNAACAAAAAAAGTTATGCTATGGAGGGTGAAGATCTTGAAATAGTAAAAATNTTAAAAAATATCAAAGATGGTTTTTATGTTGATGCTGGTGGCTATCATCCATTNGATAGAAATAATACTTATCTTTTATATAAAAAAAATTGGAGAGGAATTAATATTGATTTAAGTGAATTTTCTATAGATCTATTTAATTTTATAAGACCTGATGATACAAATATAAATGTAGCTGTAACAAATAGTGATGACAAAGCTATATTTTATTATCAAAAAAAACTTAGTCAATTAACAACAATAAATAAAGAAATTGCTAATCAAAGAATGCAAGGTCATATAAAACAAATGGAAATTAAATCAAATAAATTAACAACTATTATAAAATAATACTAAATATAAAAATAGAAAAATTGATTTTTTAAATATTGATTTAGAGGGTGCAGATTTTGAAGCGCTTAAATCATTAGATTTTAACATTTATAGGCCAAAATTAATTTGTGTTGAAATTTATGATGAGGATATTGAAAAATCTAGTATAAATATTTTTCTAAAGAATTTAGAATATACAAGAAAATGGTCAGCTACATTTAGCCATTTATATACTGATAACTCATTTGATTTTAACTAAGTACATTCAAGTAATTTTCCAGTAATAAATTTCTTTTTATGAAAAAGAAGCTTAAAACCAGTTTCAGATATAGTTTTACATTTATATGGCATACTTTTTTTTAAATTTCTTACATGTTGAATTGCTAAAAATGGCCTCTCATAATTTGTATCGATCATTTGCCATTGAGCAAAACAATTAAATTTATTTTTATTAAGAAATGGTTTTACAGAATGAATTGGGCTAGTAATTATACATTTTGGACTATTATCAATAGTAGATATTTTTTTTGCTAGCTCCTTACCACTGATGCCCTGATATTCTAGCTCAAATTTTGAAGTTAAATCAAGTGCTCTAGATGGAAGATTAAACCATACATATTGATATGGATGAATCTTAATATTTTCAAATATAAAAATTGATATTGAGATTAAACACAAGGCATAAAAAAAATTTTTTGAAAAACTATATAAGGAAACTGTACCTAATATAAAAAATAAAGGTATTAAAAACATTATATGTCTTAGTTCATCGTAAAGAGTGACGTTTCTTAAAATAAAAATTAAAGGAATTAAAATTGATATGGCTAAAATTGTTCCAAAAAAAACATTTTTTTTATCATTGGTGAATATTTTTTTTTCAGTAAATGGAATTAAAAAAATTCCAAGTAAAATTAAAAAAGGTAATTTTACTGATAGCCAAATAGGTATATATGTTGGGGGTAAATCTTTTGCATACATGCAGGTGCCAAGAGTATTNGTACAAACATCGTTATAAAACCTACCCATTTCTTGAATTGCTGTAATCAGCAACAANGGGTTTAACCAATACAAAGGATAAAAAATATAAATAAATAAAAGTATAAAGAAAATAAAAATTAAAATTTTGAAATAGAATTGTTTTAAAAATTTTATAAAATTTATATTTGTTGTAGTTAAATATATTATTAAACTAATTAGATATTGAGCCAAGATCAAAATTCCAGTGACTCTTATTGAAAGTAAAAAAGCAGTAGATATCGCTAATAATATAATGCTCTTAGTAGCGATATTATTTTTTTCTATTAAGTTTTCAAAAACATTAAAGCTTATGTAGGTGCAAAAAATCCAAGCTGACATGAAAGGTATGTCTTTTGGGCTAAAAAGTGATTGACCAAACAAATATGGATATAAAAAATATATTAAAGTCCCAAAATAACAAAACTCATCATTATTAATAATTTTTTTTAATATTAAATAAAGACAAATACCAGATCCAAAAAAAAATAAAAATACTACCAAATGTTTTGAAACTAATTTAGATCCAAAACTATCTATATCTTCATTTTTAATTATTTTTTTTAAAAAAAATTGAATTGGTTGAGAGATGAATTGAAAACCTATTCCATAATATTTATCTTTATAATTCTCTAAACTTTCATCTAACTTTTGGTTTGTGATAATGTGATTTTTAATATTTTTTGATAATGCAACATTGTATTTCCAATTTTCCTCTTCGTGCCATTCATCATGCGATATACCAACATTCAAAGAGGTAATACTTCCTACAATTAAGAATACAAAAAGAAATATATAGAAAATTCTATTTTTTAAATTAGTCATTTAAAAATTTAAGCTTTTGTAAGTAATCTATATTTTATCTAGAATAATATTCAATAACTAGATTTGGTTCCATTACAACTGGATATGGCACTTCTTCAAATTTTGGAACTCTTACGAATGTTAACTTTTTATTTTTTTCATCGACTTGTAAATATTCAGGTACATCTCTTTCTTTGTTAGCTAGAGCTACATCTATAAAAGCTAATTGTTTAGATTTATCTCTTATTTCTATACTGTCTTCCTCTTTAACTTGATAACTCGCAATATTTACTTTTTTTCCATTAACTTTGATATGTCCATGATTTATTAATTGTCTCGCAGAAAAAATTGTTGTAGCGAGTTTTGCTCTATAAACAATTGCATCAAGCCTTCTTTCTAATAGTCCGATTAAATTTTCAGCTGTATCACCTTTTTTCTTGATAGCTTTTTTGTAAACATTTCTGAATTGTCTTTCATTCATGTTCCCATAATAAGATTTTAATTTTTGTTTTGCTTGAAGTTGAACACCGTAATCTGAAGGTTTNGCNGATTTTGTTTGACCGTGTTGTCCAGGTGGGTAACCTCTAGTATTAAAAGGNCTTTTTGGTCTTCCCCATAAATTTACNTTAAGCCTTCTGTCAACTTTATGTTTTGAGTTTAATCTTTTTGTCATTTANTTANTGGCTTTATAAACTTACTCATNATTTTGTCAATCGACCTTTTTTAGCTAAACTTGCAAATACACTNGATAAAATACGTGTTTCTTTATCNGAAAGTTCCATTCTATAAAAAATGTTTCTTAAATTTTCAAGCATTATAGGTTTTTTTTCTTTTTGTTTAAAAAAATTAATTTCATTTAAATTACTTATACATAAATTAATCATTGATTGAATTTCTTTTTTAGAGGCTTTCTTAACCTTTTTAGATTTTTTAAAATGGTTTGATTTAGAGTTTAAAAAACTCGATATGAATTGTGCAATAATAATTACACTATGCGATAAATTTAAAGACTTAAAATTAATATTCGTCGGAATTTGTAAAGTGTAGTTTGCATAACTTATCTCCTTATTTGATAGTCCTGATGCTTCTGAACCAAATAAAAATCCAATTTTCTTTCTAAAATCAATTTTTTTTAAATCCTCAAGATTAATATGTTTTACATTTTTATTTCTAAATCTTGCAGATGTTGCAATTAATATATCTATATCTCCAAGAGAGCTCTCTAAATTAGTAAATACTTTGCTTTTATTTATAACATCTTTTGCTCCTACTGATGTTGCTAATATTTTATCATTAGGAAAAATTGGTTTTGGATCAATCATATATAAGTTTTGAAAATTAAAATTCTTTATCGCTCTTGCACAAGCACCAATATTTTCTGAAAGTTGGGGTTTATGCAAAATAAATGTAATTTTGTTGTTATTCATTTATTTGATGCCATGATTTCTATTATAATTGGACAATGTCGAAGG
>FUFK010045207.1_pt1 | contig 16415 bp, 9 predicted proteins | sample 1021851 | NCBI WGS metagenome assembly FUFK01 (sample SAMEA51879418, study PRJEB19060) | metagenome | reverse complement strand
TTTTCACCGATTTCAATTTTATCAGGAATCTTTATGAACTATATAAGTAGAAAGAATGAATTTGAGGCTGACGACTATGCAAAGCAAACTTTTAATGGAGAAGATTTAGCACTTGCATTGAAGAAATTATCAGTTGATAGCCTTTCCAATATATACCCCCATCCTTTATATATATTCTTCCATTACTCTCATCCACCACTACTTAAAAGATTGGAGGCTCTGGACAGAAAATAGCAAAATAGGCACACTATTTGATTATATTAGCATACTTTAGCATACTCAACAAATTAGTTTTTCATACTCAATAAAAAATTGAAAAATATCAAAATAAGTTCCGAAAACAAACTGGTAATAGATACTGATTTAATCTATTACAACTTCCATAATTTGGATAAATCCAAACAAAAGGTTTTTTATGAAACTGAAAACAATTACATACAATTTCACTTTTGTATTGGTGGACATGTAAGTTTTCAATACAATAATGGAGCATATAGTTTTCCTGTAGGAAAAGGCAATTCAATTTTACTCTATAACCCAATAATGAATCTTCCAGTAAATGCAATTCTAGATATTAATACCAAATTGGTTAGTGTTCTAGTTAAAATTGAAAAACTTCACGGGTTATTTTCCGAGGATGCCGAAACTATACCATTTTTAAGTGATGAGCACATAAACAAGAAATATTACAAGGAGAATTCATTGAGCCCTAAAATAACTGCGATCCTTACACAAATGATGACTGAGAATATTAGTAAAAATGTAAGAAAACTTTATCACAAAGGAAAAATTTTTGAATTACTCAGCTTGTATTTTAATATTTCAAAAGAAATGGACATAGATCAATGTCCATTTTTAGCAGATGATAAAAATGTAAAAAAAATAAAACAAGCTAAAGAAATCATAATTTTAAAAATGGCTGAGCCACCCACACTAAAAGAATTGGCAAAAGAAGTTGATATTTCTTTGAAAAACCTGAAGGAAGGATTTAAACAGGTTTATGGAAATACAGTATTTGGATTTTTATTTGAACATAAAATGAATGTTGCTTCAAACATGCTATCTTCAAAAAACTACAATGTTAATGAAGTCGCACTTCACCTGGGTTACAGCACAGCCAGCCACTTCATAAATGCATTCAAAAAGAAATTTGGTACAACACCAAAAAAATATTTAAACTCCAATTAATTTTTCAATGAAAAATAAGTTGTTAGGAATTTTTCAAATCATAGTAACTGTATTTTTTATATACTACACCCTGAGCAAAATCGGTTTAAATAAAATTCTTGAAGTGATTAAAAGTGCTGATTTATTATTNATTCTANTTGCATCNATNNTNTATTTTTTATCNCAGATAATTTCATCNGAAAGATTANGNTTCATTTTGAAANANAATAATCTCATCATNTCNTCAAAGGAAAANATCAAACTNTATATGNTTGGAATNTTTTATAATTTTTTNATACCNGGTGGTGTNGGNGGTGATGCNTACAAGGGAGTNTTAATGAATNANAAATTTCAATGGAGTTTAAAAAAGATCTACAAANTATTAATCTTNGATAGATTGATNGGTTTTGGNGTTATTATATGTTTAATTATAGTTTTTAGTGGTTTTATTTTGGATCTTGAATTTATATCAGAATTCAATTTTGTTTTAGTTCCTTTATATGCTTTATTATTTTTTTTTGGTAGGGTTTTAGTACAAAAAATTTTTAAAAATGAAATCGTTTATACAAAAGCTTTTTTTATTTCACATATAATACAAATCCTTCAGTTTGGATCAATTATTTTGATATTGTTTTCTCTAGGTGTTACAAATAATTACTTTACTTTTTTATACATTTTCTTGATTTCATCTGTCTTATCAATTTTCTCTTTTGGTGGAATTGGAATTAGAGAATATGTGTTTTTCACACTTGCCTCAAACACAGCTGTTGGTCCAGATATTGCTACAAGTGTTGGATTAATTTTTACATTTTCAGCACTTATATCCTCTGTTCCAGGACTGTTTTTTTTGATAAAAATAAAAAGTAAAAAAAAACTCAGCACTTAGGCTGAGTTTTTTAGTAAGAATAATTGTCTATTGTTGTGGAATTCCAGTTCCATCAGCCGTTGGCGCCCAATTTGCATGAATTGATTTCCATCCATTCCCAGTTCTAATCCAAACAGCAGATGCTCTTGTATTATAATCAACAGACTCGCCTGATTCCTTAAAAGTNTATGCTCCATCAGCATAAAAAGTCAGATAGGCCATTGTCATATCTGATGAAAAATGAACATCAATATCTCTAATATCGAAACTATCCCANTCAATTAGNGCCTCTTGNTTNAGNTTNTCTAANGTNTAGTTGTAAAATTCACCNAAATTGGAATCTCCTACTACTAAGCTTTCATCATCTGAAACGTATTTTTTAAATTCCTCTTCATTTTTTTCAAGGATAGCATTTTGCATATTAACCTGAGCNTTTTTAAGATTATCTGCAACTGTTTCTTTATTTAGTTTGTGCCAATACATGACCGCATTCTGCCAGTACTGAGAACCTATAGAAGAGTAGTCATGAGCTTTTAGTTGTGAGCTCAAAGCTGTTTCATAATCTCCATTTTCAGCAGCTATTTCGGCTTTACTNTCTAAAATATTNGGGCCATCNTGTAATGCCATACTTTTATCAATCATTTCATATGCCATATCCAGGTCTGGTTCTCCATCATAATTACCCCTTGCGTATTGATAGGCCATAAAATTATACGAGCCTGAGGCAATAGTTGGGAATTTCTTAGCAAATTTTTTATTTGCATCAAAGTCTGTTCCAGTACTTAACCAATTTAAAATAGGGCTATCAGGGTAATCAGCCAACCCATCTTTTAAGCTTTTTTGATATTTAGCTGAATCTCCTGTAAGGGTTGCAGTCAAAGTTGAATACCAAACTTTCTCCTCTCCACCAAGCTTACTTACATCAACATCATCAAGTTTTTGTTTTCTGGACCCCCAATTTGCAGCTGCAGACGTAGCACCAGCCTTGACCAGCTTTGCACACTGACAGTCTTCATCAACAATTAAAGCAGCATTTGCCATTGCATATGCCATCATATATTCGAGATTGGCTAAATGGTCAATTGCTTTATTAGCAATTTTAGAAGCTTTTTTATTGCATGAATCATCAATCCATTGTTGTCCGCTAAGATTGAATATCATCATGCAAAAAATTATAGTAATTATATTTTTCATAGATTAAAATTTAAGTTCAAGAATTTACGAATAAATTTTAAATCAGATGATTTAATTGAAATGAATATTAATTTAATTCGTGAGATCTGAATGATGATGCAGGCAAGCCTTGTATGTTGTAAAGCATACCATCAATATAATTCGTCCAACCATATCTGACATATTTTGGATTACTTACTTTTTCACTCATTAGAACTAAAGTACTTCGCTTCCAACCTGCTCCCCAGTGAGGATCTATGTTAGCTTGAGCCTTGTAAAATTTTTTATCCTCACCCGCAATCTCAAATCCTGACAATTTTTTACCATAACTTGTAACTCCCCTTTCGGCATATTCAAAATCGACATATGCTTTATTACCTTCAATTGTTAAGGATTTAAATACAGGACCCGAGTGTGGAAGACCATCAAATCCATAATCTTTAGCCAAAGCCCAATAAGCTAATCTCTTTCCAATCAGTAACTTTTCTGGTGGGTGAATTGTTAATGTACTCCCAATATCAAGAGTCACAACCATACCAGTATTTTTCATTGTTTGCATAGTTTTTAATTGAGCTTCTCTCAAAAATGCTTGCTGTGACCTCCCAATGTTACCACAACATCCATTTGGAGCTATTTGAACAAAATAAAATGGGAAATCTCCAATATTCCACTCATCTCTCCATGATTGTATCATGCTGTTCATTAGCATTGTGTAATTATGTGCTCTACCAACATTCCCCTCTCCCTGATACCAAATTGCACCACGAATATTGAATGGAATTAGGGGATTAATCATTGCATTAAAAAGGACAGATGGCTCATCATCAGATTGTTTTCGATTATAACTTAACTCTTTTTTTGTTAATATTTTGGAAAGAGTTTCTGATGGGGTCCATGCCTCAGCAGGCGTACCTCCCCATGAAGTAAGAATTATACCAATCGGGATATCCAAAACTTCATTTAGGTAATTGGCAAAAGAATAGGCAACTGCACTAAATTCAGAAGCTGTTTTGTGATTTGATTCAACCCAATTGCCTTCAAANCTGTTGAGTCTAACATCACTAAATGTCTTCTTTACCGTTAATAACCGAATTTTGGGATTATTGGCCTTTGCAATCATATCTAAAGATCTCAAAACTGGTTCTCTATTAAAACCTGATAGAGTCATTTCCATATTAGATTGACCAGATGCAACCCAAACCTCACCTATCATGACATTTTTAATTTTAAGTACAGCATCATTGCAAAGTATATCGATTTGATATGGACCTCCTGCATCAGGTGTAGGAATGTTTAGATGCCAAGAGCCATCACTATTAACTTTGGTTGTGTAGGTTTTATCTGACCAAGCTACTTGAACAGAAAGATCTTCCCCTTTATCCGCCTTTCCCCAAATATTAACATCAGAATTTCTCTGAAGGATCATATTATCAGAGAATAATGGGTTTGGCTCAATTTGCGAATTGAGACTAAGAAAACTAATTAATAATAAAAAATAAATTTTCAATTTAGTTCTTATAAATAAATTTCTGATCTAGTTCTTCTGAATCTTTATATTTTTTTCTCAGATCAGCCAGTTGAGCCTTTAAGTCACCAACAATTTCCGAGTACTCTGGATCATTATAAACATTATTCATTTCGTAAGGATCTTTCTTTCTATCATAAAGTTCCCATTCATCGACATCATAATAAAATCTAACAAGTTTATAGTCTTTATTAACGATACCATAGTGTCTTTTTACCATGTGAACCGATGGATATTCATAATAATGATAATAAACTGCATCTCTGGTCCAGTCCTCTCCATTTTCAGTTAGTAAAGGAATTAAACTTTCACCTTGCATATCATTAGGTGCGTCAATGCCAGCTGCTTCTAAAAACGTTTGAGCAAAATCCAAATTTTGAACCATCTCATCATTGGTGATTCCAGCTTTAATTTTATTTGGCCACCTCACGAGCAGAGGAGTTTTGAATGACTCATCATAGATAAATCTTTTATCAAACCAACCATGTTCTCCCAAGTANAAACCTTGGTCAGANGTGTAGATAACTATTGTATTTTCCGAAAGTCCAGACTCATCCAAATAATCAAGTACTCTTCCCACATTGTCATCAACAGATGATATGGTGGCGAGATAATCTTGCATGTATCTCTGATATTTCCATTTCATTTTTTCAGTATCATTCATTGTTGGCCAATTTTTTTTGAAATCTTCATTAATCTTATCTAGGGTAACATCGTAAGCTGCTCGCTGATCTTCATCACCTCTATTATACCTACTGAAGAACTGATTTGGGTTTTCTCTTATGAGCTGTTTTCTTTCGCTGACATAAGCAATTTCAGGCGTGGCACCTCCCATTTCAATTAGTGTACTTGGTCTAATTTTACTGTCCTCCATGTATCGCATGTGAGTTAACAAATTCATTTCAGCACTTTTGGCCGCTGTTCCCCTGTTTGAATAATCATCAAAAAGTGTTTCAGGTTCAGGAAACTTTTTTTCATAAAACTCGGCAAACTTTTCAGCGCTGGGCCACCAAGCCCTGTGAGGAGCTTTGTGCAAATACATCATCATGAAAGGTTTGGTTTTGTCTCTTTTCTCTTTTAACCAACCTAATGTAAGGTCAGTAATAATATCTGTCACATACCCCTTGATAATTGTATCGGATCCTTTAGTTAAAAATTTTGGATTAATATAATCACCTTGACCAGGTAAAATCATAAAGTTATCAACCCCTTTAGGGTTATTACCAAAATGTAATTTTCCATACATGGCTGTTTGATAGCCAGCTTTTTGAAAGAGCTGAGGAAAGGTTACCTGTGTTGTGTCAAAAGGAGAATGATTGTCAATTTTTCCGTTTAGATGACTGAATTTTCCTGTCAGAATTGTTGCTCGTGAAGGAGCACAAATACTGTTTGTTACACAAGCATTGGTGAAAAGTATACCCTCATCCGCTAGTCTGTCAATGTTTGGTGTATTTATTAATTTGTCATCATATGCACTAATCGCTTGATAGGCATGATCGTCAGACATTATAAATAAAATATTTGGTCGATCATCTGTACTATCACAGGCGAAAATGGTGATTAAAAGAATTAGATAATATTTTTTCATAATTTTTATTTTAAATTTTGGTTAATAGTCGGCACTTTACCATCCATTTCAATAAGCATTTCATCCATTTTATTGCTTAATTTTTTTACAATCAGAGGATAAGTACTTGAAAGGTCATTTTTCTCACTCATATCATTCTTTAAGTTATATAATTCTAACTTATTTTCCTCATAAAATTTGAGTAGTTTCCAATCACCATTTCTGATTGCTGAACCTGGTTTCCAAAGACTTCCATGATAATGAGGAAAATGCCATAAAATATACTCTCTTTTGTTTTTTTCATTAGATAAATTTGAAAGGTCAATACCATCCATTTTATCAACACTGAAATTAAGTTTCAAATGACTTACAACCGTTGTAAAAAGATCATAAGAAACAACTGGAATATTGTTTAGATATTGTTGTTTTTGGTCAACATATTTAATTATCTGAGGAATTCTAATACCCCCCTCGTAAAGCCAACCCTTACCCGCTCTTAATGGTTTTGTTGATGTGGGAGCTACCCTAGCTTGAGTTGATAAGCCACCATTATCTGATGTAAAAATAATTAGGGTATTATCATACAGATTTTTTTCTTTTAAAAATGAAATTAATCTACCAATATTTTCATCCGTTGAATGAACCATTGAAGCATATTTAGGATTTCTTTGATTTAAAACACTGATTGCCTCACCCTCATCTGTTATTTGAATGGTATTGTCTGAGTATTTTTTAAGCTTATTTTCATAATAATCAATATGATTCAAATTAGCTTGGATTGGGGTATGAACATTGTAAAAAGATAAAAAGACAGCAAATGGTTTGGAAATATCCCTTTTTTCAATAAATTCAATTGACTCATTAGTCAGACGGTCTGTTAAGTACTCTCCCTCAATACCATCTTGAAGTTTTGGGTTTTTATATGGTGAATAATACCCACCCATCGGACTCCCTTTCTCAAAACCTCCTTTATTAATTGTAAATCCCTGATTCTCTGGATAAAATCCTTGGCTACCCAAATGCCATTTACCAGAGTACATTGTTGAATATCCATTGGATTGCAATAATTCAGCAATAGTGAATTCCTCTAACGGAAGTTGGTGAATATCTTCAGGACCAATTAAAAGTCTATCTTTTGGATCCACGCCTGGAATCCAATCGGTTATATTGACTCGAACGTGATGTTTTCCAGTCATAATGGAAGCTCTAGTAGGTGAACATACTGGACTTGCAGAATATGCAGAATTGAATACGGTACTATTGTTGCTTAATTCATCGATGTTAGGTGTTTCATAAAAATCTGAACCCATATAACCAACATCCTTCCAACCCAAATCATCAACAATTATAAATACAAGATTGGGTTGAGTTTTTTTTTCATTACATGAGAAAATAAAAAGAAAAAAAATGAACAGTAATCTCATAAAAACAAAAAAGGACCTAATATAATTAGGTCCTTTTTTTTTCTAAAAATGATCCAACCTAGTAGCCTGGGTTTTCAACAATATTTGGATTATCAGAGATTCTACCAAGACCGTAAGGCAACCAATACATTCTTTCAAGGAATGGAGTATTTTGTGAAAAATTCCACCTCCACATTCTTGCTTTGTACTTACCATCAGATTTTCTTCTAAACCATTTTGTTCCCATCTTTGTTCTCATATGGATAGCAGCCTCTGCATCTCTCCAGGTTCTTAAGTCCCAGTAGTGATGATTTTCAGCAAACAATTCAACAAAACGCTCATTTTTAATCAGGTCAAGTGTTAGATTATCCTTTGCAGGCATACCCACCCTTCCTCTGAGCGTGTTGATTAACTCTTTAGCTCTTACAGGTAAATTCATTTCAAACGCAGCTTCAGCGCCATTCAAATACATTTCACCAGTTCTCAAAACTATGTAAGGAGTTTCATCTGTTCCAAATGGTGGAAACTCAATTGCAGGATCAATTCTTTTTTGGAGCAATCGTCCTCCTCTGTTTCTGTTTCTCGGCGGTGCTCTTTGAGGTGCAACATTTCCTGCTCTACCTTTTACAGTACCAGCTCCAATTGAATTATCGTGGAACCACACTTCCCTACCCTGAAATACTTCTTCAGGTGTGAAAAATGTTGCCAAATATCGAGGATCTTTGGTATAAATTACCTCTTCTAAATCAAAGAACGTTTTATTGTCAAAAAGATTGTGGTATTTATCACCAGGTGATCCATCTTTATGCTCAAATCTCGCATCAGAGTGAATATAAGGGTGCATGTTTGAACCCCATCCTGCTTTGAATCCATCAGGCATTCCGTAACCACTCCAAGTGTGTGTTTTTCCTAATGAAAGGTCGTATTCTTCAACAAAAATATGTTCTGAGTTAGTCTTTTGATAAAATATCTCACCAAATGTTTTTTGGAAGGTACCACCACCTCTGTGTAAGGGATGCTTTCCACCATCAATAACAGCACTTGCTGATGCATGTGCCATTTGGTAATAAGCGGCGGCATCACCTGAGGGAATTGATGTTAAACCATTTGACGATTGTGGATGATACTTAGCAATTCTTGCAGCATACAATGCAGCTCTGCTCTTCAATGCATGAGCAGCCCACTTAGTTGCTTTACCGTTTAGAGCTACACCAGGTAAATCAGCAATCGCAGCATCTAAATCAGAAATGATAAAATCATATGTTTCCTTTAAAGTTGATCTTGGAATCATAAGCTCATCATAACTTGCATCAACAGACTTTGGTTTATCTTCGATTACCATACCACCGTATCGTTTAGCCATGTCGAGATACATCCATGCTCTTAGAAATTTAGCTTCTGCAGTCTGAGCAGCAACAGTTGCTGGATCAAAACTTGCTTCAGCTAGAATTTCAATAATTTCATTGGCAGAGCGAATATTACCATAATGCCACCTGTTTATTAAACCGTGTGACCCAGCAGCTGTTGGTATATTGGCGGATGCATGAACAGCACCTTGCCACGGAGCCATTAAAGTATATTCACCACCCACAACAGCATCTGTAAGACGGTTTTGTTGAGGAACGCCACCAACTTCATTGGGCTCAAAAACGGCGTTGGCATATATCTTAGTTAAGAATGCTTCAACCAATTTTGGATCCTTTTTAACAGCATCCTCTGCGATCATGTTTGTTGGCTGCAAATCAAGGTCTGCACAGCCTACAAAAAATGTGATCGTAAATAAAAATAAAATAAGTTTTTTCATAGTTTTCAAAGTTAATAATATTATAATTAAAATCCAATCTTAACACCTGCAGTCCAGGTTCTTACGTTAGGGTAAGCCCTGTCTACATTTCCAGTACCCTGACCAGCTGGTCTATCGTCGTAACCTGTTAAAATTTCAGGGTCATAAGAACCCGAGTAAACTCCAAAATTATCCCAAGTTATGACATTAGAACCTGAACCATAAACCTGTACATAATCAAGACCCAAAGAACTAGTTATTGAGTTTGGAAGCATGTAGGCTATGTTCAATGTCTTTAACCTTAGATAAAAGGTGTCAACACGAGTAAAATCATTGGCTCTTTGATCAGACTGAGGCACACCTCCAGTAGTAAAAGCAGGTGGAAATCTTCTCAACACCTCAATATCACCGTTAGCACCTAGCAATGATCTGTTTTCAAACTGAAACTTTTTTGCAATGGATTGGTGTCCTGAAATTCCACCATATCCAGCAGGTCCTGTAAAGTTTGTTGTGTAACCAGTTGCACCTTGAAATAGTGCATCAATACTCCAGTTTTTCCATTTAAAGTTTGTGAAAGTACTAAAGTTCCACTTAGGCATTCCTGCCTGACCAATTACAACTTGATCTTTCCAGTCAATTATTCCATCGCCGTTTTGATCAACGAAAATCAGATTTCCAACTATTAAAGTCTGATTTCCAGCTAAATCTATGTCTACAGGGTGATTATCAATTTGGGCTTGAGAGGTGAAGAATCCATTTGTTTGAAATCCCCACTGCTCATCATCCCATTTTCCAGTACGAGTGTATCTTGCATTCCACAAAATATTTTCAGCAATTTGTTCTGCTGTAAGGTCATCGCCAGACGTTGGTCTAACATTTTCCTCCCAACTAACATATTTTCCTCTGGTATAAGAAATCATTGGATTTATTTCATATTCAACAGCACCAATTTTTCCCTTGTGCGTCAACATCAACTCAAATCCACGATTATCTCTCGAGTTTAAATTTGTTCTTGGAAGCGATGCACCAAAGTGAAAAGGAATATCAGATTGAGGTATTGCAAGAATATCCTCTCTTAATCGATAGAAAACATCCAATTCAAAACCTAATGCTCCATCCCAAAGTGTTGCATCAAGACCAATATTAGCAATCTTCATTGTTTCCCACGTTACCAAAGCATTTGCTAATCCAGCTGATGAGATAATTGGGTAAGGCGTTCCATTAAATAAATAAAAACCATTAGCAATATTGTAACCAGTTAAAAAGTCAAAATTGGATACAGCATCATTACCCATTATTCCGTATGAGGCTCTAAGTTTTAAATTATTCCAGGCTGAATTATCTGCCATAAAATCTTCTTCAGAAATTCTCCATGCAGCACTCAAACTTGGGAAATAACCCCATCTACCCTCGACAGAATATCTTGCGGAAGCATCAGCTCTGACTATTGCTTCAAACAAATATTTATCTTTTAATGAGTAATTAACTCTACCAACGTAACTAGACCTTGCAGATTCGGAAAATATTTCACCATTATCTTTTTCAGCTTCTGAAGAATAATTTAGGTATGGAGCTTCAAATGATAATGGATCAGTCCTTGACGCGAACATAAAATCTCTCTCAAATGTTGTTGATTCAGCAACGAAAGTCGCGAGAAGTTTATGATCGTCCCACTCTTTCTCATAATTCAAAGTTAGTCGTGGTAATAGTTCCATGTCTCTGTCAGAATTGACATTAATAAAATCTCTTCCATAGGTTCCAAAAAGTTCGTAAGCTGCATCACCCTCTCCTCTTGATGGATCGTAGGTGTACATTGGAAACTGTTTGTTAATATTTTTATTCCATTCGGTTTGAGATTCCATATTAATACTAACAGTAGCTTCGAGACCATCAACGAATGGAACATCGTAGGTTAATGCAAGCCTAGCTCTTAAGTTATTATCTCTATCCACTCTAGTTCCTGAAAATTCCTTTCTCATCATGTAAATCGGAGAGTAAGGTGTTGCTGCACCAGTTTGGGAAGCAAACGANGGATCAGGAAAAATTGCAAGATTNGTAGGCTTACCGGTTGATAGTCTATTGTACATTTCATTAATTCCAAAATTTGCTCTGTCTAGAGTTGTTTGAAAATATGACATATCAAATTGAGCACTCAAATTATCGTTAAATTGAGTGTCTAGATTTGCTCTAATATTATAACGATTTTGTCTAAAATCAGCAGCTCTAAATGCACTTTCAGTATCTGTAAAACCTAATGAAACGAAATATCCGATTTTACTGCTTCTACCTCTTGCACTTAAGTTATGCTGAGTTTGTGGCGTCCAGTCTCTGTAAGCAGCATCATACCAATCAATTCCATCAAAGTCCTCACCAGTCATGCTGTTAAAGACTCTTTGTCTCTGAGGATCATAATCAAGATAATCCGGCATTTCATTTTCAGCACCTAATCCAACTTCTTCCATAAGTTGTGCAAATTGATGAGCATCTACAGTCTCAGGTCTAACTGTTAAAGTTGACCACGTTGTTGTTCCATGATAAGAAAATTTTGCACCCTCTGCGGCATCAGATCCTCTTTTGGTTGTAATAAGAACAACACCATTTCCTGCACGTGCACCATATATAGAGGCGGCACCATCTTTAAGAACAGAAATTGATTGAATGTCGTTAGGATCAACTTGACCAAAGGTTGCCTGAATACCATCAACAAGAACAAGTGGTGCTCCAAAGTTTCTAATTCTTAATGTTGCAAAATCTGAACCGGGCAATGCTCCTGTTTGTCTAACAGAAAGACCGGCAACAGTTCCAAATAGAAGTTCAGAAGTGTTCTGTGCAGGTTTTAATGTAAGTTGCTCAGCTGAGACAGTACCAACGGCACCTGTCAAAGTTTTCTTAGTTTGAGCACCATAACCAACAACAACGACTTCATCTAATTTTGCTACATCTTCCTCAAGAGTTACACTCATTGATGCTGATGTTACATTTTGTTCGATTGTTATATATCCAATGTAACTAAACATTAGAACGGCATTTTCACCAACGCTTAGTTGAAAGTTTCCATCAAAATCCGAAACAGTACCATTAGTAGTATTTTTTTCAACAATACTAACACCAGGTATTGGATTTCCATCAGTATCAGAAACTGTTCCTGAAACAGTTTGCTGAGCAATTAGTCCAAAGGAAACAAACAATAATAGAAAAGTGAAAAATGCTTTACTTAAATTAATGCGAATAGATTTCATATATATTAATTAATAGTTGTATTAGAATACAATGTAGTGAATAATTTTATTTTTTACAATATTGTATTCTAAATTTTGGGATGAAAATATTATGAATTTCACAACTTATTCTCTCACAGAGTGTTGTATTCGTAGAAAAAATAGCAAAAAATAAAGAATTTGATTTTTTACCTTATAGGATTTATTGTGAAAGAGAATTCATAATCACCAGGCTCCAAAATATATTTATTTAAAGTCCTTGCACCCCAACTATTGTCGCCACCTACACCCATTTGTTTTAAGTCAATATTGAGAGATATAAAATCTCTTTTAATAAGATCAATAGGCTTTCGTTGTTTTTTTACAATTCTTTTTCTGGCTCCTAAGAACTGACCCGGTTTATTTTCACTTATACCATCATCCATGTCCTCAATTGTATTAAAATGTGCCCCAAATGAGAAAAAGGGATCACCTTTTATTTCAAATCCCTTACCGTCAGAATTTACCATTTTCAACCATCTGTTTTCAGTTCTATAACCATTTTCTTGTGGTCTGGAATAATCAAATTTTAAATTATCTACAGTACTTTCGTAATATCCAACAAAAGCAGAGGACATTCGATCAATATAATTTTCATGTGGTCCCCTCCCATACCAATTTGCTTTGTCAAATTGAGAAGGAATATTAAAGTTTAATCCAAATCTTGGCATTTGGGCATCTTTAAGTTGTCCACCATAGCTAAACTTTGTAGAAACTTCGATTTTTCCATTTGGATGAACTGTGTAAACTGTCGAGTAATTCGAGTTGATATTCTTTAATTTAAAATTGGTTGTTACTGACATTAATTTACCCATTTTTTCAGTTTTCAAATCAACAAAAGTTCTGTCATAGGATGCAGTTTTCCATGCAGCTGACCTCTCTGGTAAACCATTACCATAATCATTGTCTATCGGTGCTCTCCAAAAATTTAAGTTAGGAGATGAAGAAATTAAATCCATTCCATTGACACTGTATTTCTTGAAATCCCCATTTAACTTGTCAAAAATAATTTCCAAATCTTTATTAAAAATTCTTACTTCAGACTCTGAATTCTTAATTTTTAGTTTTTTTGAATACTTTAATTTATCATCCACCAAAATAGGTGACTTTATAAAAATTTGATCTCTGGACAAAATATGATTGGAGCCGATTAATGGTGCATCATTTTCAGAAAACAAATAAATATTTATAAAATATTCTAAATAATTATTGAGAGAATTATTAAGAAATGGATTTTGGATAAGTTTTGTTTCTTGAGGATGTAAATTAATTTTAGTAGATGATCTATCGACAACAACTCCATCGGCAACAAGCTCAAATAATAATCTATGGTTTTCTAAATTTTTAAAAAAATATCTGTTATGAATCTTAATTTTATCTCCTTTTTGGTTTAGTGAGAACTTTACATCTTGATAAACATGCTTAACTTCCTCAAGGGCTGGATGAGGTGTCCTATCAGGATTAACCAACCCATTCATACAAAAATTTGTATCGTTATTGTACTCAGACGATGAATAGTCTCCGCCATATGCCCAGTATTTCTTACCATCTTTAAATTCAGCAAGACCTTGATCCACAAAATCCCAAATGAAACCACCTTGCATTTGTCTTTCTTTATAAACCATATCCCACAAATCTTTAAAATTTCCATTGCTATTGCCCATTGCATGAGAATATTCTGCCCAAATAAAAGGCCTATTTGGATAATTTCCGATGTAATCCCTTTCAATATCATCCATGAAATGATACATCCAACCAAAAAAATCTGTATGTGGCTCTAAATTGATACCTTTCATTTCATTTTGACCTCTGTGCATCCTTGGATGTTCTGACGTACGCTCATAAAAAGTAAGTCTGGTATTATCAAAACCTTTAACCCATTTGTAACCCTCAACAAATATTGGCCCATCACCGGCCTCATTGCCAAGCGACCAAATTAGAATTGATGGATAGTTTTTATCTCTTTCGACCATTCTTACCCAGCGATCCATATGCATCTCATCAAATTCAGATTTGTAAGCTGGAGTATCATTTTTTCTATAACCAAAACCATGACTTTCAACATTTGCCTCATCAATAACATAAATTCCGTATTTGTCACACAACTCATACCAATACGGATCGTTTGGGTAATGTGATGTTCTGACTGAATTAATATTATTTTTTTTCATTATTTCTATATCCTTTAACATGGACTCCCTGCTTACTACATGCCCTGTAAATTCATCATGTTCGTGCCTATTAACACCTTTAAATAATATTGGCTGATTGTTAACTAAGATTTGTCCATTTTTTAACTCAACCTTTCTAAATCCAGTTTTAAATTTTAATTTATGGTAATTATTATCTGAATCCTGAATCTCAATCTCAACATCATATAAGTTTGGAATTTCAGCAGACCACAACTCAGGATATTTTACCTCACCCTCAATCAAAATCTTTTGAGAACCATTAGAACCAATCAAACCATTTTTGGTTTTTTTAAAAACAATCTTGTTGTCTTTTTTAATTGAAGTAATTAATTCAAAAGTCTTTCTTTTATCACTATAATTTTCTAAATCAACCTCAAAATTAATTTGGGAATTGGTTAAATCGTCATTCAAATAGTTTTTTAAAAAATAATCTCTAACAGCCAATTTTGGTTGAGTATATAAAAAAACATCTCGTTCAATTCCGCTTAATCTCCAAAAATCTTGATCCTCCAAATACGTTCCGTCAGACCATCTAATTACTTTCAAAACTATTTCATTATTACCCTCAACAACAAAATCAGTTAAGTTGAATTCTGCTGGAGTTTTACTTCCCTCGCTGTAACCAACAAATTTTTCATTAACCCATACATAAAATGCAGAATTTACTGCGCCAAAATGTATGAATACTTCCATATTTTCCCACTCATCTTTCAAATTAAAATTTCTCTTATAAAGTGCCACAGGATTATAATTTGAAGGCATAAAAGGTGGGTTAATATCATATGGATATATGATATTNGTGTAAACAGGAAAATCGTCTGAGTGAAATTGCCAATTTGATGGGACTGGTATTTTATCCCAATCGCTCTTGTCAAAACTTTTTTTATAGAACTTTTCAGGAACCTCATCATCAATTTTATACAACTTAAAGTCCCATGTTCCATTCAATGTTTGAGTTAATGAGTCACCGGCTTTATTATAGGGTATAAAAAAGGAATGAGGTTCCTCAGTGTTAATCTTGAACACAGATAGATCCTCCCATTCCCTGTATTGTGAAAATGAGATTGTGATGAAAAATAACACCACAAGATTTATAAAAACTTTCAAAATATCAGTTGTTTTTCTAAATTTAAAAAAAAACAATGAGACACATTACACTATTAATTTTAATTTTTTTATGTTACTCANCAAGTANCTATCAACTAACTAAACCCAATATAGTTTTACTGATGGCAGAGGACATAAGTGTGGACCTTGAAACCTATGGCATGAAAGGTCTTCAAACTCCCAATTTAAATTGGATGGCAAATAATGGCTTAAAATTTAATAGATTTTATGGGACAAACCCAATATGCTCACCAAATAGATCTGCGCTTATGATAGGTGTTCACCAAGTAAAAATGAACACCCACCAGCATAGAAGTAATAGAAAATATATTCTACCTAACGGAATAAAACCTTTTACTTATTGGCTTAGAAAAAA
>FUFK010040499.1_pt1 | contig 16418 bp, 44 predicted proteins | sample 1021851 | NCBI WGS metagenome assembly FUFK01 (sample SAMEA51879418, study PRJEB19060) | metagenome | reverse complement strand
CATTTCGTATTCAAACTCTGTAGTAGCATCCCAACCAAACTCTTCACATATATCATATGGTATCGTGAGTTGGAGGTCACCAAAGTCATCTTCAAGGAGAGTAGTGGTGAATCTTTTTGACATATTAAGTGTATCCATTATAGTCTATTATTGGGTATTCTATGATTGTAGCATTCCCATGACTTATATAGTTTTTCTACATCTTGCAAATCACCCCACGTTTCAGCATATATCTGGGCACAATCATACATCNNTGTATATAACCTTCCTTCTTTCTTTAGCANCTCTTGGAGTGCCCATACTCTCGACTCTTGAATGCTCATAATTTTTCTGGGAATTTTTTTTATTAAGGATGAAATTGAAGTTGGAATAATATACTGCCTCTGGGGAACCTTTGTAGGTTAGGGTAGTAAAGGTTTTTATATAAGACCGCCCGCAGAACCCGCGAGAACCCTTACAGTGACTGCGATCTCGACTGTTATTCTTTATAATTAGCGTAGTACTGTGTTATAACATAAAAAAATGGGGGTGTGTGAGTACCCCCATTATAAACCCTTTTTGAAAGTTTGTCAACTAGGCAAGACTCTCAAGTCTGCTCTGTGGAACTCTCTTAATATCGTCGCTTTTGCTGTCTACTCCGATCCACTTGTTAATGTGACGAGATGTAGTGACCGAGAAAAATTCCTCTGATCTAACAAAACCTTCGCCAAAGATGTAAGCAGCAACTGGTGTAGAATAAGAAAAGAAAATGCGAGCGTCTGCTGTTTCGATTTCTGTCTGGTTTGCTGCGATTGGTGTAAGTCTCATTTTTAAATGTTCCTTTGTTTGTTATGTACTTATTATAACAACTGTTACCACCTAGTGACGAAGCCCTGTGACACTTATTTCACTGGCACATAATAACAAAATCCTTCCTCCAGGAAGTAATTACAATAACGTCCGATAAACTCATTATAATGTGTCTGCTCTGTGTCAAGTAAAAACTGACATAACTCCACTTTTAACACGTTTGGAAGTACTGGGAAATTATCCCACAACTCTCGATACTTATCAGGCAAGCAAAGCATAATTTACCTTTGAACCTCTTACAAGGTTAATTGTACAGTATTTTGGGATATATGTCAACTGTCTCAAAGAAATGTGTCGGTTTACTCAAAGTGCTTGACAGATGGGTGTTCACTCGCTAAGACTCCTTAAAGATCACATATTAATAAGGATAGTATCCTATAGTATAAAAACACTATATGATTTAATTATACATTTATTTGATTGACTAATTTCTGCGGATTATGCTATAATATAGGATTATTCCCCATTGTCCTCTTTGGGTTTCTTTATATACTTCTCTCTTATATGCTTCCCTCTCATATATTCCCATAGGATAATAATTAACTCCTTAAGTGTTATCCAAGCATACATAAATTCATCCTTAGTTGTTATGTCAGATTGCTTATTATCATTAGATTCTTTCATCTGAAAAACTCCCTATCTTTATGTTTAAATTGTACATTAAGGAACCTATTTTCTCGCCCTTCGATAACATTTAATTCATCCCAATTTGCTCTATAAATTAATATTAACACTTGACGATATGGTAGGCGGGCATGTTCCGCATATTCTTTATTATGTGGGATTTCATGTAAACANANNGTGATNTAATCTTTACTTATAAAGTTAATATAACCTTCCCCTTCTTTGGGAACNNNNATATAACTTCCTAAGATAAATTCACTNNATTTCATTTACATTATATCCCGATANATATCTTGCCTTTATTGTTAATTAGTTCATTATCTGCTGTNGAATAATCATCAACATGTTTATCATATATGCTAACAGTTTGTGTTAGTTCATCTGAGTTAAGTTCAGATAATTGTTGATACAAATCAAGATAAGTCATTGTTTCTTTATTGTTATCTATTGCCTGTAATGTGTCAATAGAAGTTGTTAGTTCATTCCAAGGAATTAACGTCCATGTTGTTGACATAAACCCATAATTNCATTGTTATGTTATTACTTATAATGGTAAAAAAATCGGGCGAGCAACCACAACGGAGCGAATTTACTCGGATAAGTGTTATCTACGAGAATTAAATATGTCCTCTGAATAATAATCTTTTGGACGTAATTGNNTCCGATCTAGTTCATCTTGCTTGAGTAATGCTTCATAAATTTCTGGTTTTAATGGAAGCATCTTAGTAAATTGACGATTGCACATAATAAAAGTTCCTGGTAAATTAAAAAATAGCGTAAACAGTATTAAGGTTTTTGTCCTCGACTTGAACTCGACCATATTCTTTAGACCACTCTCTTGCCGATTGCTTTGCAACTTCTAAGTCCATTGCGTAGTGTTCATGATACCCTAAGGGATGATTTGGAACTACAATAGCATAGTCAAATTTGTTTCTAGGATGATTTGGTTCTCTTTTGAAATTCTCACGTTGACATGCTTTGAGATACTCTAATTTTGCTTCTAAGTCAGATTTAAAATTCATGATTATGCAACCTCCCTTACATAACCATTTTCTGCTTTGATAAATGCGTCTAGCATAGGGACGTTTAACTCTGGGTCATCAAAGTCAATTTTAGCACATCCGTCAACACCCCACTCTGCTAACTCTTGTACAAATTCATCCCAGTTAGCACAACAACATGCCATATTCTGAAAATTGTCAACTTGTACGATTCTGTTCATGATTGTTTGAGTTTTTGTCATGTGGTTTAATCCTCGTTTGTTATACTAATATTATACCATTGGAAAATACCGAAATGGTNGTAAAAGTGGACAGTAATAAAAGTGTCATAGCTCTAGTTGACATTTTCAAAACCCTCCTTTAATTTTGCTATACGTTTATGGATTGCTTCCCTATGAAATTCTGGGAAAAATAAATCTATCATTAAATTGTATGTTCCATAATCAAAAACATGACCATCAACTTCTACATCACTAGGTAAGAATCCATAATGTACATAATGGTCAAGTGCATACTCTCTTACGAGATCAGCACTTGTTTTACTTGCGTCTAGCATTTAATCATCCTCCACTATGATGTTAGTTTGAATTTCAAATAGAAATGGGGTTTCGTTAGTCTCTCTAACGTATGCTTCCATTAAGAGATCGGTAATTGTTTCTCTCTCACGATCGGTTAAAAAATCGTAAACATCAACTGTTTTCATTATGCGACCTCCTTCACAAGTTGGTCGAAATCCTGATTGATTGCTCTAGTCTCAATAAGAATGTCTCTGACTCTCTCACGATCTAAAGAATCACCTTCCCCCCAAGTCATATCACCATCACATGATGCGATTAGGTCAAGATAGTTGAGAGTAGCAAGTGCTAACTCTTCTCTAGTTAATCCATCAATAGGATATAATCCATTATAAGGATTGTAGAATGACATGCAGTAGTCTAGAAATTCTCTGAAGTTGGTCATAGTTGTTTGTTGCTTATAGTAATATTATACCATCCACTATTATCAAAATGGTTGCAATAGTGGACGGTAATAATAGTGGCACAATGCTAGTTGACAAGATTCTCGTCATGTATGTTAAACTCGAACATATAATAATTAAACTCAATTCCAATATTATTGCAATGCTTTAGGCATTGTTGATAAACTTTTTTTGAAATAAAGTCAACTTCAAAATACTCTGTTTCTACCTTATAGAATTTTGGTTTTTTATTCTTCTTTGGTAGGTTTGGAAGTTTTGGTTCTCTTTTGTTTTTTGCCATGATGATAGTAAGTAAAAGTTTTCAATTAGTGGGGATTATCTCAAATAGAGATAACCACCCGCCCATCCTGTATTATTAGGATTGTGTACAAAATTTCTCTCGGATATAATCCTCATGTCAAATCTGACATGCTTTGCAGGTTTTGCCCAACCAGCAGGTTTGTAAATTTGACCAGTTTTCTTATCTACAAATGCGTGAACACTTGCATCACGATATTGTCCATAATACTTTGAACCTTCCCAAGTTTCAAATTGCTGTTGGACTATCTTGTAATACTTCTTACCTGAGTAAACTTTGAACCACATTAAGTTCGCTGTTCCGTTTTTGATCTCTTCTAGTTGCTGTTTAGCATACTCTGGATACTTACCAGATAAATTGCCTTCTAATGTTTGTAAAGTGATACTGACGATAGTTTTCTGTAATAGTGTCAGCATAGGTTTGAGTCCATTCTGCGACTCTTTGCTCTAGTGATTGTTCGATAGTAATAGTTTGCATAAGTGATTTGTTTCTATACTATTATAATAGTAATAATATTATTTGAAATGGTAGTAAAAGTGGACGGAAATAATAGTGGCACAAAGACTACTTGAAAGCGGTCAATTTGTGTGGTCTATTATCTCCATATTCAATATCAGTAATACACCATCCCATAGTATCACTAATTTTGTCTAGCAAGTGATCTTCATCATAAGCGAACCATACACCCAAAGTATTGAGTATAATGTCTCTCTGATCTTCTTCTGGAATAGTTCCCTGACTATCCTCGAAATCAAAATTAATTGATTCAACTAAGTAAGATTTTAATTTCATAGGTATTGAATCTCCCCACATTCTACTGCTTCCATGTACTCACAAAATTCATTATGTGCTTTTTCTCTATCTTCTTGCCATTGATCCCAACATAGTCTCCTATTAATGTCTAGCAACTTGCCAAGGTCAACTCCTTCCATATCTGTCCAGTTGCTGACGTAATCAAGTTGCGACTCATCATATCCACCTGACTCAAGACTAGGTGCTGATAAAAATTCAAAGGCAATATCAATAAAGAAATGCCTACCAAAATGTTCTGACTCAATAGTCTGCATAGGTTTAAACTCTAGTGAGTCATCTTCACATTTTGATTTAAAAATGTATGTACTTGTCATTGTAGTAAATCCTCAAATAGTTGTTTGGTTAGTTCGATTTGCTCATCTTCTGTTAGATTTGGATGATCTACTTGAACCTCCTCGAATAGTGATTCAAGTAATGCTTCGTGATGTAATGTACTCATTGGAATTTTGGGTCTGGTTTTACAACATTTGAACCTGAGTTGCATACGAGATCAAGTAATGAATCGAAATCATCCTGATCTATATTACCACCAACTCCCAACTCATTGAAGTATGATAGCATTTGAACTAGAACTGCGTCCTGTTTGTCGTTTAGTTTATAAGTGTGCATAGTGGTTAATTTGTTTCTATACCATTATAATAGTATAATATTATTTGAAATGGTAGTAAAAGTAGACACTAATACAACTGGCACACTAGCTATTTCGCATAATCGTCTAGTGTGATACCTTTTTCATAACAATACTGTATTAATACGCTATGAATCTCATCAGGGAAAAAATCCCAATCTCCCTTATTTTTGAGATCATCAGCAAGTATATCAACTTGAACATCATCTAATAATGGATAGAATGATTTGATAATCTGAGTCAGGTTAAACTCTATAAAAGTATCCTGATTTGTAATTACTACTTTTCTTTTCATAAGATTTCAAGTTCAGTATAATCATGACAAGTAATTCTCTTGCCATTGTTGTTAATTAGGATAGTAAAGTTTTCTGTTGGAATAAATCCCTTACGATCTTTATCTCCCTTGATATAGTTGATAAGTACCTGATAATCCTTACCTCTATATCTGACATTATCAGATACACCGATATATTCTGGTTTCTTGTATCTCTGGATAAATTTCATTAGTATTTTCCTCCTGTATTATTGATGTCAATAAAGAGATCATCTTTATCTGGGTATGGATACTGATTAGCAATTACATCCTGTAATTGTGTGAGTTGATTCTCATCTAATAAGTTAAACATCACATCAACAATATCATGTGCTGTTCCATTGTCTCCTTCTTCAATAATGTCATGAATGTCGTTTAAAAAAGTCATTAGTTAGTCTCCTCGAATGGTTCTCTTAGTGGTTTTTTGAAAGGTGTTTTCATGTAATCTTGAATCTCATCAACTACTTCGCCAAAACTATCTTCCCAGTAGTTTTGTGCTTCATCAAGAAATTCTGCATCAGGCATATTCTTGTATAGGTCATCAAGATCATCCATGACATATTGAACTAAATCTTTTGTTGACATATTATCAACATATCTCTCAACTAAAAATGATTTTAGTTCATTAATGATTGCTTTGTCCATTAGAAAAATCCTCCGTTTACTTCTGCATCTTGAATGTTCTCAAAGACTTGTATCTGCTCATCAGATAACTCAAAATCCATATCTCTGAGTAGGTCATATAGTTTTACCATGTGGTATAACTGATCTCCAGTAAGGTTTACTGGTAATGTTTCGGGAATTAAGTTCATGATTAGTTCTCGTAAAAGAAATCGTCCTCGCCACCAAAAGGTGATGCTTCATACTCTGTATCTGCATCTATGTTCTGTTTTAGATTGTCATCATAGATGCGAATAGATAACTCTCCGTTATCTGCCATGCCTACCCATCCCTTACGATCGAGTGCATTGTCAATAATGTCATATATTTTTAGGACTTCTTCATCATTGAGAAATCCACATATATTCCAGTATTTTTGAGTTGTTAAATGGTTTGGCATAATGGTTGTTTGTCTATAGTATCATTATAATGGTACATGATACCAAATAGTAGTATCATTGTGCCACTAATAAAATTGTCATGCGGTGTTCTCATTCCATACAAAATTTGTTATATCCTGTTGTCTAGCATCCGCTTGACCTGTATTCTCCTCTAAGAAAAATGTCCTATGGAATACTTCATAGTCAGCATAATCCCACTCGACTCCTTCAAAGTATGGTTCTTTAATCCATGCTTCAACTTCTTCTTTAGTTTTGAAGTCAATAGTGCCTGTGTTGTTTTCGTGAATTGTTAGTCTGTACATTTACCACTCCATAGTAGGTTGTTTGCTTTGTGCTTTTTCTATCTTATCATAATGTCTGTCAATAACACCTTCCAAGACTTCAAAGATTTCATCAACTTCATTACAAAGTTCTTCATCATCATTACCTTGAACATATCCTTCAAGTACATAGAGAATAGTACTGATNTGNCCNTCTNTAAGATTNACATTGTGTAGTGTNTTTAATGACATGACTACCAATCTCCGTTAGAGTCAGCANANACATCTTCATTCCAATGNTCTGTNTNNTNTAGGATACCGCAATGTCTCATAATGCCATCATAGATTTCCATCCCTGATCTTGACATTCTNCCNNNTGNNTAATCCCAACCTANTTCNGTTAGGTTATCNATAATAAAATTGAGTGATACTTTTTTCATGATTATTTGAAGTTGAGTGATTTAACTGGATTGTTTGTGCCTGTAAATGCTATTTCAAGAATAGTCTCTGCTAAGTCTCTCTGGTCAGTAGTCATCTTGAACTCATAATACTGAAAAGCATCTTTGATAAGATCATAAGATTGTCTGTCAAGTTTGGTCATAATGGTTTCATGTGTATATTATTATAATAGTGTGTATTATACCATTATGGTAAAATAGTGTGCCACTAAAGTCACTGACACACTAGACGTATGATAGAGGTGGAATCCCCTCTATAAAGATATAGTCAACTACATCCTGTATTTTCTTAGCAATTCTCTCGGAATACTTACCAGATAGAGGAACACACACCTTACCATAAGGTTTATGGTATAACTCAATAGCACCTACTGGAACTCTCCCCTCTGACATTGCTAGTCTGTCCTTAGGGTGTATCCTGATAACTCTACCAATAGTTTGTGCCATTTCGATTGTAGGTAGATTTCTCAACATGATTGTATGAGTAAGACCTGCTACGTTGATACCTTCAGATAATATAGAGTAATGGAATATGATAAACTTCTTATTCTCATCCTTACCATATTCTGTAAGAGTATTGAAAAACTCTTCTCTACCAACTTTCTGTCCATTGATGTTAGCACCATACTTAGAGGTAATATGTAATACCTCGAATCCCTGCATGTATAACCAAGCAAGTGTATCAGTTCTTGATAAGATACCATAGATGTTAGCAGTTGATTGTCCTGCTACTAGAATCTTAGGATTAACAACTGTCATGTCATTAATCATATCTTTTAGATTGTCAGCATCAACTTCAACAGCATTGTATCTGTCTCTTACTCTGTCTGTTTTAAATGGTATTACTTGAGGTGGTAATATTGAACCACCATCAATAAGTTCCTGTGCAGTTGTTTGCTCTAATACTGAACCATATACCTTACGATTGCACATCCCTCTGACTCCGTTTGCACTTCTCTTACCTCTGGATACTTTAGGTGTAGCAGTAAAGAAAAACTTACGAGTTCTGGGTCTGTGTGATAATTGCTCAATAGGAATAAAGAAGTTCTTAGCAGTTCCATTGTGTGCTTCATCAAAGTAGATTGTATCAATTAGAATACCACTCTCTACCACTCTGTGTAATGAATGATATGTAGTAAAGATGATACGATTCTCTCCTGTCTGCATCACATTGTTCTGCCATCTTACAATATGATCTGTCTTAAGTGTACTATCGTAGATTGTCTCTCCACTATGTACATGTAAACACTCTATTGAAAGATTATGCTTACCATCTAAGTTCTGCTCAAAAAATTCTGAACATAATTGATTTGCCAATAATATGCGAGGAGCAACAACAACAATAGTCTGGTCTGACTTGTTTGATAGTTCTCTGATTATATCAGCGATCATGACGAATGTTTTACCACCGCCAGTAGGAATAATAATTTGACCATGACCAGTTGTCATTGAGTTGTATGCTCTGGTCTGATGTGGTCTTAATAAATCTGAGAACATAATAAAATTAACTTGATTTAATTATAGCATAAAAAAATCCCCCTGTGTAGGGGGATGTAAACCACTTAACCAACTGTCCACACCACTGGACTCATCTATAAGGAACAAACTTAAAAAACTTATAGACGAGAGGAAACAAAACTAGATCAAATACTTAAGTTCTACTTAAATGCGTATGCGAGTGGTTCCAACTGCTAGTTGAATCTGCTTAGTCATCCTAATGACTTCACTTTCGGTATCCGCAACCTTGAAAGTTTTACATTGATCGGGTTTGTTTCCCCACTATTAATATAACAGGTCTGCGAGAGGATTAGTGGGGCTATGTGCAACCTTTTCAACTGGCACACGTTGGTCTATCAAATTACCATATTCTTCATGCAACTCACATCCGATATAATCTCTACCTAATTGCTTGGCAACCATAGCAGTTGTACCACTACCCATAAATGGGTCTAATACTATATCTCCCTTCTTACTCCCTGCCAGTACACAAGGTGTAATTAAGTCAGGTGGGAATACAGCAAAATGACTTCCTTTATATGGTTTATTTGTTATTGACCAAACATCACGTTTATTTTTCCTGTCATAAGACTTGGTAAGACCACTATGAGGAGATAACCCACTCCCACTATTATGGTACTTACCATTTGTGCGGTTCCTTGTCCCCCAATCTTGCTTAACTGGTTCTTTGATTGCTTCATTGTCATAATAATACTTTTTGTTTTTGGATAATAAAAATATGTACTCATGTGATTTAGTACATCTATCTTTTACGGACTCTGGCATTGGATTAGGTTTATGCCAGATAATATCCTGACGTAGATACCATCCGTCCGATCTCATTGCAAATGCAAACATCCAAGGGATGCCAATTAAATCTTTTTCTTTTAATCCATCTAATTTATTACCACGTTTATTACATTGTGTTGGTAGGTCTTGATTAGTTTTAGATACTGATTGTTTAGGATATGATTGACCTTTTCCTGGTCTATAATTATAATAACTATCCCCTAAGTTAACCCATAGAGTACCATCATCAGTTAATACATTTCTAACTTCTTTGAATACATTTACCAGTTGATCTATAAACTCCTCTGGTGTATTCTCTTGTCCTATTTGATTCTCTTCATTACCATAGTTCCTTAATCCATAGTAAGGTGGAGAAGTTATACAAGTTCTTGCCTGTTCATCAAATTGTTTGAGAGTGTCTCTGCAATCTCCATATAATATTGTATTTCTCATAGTATTACTTTCTCCAATAACCATCTTACTTCCTTGAATGATATTCTCTTACGATACTTACCACTATTTTGTAGTGATTTAAAACTTGTTAGATAGAAATCATTTGTTTTCTCTCTGTATTCTCTTAATGCTTGATTGAACAATGGAATATGTTTATCTCTAAGATAAGAACATTCAATAGGAAATATATTTCTATTAGTTGTTTTACACTTGCCAAATGGGTCTGAAAGATTCTTACGATCTTTTTCACTCCATTTCCTTAGATGTATATTATCTCCATCTATTCTATCAATACCATTAATAATATACTCACTAAAATTAGGTGGATTGAATACTACAGGAAAATTAGTTGGTGTTGGTATATCATTTTTATTAGTTGATATGCTTTTACCATTGATGTATAGTTTAGTTTTTAGACATGACTCTGGTATAAAATATCCAACTCCTGCGGGATTATCTGTGTCTGAAAATAGTTTCATATCAAATTTATCCCATGCAAATAATCTATCCTTAAATAGATTCTGATTCCAAAATGTTGAGGGTATAATTGCTGCAACATAATCACAATTATCTAACATTAATTGTAAACAATCGAGGTATAAATCTTCATGCTTTGCAATTACTGATAACCTTTTTCTTCTTATTACTGTCTTTGCTAAGTATGGTGGATTAGTAATACATACNTGATAATCTTTAGGAAAATCTTTTATNGTATCTCTTAACTCTACATTNAAATGTTGAGGGTCAATATCATATCCTACCCATGCTGCATCTATAAAATTAAATAGATTCCCTGCACCTGCAAATGGTTCTAATATTGGTTCATCTTTAGGTACTAAATCATACCATGATTTAAAAGCATCTGAATTATTAAAAGGGTCAACAGTTGTATAATATTGACCTAATAATTGTTTAGTTTGCATCTAATAGATTAATCTCTTTTGTAATTCTACATGATTAACAACCCAAAGATTTCCCTGTGGATTGTCAAACTCTTCCTTCAGTGCATTATACTCCTTTTCTATGTCTGTGTCAACTAAAGCAATGTAAATTAAATCTTTTCTTTCTGATATATCTCTTCCCCACTCTAACCATCTTTTTTCTTCTTGAAATACATTTCCTTGATGTCCACCTGCTGTACCTCCATGTCCTAAACAATACTTATGACTTCCCCATGCAATTAATTTACCATCTTTCTTAACTTCAAAATCAATAGTTTTAACATCATTAACTGTATTACCAAATTTCTTTTTATATAATGTTTTAGGATATGTCTTACCATCCTTTGCAGGTCTTAAAAAATTATTGGGTAATCCTTCTACTCTGTATCCATAGTTTTTTACAACTTGATCTATTCCATTGAGTGTAAATACTTCATCCATACCACTCTGTTTTGATGACATCTTAGCAAGTACTGATGCCATTTCCATTGCAATAAAACTATTACCTTGACTATTCATAAAGTAATCTCTCTCAAGACAATTATGATATTCTAATTGTCTAGCTAGTTGAGTTTCATTGATATACTCTTTGATGGGTTCTCTATCTAATATTCCTTCTCTTAAAATCTTTGCAATAGTTTTTATTGTGTTTGTTTGTCTTTGTGATCTTAAATTTGGTGTGTCAAATTCAAATAATGGTGGTCTAATTTTCATGATGTAAATGTATTACCTATATTATACCATAAAAAAGACCCCTGTAAAGGGGTCAATTATTTTACTGGAACATATCTCGACATATCCTCCGACATTCGGTAGTGTGTACATCCATTGAACATTCAATTAAACAATCAAAGTAATCATTTTGGAGATCGTTTGTATCGGCACTCGATACTGTGTTAGTATCAAAATGGTTGAATTGAACCATTTGATTACTTGAAACTAAATTGTGCATTTGAAATCTCCAAAATGTATCTGACTATTTCATCATAAGTAGATTAGGGTACATTGCTCTGCCTCCACACTCTACATTACTATTTAATAGTAGGATGTGTTTTGAAATGCTAATTGTTGCAAGAATTAATGCCTATTGTAGTTAGTAATACTATTCAATTTCCAAATCTATATTAAATGCTACACTTATCCTATCCTCTTCAGTTAGATTAGGGCAAGTATTGTGCATTAACCATGACGGAAATAATATAATCTCTCCATCACAAGGAATAAACTCCATACTTTGAGGGCAAGTTTTAGTATTCTCTGGAAAATTACATGATTGCATTATATTATTGGGATTCATGAATTGAATACCTCCTTGATCTGGACTAACTCTCATATAATATACACCTGATATTTGATATCCAGGATGACAATGCCACTCATGTTTAGTATCTTTACCTTGAATATTCATCCATGAGTTTTTTATATTGATTCTCCATTTACGTCCATGTAATCTACTCCACATTGTAGATGTGACGTAATTAGTTGCTGTGTCAATAATTCTTTGTTTTAAATGATGTAATCTATATTTACCAATTAAATCATCTTTGATAAGATACATTGAATCGGTTTCTTTTTTAGACTTTTGTGCTTTCGCTATGGGATGTATATAAGATACTTGCCCATAGTCCATTGTCTCTTCTATCCTTAAGAGTGCTGCTTTAACTTCCTTTTGTATTGGATGATAATTGTCAGGTCTAGGTAGGTCTTTGTATATTAAAGTCGGGAATATTGGCATTGTACCCGAATATGCCTGTACATTTACTTCATTCATCTTTTAACTATCCAATCAGGGTCATTAGTTGGGTGTACCCAAAATCCTATACCTGTAGTAGGATTTCTTACTGACCATTTATCTAGTCGCTCTGTGATCCACATGTTAGGATCTTTCCTCATGTGATACTTGAACAGGTCTTTTGCTTTTCTTGATGCAGTTTCTCTAGGATATACCCTAATTCTGTGAGTGTCCATAAATTAACTCAGAAATTGTAGTGTCTTGACTACCAAGTACAGTAGAAACCCAATCATGTTCCCTTTCTTGTGCTTCTTCAAAGTTTTCATCATAGTCCACCTCAAGGTAGTTTCTTTTCTTCATAACCAAATCCTCCATTTTGGAATTGACGTTCTTCCTCTACTTTCACTCTAAGTTCCCTTAAAGCAAGTTTGAGTTTATGCAGTTCCTCGCTATCATATAGCGTAGGGTCTTGCTCACTCTTTTTGAGTGCGTGTTTTAAGAGTCTGATTTGACCCTTTGAACTAAAGAACTTTCTCATTATAGTAAATCCATGTCTTTACCTGGTCGATTAGTAGACACCTCTTCTACTGGCACAGGAGCTATTGTGAAGTTTGCACTAAATGTAATGCGTGTATTAGTTCCCTTATATGGTGTAACTAAGTGTAGGTAATGTGATGGGAACATTAAAATATCACCAGTTTTCACCTTTGGTATTGTTAGTTGTTCATCAGGTGTATTTAATACTTCATCAATACCTAATAATTTAATTGTTGAGTGTTCTTGATTATAAAATCGAAAACCTACGTCATCATCATCTATATCATAGAAATAAACCATGCTGATATTGGTTCTCATGCTATCACTATGGTCATGTACTTCTTGATAGTCTCCTATATCATACTTATTTGCCCAACTATTGTCCATGATGATGTCAACATCACATTTTGTACCAACAACTTCAACAAATCTATCCATAGTCGGTTTAAGATGCTTTAACCATGAGTGCCAAAGTTCCTTTGTATTATTCTCATGATGCCATGAGGATTTGACATTGCAATTCCAACCTTTTGGTTGTTGAAAGTTGTCATCATTATTTACGAAGTCACTAAACAATTCTCTGGTCTTTTGTTGATCTTCTGTTGAAAGTTGATCGTGAAAGAACCATTTAGGACTAAACACTTGTATTGTCATGTATGTTTATAGAGGTCTTTTAAGTTTAAATTTTCTGCTATCTCTTCAATTTGTTTCATCTTAGTCTCATATTCCTTAAAAGTTATTCCACCATCACGAAAGTATTGCTTTTGTAATTGGCAAACATACATTATAAGTGAGTCTTTGACTATCAATTTCTGTTCATGATCTAATATAGCACTATGTAAAATACTCATCTGCGTAAGGTCTTACTGTACTCTACTATCTTATCACGAATTTCCATTAACTCAAGATAACAACCCTGATTATGTGCACATCCACGCAATTTAGGGTCTGGTTTGTATAAGGACTCAATAAACAAATCGAGTCCTCTATTAAATTTGATCTCAGGAGATTCCTCTACGTCAATAGAATTTTGATCCATCAGTATTGAGTTGTGTAATCTATGTCTATGTCAGTAAATGAAGCATCATCATAGTCTAGTTCTTCATCATCAAAAGTCTCTTTCTTCGTTGAGTCTTTTAATTCTTTTGTCTGTCTTTCTGTCATAATTGGATTCAGATTGAAAACGATTTTTTGAACCTTTTTGACGTTTATCCCGAATTGATTTGCCGAAAGAATAACTTTCAGAACCATTACGTCTAAATGTCTTACCCATGATAGATTAGTTTTTACTAAACATATTTGTATTATATATTAGCATAACTTCCCTTTTTATTCAAGAGTTATGTGATCGAAATTAAGAAGTGTATCATCTGTTTCTTTTGTGTTAAGGATGACATCCTCTTTTATTATAGGGTCTGATTTACCTACGACTAAATCTAGACTATCAAAGACATAACCGACACCATGCAAAAAATCCTCGATCTTCTCTACTACGATCGGTAGAGTATCCGAGGAAAATGCTTTGTTTGTGGCGGTTCCATCTTCGTCTGTACACGATAATTGAAACTCTGGCATTATACTGTAATGAAGTTCTTACAGTATAACAGATTTTTTATGGTTTGGCAATAGCGTCTTTTACTGCTTTCACACCAAGATAGAATTTTCCTGACTTAGGAGAGTCTCCAAATCTTCCTGCTGCTATGTCGTCATATAAGTCTGCTAGTTGCATATCTATTCTCTTGTATGCCTTCTGTCTATCTCTGACATATTGACCATTTAAGTAAGTTCCTTTAATTACATTCAATTCTGCCTGTGCGTCTGCCCATGTGATGCCTACAACTGAGTTGTCAGCAACAGTATTCCAAGGTTTACCAGTAGCAGGGTTAATTCCTCTGTTCTCTATCTTTACTTCATCAGGGATGCCATCGCCATTTGCGTCCATATCATAGAACTCAAATGCTGTTAAAAAATTAGATTCAGTTATTTCGTCTGCACTTAACATGTTAGACCAGTCATATCTGGTTTGACCTTGCATTAAGGAACCAACTGCATCTACTATATCGGGTTCTTTTAATTCTTCTGAAGCGTATGCCATAATTAATACCTTGTAAAACTATTAGTTGAGAAGTTAGTGTTGTCTATCTCCCAGATTTCCATAACTGCGTTGTTCCATCCGTTTCTTCTGTAGTCGTCTCCAATACCACAATTAACACGATAGTTTACATCATTATGTCTATCCATGTATATTCTATACTTATGGTTCTGTGTATTGTTTACAACAGGTACATAAGCAAAGAATGTTCCTATCTCATACCAATCAGATAATCCGTTAACATAATGTGAGTGTGAACCCATGTCAAGGATTCTACTCCATCCTCCATTGTTTACGTTTCTGTATAGACCAAATCCAAATCCATCAGGGTTTGATGGGCCACCTGAGTCATCTGTCACAGTCCACCAGTAAACTCTATGCCAGTTATTTGATCCCGAAGGTACACCACAATCTACTTCAGTACCATTAATATATGTCATATTACTGGTGCTAGTACCTCTTCTACTACTAATAGTTTGGTTTACAGTAGTACCACCATGTGCCCATACCTTTACGATATTCTGTTGATTTGTTGCAGGTGCCCACGCACTTCCTGTCCATGTCAGAGATTGATTAGTACCAGGTGTACCTGACACGTTGGTCATGTCCTCTAGTGACCTGTTCGCTGAAGTTGAACTCGTTGAGTCTCCTGTATAATTTATTGTCGCTGCATTTACAGTTCCAACGTTGAGTTGAGACATTATTAGACTTGATATTTTCTAAAAGTATTTATATCAAAGTAGTCCTTTATCTCGATCTTCTTTCTCTTCTAATGCCTTCTGTTTTTTAAGTTGTCTATTAGTCCAAATACCTACTGCTATGATACTTAAGTATGTAAGTGTATCATCTAACATAACAAGAAAGAATATTGTTGATCCACCAAATCTGATCCACTCTGGAAATGGTTTGATTAATCTACCACCTATCCTACGAAATTGTGCTTCAAACTTAAAGTATAATATGATGAGTGCTGTGATAACAAACTCACTATATGGTACAACAAAATAACACGATAAGAATATAAACAAAGGCCAGTAGTGCCTTTCATCAATTTTTTTAACAAGGTTTAAGTACTTGTTGAATAATTTTTTAA
>FUFK010040938.1_pt1 | contig 16419 bp, 29 predicted proteins | sample 1021851 | NCBI WGS metagenome assembly FUFK01 (sample SAMEA51879418, study PRJEB19060) | metagenome | reverse complement strand
CTTCTTGTTGGTCTTTACAGCTACGTTGCGTAGCTCTTGCAGCGTACCCTCACTAGCCTCGTAGATAGCGGGACAGTCCATGATACCTGTAAGAGACACACCTAACAGGCGTTCTTCTTCTGTTGTATCCTTCCAACGTTTACGAAGATAATTAAAGTTAGTTAACGTAGCTTGAAACGTACCAAGAATAGTAGCAAGGCGAACCTTTTCACGTAACGTATCTAGCGTATCGTCTGCACGGCAGATTACCTCTGACAGATTACAGAACTGATACGGACGCAGTATAATCTCACAACAGGGGTTTGTACCAAAGTCTATATTGCCATCACGCCGCCCATTTGAGGCGGCTTTTTGCTGTGCGGATACACGATTAAAAATACCACGCTCACCACTTTTGCTTTCGTACAGAGAAAGCCACTCTTTCATAAAGATACCAATATCCGGTTTCTCTGTGTAGCATACAGAGTTGTTAGCAAGCGCACGTTGCTGATTGTCTACCCACCATTCACCGCTCTTTGCCATACGCATACGGTCATCGTTTAGGTTAGACAAAGATATAAGAGCGGACCTACGCACACCACCTACAACGACTACCTGTCCTATCTTACACATGATGTCGTGACATTCAATAGAGGTTAGCTTACGTCCTTGTGCTTTACAGAATGTTTGAATAACAAAATCAAATAACTCCTCAAGAGGCTCTGGCCCAGAGGCGCGACCGCCAAATGTTTTAAGACGCTCACCAGCGGGGCGTACCTTTGATGTGTCTATTTTAGGAATACGGTTTGTATACAGTAAAGAAATAAGATCACGTAATGCTCTGGCCCAACCCTCTTTAGAGTCAGCTACGGATATGGCGTCCTCTGTGTGTTCAAAGGTTACATCTGGAACAGTAGGAAGTTTTTCTGTATACTGTTCTTCTACACTGAACCCTACGCCCGTGCCGTTCATAAGAATGTATAACGCTTCGTCAAAGGACCGTGGAGAGTCGATAGGAAGATATGAACAGTTGTATCCTGCAACATGCTCACGCCTTAATGCAGGACCAGCAGTCATCAAAGCTCTCATGGAACCTAACACTTTTAGATTAAGCATGGAGTCACGTAACTCTGCATACGTTTTATTAGAAACATCGTAGTTATAGCTTTCGTACAGATGTTCCTTCATAAACATCATAAACCGATCTACGGTTTCTTCCCAAGTCTCTCGACGCTGTTCTTCATCAAGCCAACGTGAGTATCGAGACATATGTATAAATGCCTGATAGTTGGTTGGCAGGGTTACTTCATTAGATGTCATCTTCTACTTCTCCAATTAGTTTATCAAGATACCACCGTGCTTTCTTTAAATCAACATCAGGGCAACCTTTATGTTTATAACGAATAAGATACTTTAAAATATTACCTTTGAGATAACCTTTAAACTCTTCTGCTGTCATAGAGGCACATATGATATCAATCGCCTCTAAAGAGTTGGTATTGTAATGTTGTGGATGATTAATTTGGTCGTCCATTTGGCTTTTTCTTATGCTCCATAAAATTTACAATGTTATCAGTATCAGCGTTCTCTTCTAGATCATCGTAGTAGTTTTTCATAATCATGTCAACGCCCTCATCGAACACATACATGGGAGAGTTTGCCATGATAGAGAACAGACCGTTAGCTACAACAAAAGACGTAGACTTGTTTCCTATATCAGCGTCAGCAGTGTCGTCACTGTCTGTTGTGTCAAATATCATTACTTTAAAGAACCCGTGCTTTTCAAAATCTTCTTTTGTTTCTGAGTCTTCAAGAACGATATACACTCTACCCTTTTTTAAGTTTTTAGTTTCTTCCTCGAACTCGCTTTGATCCATTCTTTAGGTATCCTTTCTTTTGCAAATTGAAACCCATGTTGTTCGCACCAAGAAGCGTATGTCGTAGAAGACTTTCTATTTATCTTAGTAAACGGGTTCATAAAAACAAAACGTATATCAATGTCAGGATGTTGTTCTTTAATTAGCAGATGTTTTACTCTATCAGAAACATTAAAAAATCCTTTTGTCTCAACAAATAAATCAAACTCAGGCATATAAAAATCAGGAGTATAAGTCTTAATTTTAGGTTGGTAAGAAAATTTATGTTTTTCATAATCAAAAACTATCCTACGTTGTTTTAAATCAGCGGCGAACCGTCTTTCAAACCTTGATTTATATTTGTATTCCGGTATGTCACTCATGTTCCATATATCCTTAAACAAGATGCAAGACTTTTTCTAAAGTATTTATAAGAACGTGGACAGAACTCTAGAAGTTTATCTTCTCTGCATTCATCCAAATCTGACTTCACTATAACGACTACTTTATTCTCACGCAACAAGTTTTCTACAGAACCTATGTCTTCTTTTACTTTTATTCTGTTGACATCAAACTCATCGTCTGTCCAGTAGGCTCCCCGCTCATCGCCGGGAGCCTTTTTNATACGCAGTCCTATACCTCTTTTGTGTCTGGACAGAAAGACTGCGCCCTGACTTACTGGTTGTCTTTTATCATTATCTAGAAAGACATAATGTACACCTTTGTTGATGTCTACGTCTTGTGTAGATAATATCTGTTGCATTAACAACGGCATTAAACTAGCTCATTGTTGTGTGACATGACCTCGCGAAGGCGGTTAGTATCATTATCAAAGAACAGCGTACTACATAGTCCTGTCATACCGCTAAAACGGTTCTTAATGACACGTACCTTTGTAGTGTTACGCTCTACAGGACAGTCAGCTTGTCCATTACGTTCCAAGCCTAGAACAAGATCACTTAGCTGTCCGATGCTATGAGAACCACGCAGATGGTTCAGAGATAGCTCCTTACCTTCCTCATGCGATCCATCCGACACTCTGCGTAGGTGTGTAGCTATAATCATGCAGATACCTAACTCCTGCACTAGCGTACGCAGTTTAGTCATACACTCGTCAATCGTACGCCTTTCATCAAAGCCGTGTTCCTGTGAGCTAACAAGAATGCTAATGTGATCTAGTACGATGTACTTACACTTCAGAACCTTTGCCATGTAGCGCATACGTCCAATGATATTTTGTATGGAGTTGCTACCAAAGTGGTCAAAGAAAAAGATACGTCCACTACCTACAGTATCATCAAAAGCTTTGCGATACTCTTCCTGTGTATACTCTGTATCAGGTAGGTGGTAAGGCTTACTGCCGTGTATGCCCATAAGAGCCTTTGCCGTAGTCTTTACGGACTCTTCAAGAAACATCAAGCCTATGTTCTCTTCTGTAGATGAAAACACATGATACACAAGCTCACGTAGAAANCCNCTCTTGCCTATNCCTGTNCCAGCNCANACNGTTATAAGCTCACCCGGACGCATACCGTATGTATATTTGTTCAGTCCAGCATAGGGATACGTTGCGATAGACTTCTCTGGACCCTTGTTGATCTCATCCCATAAGTCTGTGCCTGACACAATGCCTTCTGGAGTGTGTGTCGTAGCGTTCCACCAATCTTGTTTAAACTGTGCTACGGCACTCTTTTCAAGATATTCGTTAGGGTCTTTGTATCGCATGTTGACAACAGAAGCTTTTGGTGCCAGTAGCTCTGCTGCTTTTCTAGCTGCTGCTTGGCCTACCTCATCGTTATCAAAGCAAATACGAATGTTATCGAACTGATTTAGAAAATCATAGTTCTCATTAATGTCCTTCTCTACAGATTGTGCGCCAGACCTTATGGATACAACAGGCCACTGACTGTCGAACATCTGATAGACAGACATAGCGTCTATCTCTCCTTCGACTAACGTAATGTATTTACCACCGTTACCAAATATTTGCTGACCAAAAAGACCACAGTCTGCGATGCTGCCCTCTGTAAAGAACTGCTTATTATTTGTTCTTATTTTGTTGGCAACGTGTGAATTACTTTTATTGTAGTAAGGGTAAATATGCTCACCCTTGTTATTGAGCGTAACGCCGTATCGAAAACATACATCTTTTCGTATATTTCGGTCGTTTATCGAGTCTGAATACCCTTGAGATAGTTCAAGGTTGTTGTCAAACGGCACGATATTTTCTCCTTTGTGAGTAGTATTGCAAGAGAAGCAATGAGTACCCCCATCCATATAAACAGAAAGGGCATCGCTAGAACCACAGTCGGGGCAGGGTTGATGTGTCTTGACATATTTTGCATTCGCTGTCACCTTTAAAACAACTCCTCTACTTTCGGCTCTGCTACGACTTTTGTAAAGTATTTAATACCGTTAGCATATTTGAATTTACGCAATCCTTTACCATCATTCGCATCCTGCCAGCATCTAGTTTTAAAATCACAATAGCGACATGGAAAATCAATAATGTAATTACCACTAGTTCCCATTGGAACGGGATCGTAGCATTTCTCAGGCGCATCGTCAAGGTCGATAACTTTCTTGAGGTGGTCAATACGAGCCGATGCGTCGATCTTTGTAAGTTCGTCAACCATCAACAAAGCGATCTCTCCGGTGCTTTTATCGTATGCTAGAAAGCCACCTTCGTCACAATCTTCAGCTTCCATGTATCCAGATATCTGTCCAAGATAACCAAAAGCGTCTTCTTCAAACAATGTGCCTTGTTTAAACTTTTTAAATCCTTTGTTTGATGCAGACTTAACATCAATGATACAGCCGTCGATCTTCGCATCAATGTGTCCTTTTATACCTCGCAGATTAACTTCTTTCTGTTCATCTTCGACAGTNTGTCCAGACTCTGCAACAAGAAACAAAAGCAAAGCNTCTACAATATTACCATAAAAGAATTTTAAAAGTAACTCTGGTGGATGTTTTATCGGATCAGAGTGCATCTCATACCAAAGNTTACGATCTTCTCTGCCTATNTTGGACATACGAAGCTTTGATGAACGTGTACGCTCTTCAGGATCAAGAAAGCGTAACGCTTCTTCTTTTAAAGTATCAACAAACTTCTGTAAATTTTTAGGATCAACTTTGTCTTTACCATCAGTAATTACATTACGAACATCTGGTAGCAGTGTGTATATTGATTTTTCATGTGACATAAATAATCCTTTATAAAAAATAGGGAGTCTTTCTTGTGAAGGCACTCCCTCTTTTCCCACCAATTTTTATTTTGTGTCGTTATTGGCTTAACCGCNCGANAGCNCGACATTNNATCTAGCACCCNNTNCTCACACTAGATACCGCAGAGACGGTTACTCTGCACCCAATAGACTATTGCTAGTCTAACTCGTCGCCACCGCCTTTTACATAATCTGGCTCTGGCTCAAGGTCTTCATTGCCTTCATACTGGACCCATTCCAAAACCATAACTTGATTAAGTCCAGCACCTACACCTGACTTATTTTTATAAGTCCAATTATAAGGATTAATAGAAGCTTTTACTTTACTTCCATTACCGATAGCGCGGGTTTCATCCCACGGATTACCAGCAGCGTCTACGACACGAATACGTCGTCCTGACTTTGCCGTAATAAAATCACCGTGATCTTCCTTTTTGCCTTCGCCTGTCTTAACTTCAAGACCTGCTCCGGTCAAATCACGGATAGCATCCTTATCCAACTGTCCAATGTTCATTTCAAACTTATTGGACATTTGGTTTGGTTGAAACAAATTAGGGTAAAAAGCTGTACCATATACAATCATGGATATTCCTTCCTTCTTGATAAGAGTTAATGTAGTCGTTTTAGACGATCCGATCTTCTGTGTCAACACCCTAATGTGTGTCGGCCCAAGAAAATCCGATCTTTGCTTCAGCATCCATCTGAACACGTAACTTCAACAGATGCCCTGCTTCGCGAATAGAGGACTGTGCCAGTTCTGCTACTCGCTCCGCATCTTGTTGATGAACTTCAAACTGTAGCTCATCGTGAATAGTATTTACTAATTTAGCGCGTAGGCGCTCTTTTTCGATGGCTGTGTCCATACAAATAGACCACTGTTTACACAGTATAGCACCACCACCTTGCAACAGTGTGTTTAAAGCTGCGTGAGAGCTTCGTACGTACAGTCTACGCCCGTCGATACCTCGAATGTACCCACGATCTGAAACTTGCTCTACACGCGCTAAAAGGTTTTGTAGGCTAGGCATGTTGTTTAGAAACCGCTGGCGTATTACACCACCCTGTGACTGACTTAGGTTAAGTATGGAGCCTAACTTAGAAGGGCTGGCACCATACAAAAATGCATAGATAAACGTCTTTGCCAAAGCTCTGTCATCTATATCCAAAGCTTGCATAGTCACAGTGTGCGGATCACCGTTCACAACCTCTTCAGCGTACGCATCGTCTTGCATGTAGTGAGCAAGCATACGAAGTTCTAAACCTTGAGCGTCCATGCCGCAGATACGGTAATCGTTGCTTGGCACAGTCCAACACTCTCTACTTTGCTTGCCATATGGTTTGTATACAGCAACGATGTTTGCCATGTTAGGATCAGCATGTGTCATGCGACCAGTAACTGCACCTAGAGTAAATACTTTACCATGTACACGACCATCGTTGCCTAACGCATTTAGCCAAGACTCTACAGTTTTCCAACGTGTCTCAAGCATCTTCCATTCAGATAACTTCTTTGCAGGTTCCGGTGCAGTGTCTGGCAGTGTCGCTAGATTAGCTTCGGATACTTTCGGTGCGCCTTTTGGTGTAAACTCTGTAGGTTTCCAGCCAGCCTTCTCCATGCGCTCTACTACTTGTTTGTGTGATGCAGGATTAAACTCCTCAAAGTCGATAGACCAAAAGGGTCCACCGATATCGTTGTACTGAAACTGGCGTAGACCTACTTTAGATATGTCGCCATTCTTTGTGTACTTTGGCAGATCAGTCCGTAGAACTTTTACTTTTGGTGCGAAGTACTTTTTGATGTTCGCTTTAATTGTGTCTGCTTTAGATTGAGTTTCAACAAGCAGGTCCACAGCTTTCTTTTGATCCAAGTANAANCCGTANCTTGATTGGCGGGANATAATGTCAGCGATANCATGTTCTAANTCTATACTTTGTTGTGANAAATCTACACCCTCTTGTAAAAGGTGTTTATATAANTGTACTGTGATGTATACATCTTGTTCACAATACTCTCGCATCTCCTCAGAGTAAGCATCAAATTTATTAAAATCTATCTTGCCATAACCAAGACGCTCGCCCCATGCGCCAAGACTATGCCCACCAGAACGGTCAGGATTAAAAAGTCTGGATAGNACNAGAGTGTCAACTTTANTNTTAATCTCAANNTNCCAAAGCTTTTCCAAAACTGGGAAATCAAAGTCAATACCATTGTGAGCAATGAACGTATCCTTTTCTAAATCAACAGCAGCGACAAAGGACGCAGCATCCCGAAAAGAGCGTATGTCTTTATCATTATCTACATCGCAAATACAAGCAACCCAGATACGAGTAGCATCTAAACTATCTGCTTCAATATCAATAACATAACGTGTCATCGTTTATTCCTGTTAAAAAAAGGTACTAGTAATGACGAGGGGTATGTGTGTCAAAGGGGTGGAGCCACCTCTATGAGATCATCTATGTACTCTTGGAAATCTATAGCACTTTCATATTGGTCCTGTCTACCCTTTTTGATGTAGGATACCTCTTCCTTGTTTGGGCCTATCAAAGTATGTACATATACAAACCTGTACAAACCCGACTCCTGATTAAATTTTAACCTTCTATATCCACGATACGAGAAACCTTTGTAATCTATTGTTACCTCATAATCTTTTTCTCGTTTCATAAAAGGAAACTCTATTTGTTTTTCATACATTCTTCTATTAGCTCCTTTATCGTTTGTAATTCATTTATTTTTATATTATAACAATCTGCTTTTACCTGATATCCNTTTGTAGGGTCTATAGTTCCCTTCTTCCAAAACTTAGCAGTGTCAAAGAATTGTTCTTTAACCACACCGCCAAGTATAAACCCTCTGTCAAAGCTGTGCATAACTCTGCAAAATACATAAGCNTCACACTTTTGNTTTGTATTATATGCAGGAATTGTACAATCATACTCACCTTTCGGCGTAACACTTGTTGACTTTGTTTTAACGTCGATACGTACAGCTTTGTCTACCATAAAATCATAATCGTACGTGTCATGTGTGTCTACTTTATAAAATGGAGAAGCATATTTTTTAAACATAGCTTCGCCTAAGTAGCCATACATATTACCTTTACCCTTTGCTATCGAGTGTTTAAGAACACCTAACTCTTTTGATTTATTAGACGCACCGTCTCTCATTTTAGAAGTAATATTCATAGTAACAAAATCTTCACTCATTTTGAGGATACTCCACAGTTTCACCAAATGATTTTATTTTACCAATAAAGTTTGCATGGTCCATAAGCATATTCATAAGTGCCTGTCTAGTTACTTTTACTTCTTTTGCGTTTTTACGTGCTTTATCTACAGCAAGGTGTAGAGANTCGAAGTCTGTATCACTTGTGTATATTTTCATTATATCGTAAACTCGTTAGGGTTTTCCCACCACCACGGCGTTTCAGAGTATTGCCATTTTGCAAAGTCTGCTTTCTCTCCTTTGTAATAATGACGATACGCTGTTACGGAATTACCTTTTACCTTGTATTCATCAGGCATACATTGTGGTGGTTCAGTGAAAGGTTTAGTCTCTATNTCTGTAGGACACAGTTCTAGCTCTGCACGTAGTCTTTCACATGCATGTATTTTACCATATCTTTTTGTGTATTCTGTCAACAGCTTTTCATAAAGATTGTATAGCCATCTGTATTGCACATACGACTCTCTAGCCCACTTTGTGCTAGGATGGTTTTTATATGCAAGTTTATACAAACCTTTATCATTGCAGTAATCTTCACCACTAAGAAGTCTGTGCGCTGTACATAGCATCTGTGCTGATTCTAGTATCATTTTTACAACGTGTTTGTCGCAATGATATTCAGCAGCACGTACAGGGTCTTTGTCTAGATAGAAGATATTCATATCACGTTTCCTGTTCAGTCTCGTTATAGATTTTGTCAATCTGATCTTTTGTCAATCGCTTACGTTTATGCTTTATCTTTTTTGATTCCACAACACGCTTACGAAACATAGGATCAGATAGGCTTGCCGCTGAAAGATTACGTCTTTTCTTTTGGCGCTGCAAGTCTTTTTGCACTCTTCGATAACCCATTGTTTTTCCAACTATTTTTTTTGGTTGACAAGGACTTGTAGGATAGTATACCCTATGGGATCGATTTGTCAACTGGAGTTAATTATGTTGATTAACTATTATTTTTCCCTATACCGCTTTTATCTGTTTGTGGGCAGAAAGGTAGCAAAACTAGATAGCTATCTATATCGTAAACAAAGAACTTATCTTGATCTATACAGAAAAAGGAAGTACAAATGATTGTCAATGGTGTTACAACAGAGATCAAAGAACGTGCAGACGGTATGTTTAATGTGTGGCAAAAACATGCTCTCTCTTGGTACGATGCAGACTTTGAGGAGTGGCTACGAGAAAGCGATAACGGCCACGACCCAGAGATGTGGGTTGTGACTGATGTTCTTACCAAAGAACAGAAAGAACTTGTAGACTTTGTACAGGAGTCTGACGTTCCCGTAAAGTTTGAATTTACCTTAGAGAATTAGGCATGTGGTTAAGAAATATATTGTTGTGTATGCCATGTCTAATCGCTCTTGTTGTAATGGTGTGGACATANCATTTTATGACAAGCTGTAAAGCTAATCTTGACACTATCTATGAACGGTATGATGACCTTTACAGAAATTATTATCACTTTCCGAAGGAGCCTTAATCGTATGGCTAAAGGACATATAGAAGGTAAACGCAGGTTNCGTAGAATAATCTGTGGTTTTGAACAGGATACGTTTNACCATATTGCAAGCAAAGCAGAGCTTGAAGGTGTCAGTGTGTCTGAAGTAATNAGAACTTATGTAGAATGGGGAATAGAAAGTGAAGTGCTTTCNCTTTGTAAACCTTTTAAAATTTATAAAAAGCACTCCAATGGAGATGAAGATAATGNCTAAACGTCATTGTATTCTATTGGTTGTTTTGTCAATGATAATTCTTTTATCAGCGGGATGCATGGTGCTTACAACTGGCGCATCCATTATTTCGTCAGTAATAGACAGGTATGAAAAATACAAAATAGAAGAACGTCTTGAGGANTTGGAGTCTTNGTCAACAGATAAANAATAAGNTTTTGTCAANTCAGNAAGGATTTTGTCAACGATGACTAGCCCAGAGCATGTATTTTTTGTCAACTGTAAATTTTGTCAATCGTACATTCCAACATCGAGAGCGCGTGACTTTACTTTTATGAATGATAAAAAAGAGTTAAGCCATGTTATTATTAGCAGCAAGACTGTAAAGTTTACTTGTAACGAATGCAACTACAGATCAGAATCTTTGATGTATACAAAAAGCTATGTAGATAAAGAGTTACGTAGACTTTGTACAAAGAAAACCCTTGACAACCCTTGATGATTAATTCATAAAGAGTGATCCTAAACAAACGGAGTAACAGACATGACCGACTTAGAACATGACATCATTGATAGCGCGTTTGGCCGGGAATGCGACCATTGTATTCAAGGTAGCGAGCGCATGGAAAAAACGCGTGAACTACGTAAACGCATTTTAGACCTTTTATCAGAAAGCGAGAAATGAAATGCAAGTTATGCAAACAATACACATAAGCAAGCTTAATGGTAAGCTAGAGGGTTTCCAAGCAATTAGTGTAAACACTATCACTAATAAATTTTGCCAAGACATGCACAATACGAAACGTGATGACGTTATCTGTAGAAAGTGTTACAGCTTCGCTACGCTTGAAAGCAAACGTTTTGGAAACAATCTAGAGAATGCATTGCAGCGGAATAGTGATCTATTATATAAACCCTTAGATGAAGATTGTGTACCTTTTATAAATGCAGCTTACTTTCGCTTCAATGCTCATGGTGAGCTTATCAATCGTGTACACTTTGAGAACCTTGTATTGATTGCAAAGCACAATTCCCATTGCAAGTTTGCTTTGTGGACAAAGCGTAAAGATATTGTTAATTTAGTTAAACGTGATATGAAACGGAACTCTGACGAGTTTCCTAATAATCTTATTCTAGTGTGGTCTAATCCTATTGTTAATGATGTACATTGGCGACCACCAACTAACTTTGATTATGTATTTAATAACGTAACAAGCGATGAAGTGGACGTTATGTATAAAGATTGGCTAACAGGTAAATATGCAATGACTACAAACGCTGTAGCTGATAAACACTACAAGCCATGCACAGGTCAGAAGTGTAAAGACTGTTTAAACTGCTACGACTTTGACAACAATCCTTGCGTTATAGAGAAGGTAAAGAACCGATGAATAATTGGCGTGTAGTACACGAACGTAGTGGTTGGTATAGCTATACTGATACGGACAAAGAAGTCTGTAAGTTCCTTAGAGAACAATTACAATCTATCTTAGATCACAAGTATGGTTTAGGCGAAGTGTGGTCGAAACACTACGCAGAAACAATTGTTGACGAAGCGTCTCACGTTGTGCTAGATATGTCGCAGGAGATAGCTGAACAGAGAGAAAGGGATGAGAAAGATGATTACTCGTACTGACAAAAGCCAGATGACTTTCGCAGAATACGTCGCCTCGAATGTAGGTGATAAGTTCTTCACTGTTACCTTTGTAAAGGCTAACGGTGAGGAGCGGGTATTAACTGGTAGGCTTGGCGTGACTAAACATACAGTCAGCGGCAAGACTAAGGACATACACAATAATTATTTGTGTGTGTATGATGTCAATAAAAAAGGCTATCGCAATGTCAATCTTAACACTATTCGTAAGATTGAATGCGGTGACTTTAAGATATCGTGTCCGTTCGGCTATAGAGAAAGACCTATGACGCACGAAGAGTTTAGCGTTTTGTCAGACATGGGGGCTATATAATGGCTGGCGAAAGATTAACTTTTATATGGAACGATGACTATGGTGATGCTAGGCCATCTAAAACTACGAGTGACATTTTTGAAAAATGGAAGGCATTTTGTGAACAAGACCCTAATTATTCTGTATACTGCACAGACTTTTTGGCAGATGTAATTTGTGAACTACAGGAAAAGTATGATTATTTTTGTCAACGATAACTTTTGTCAACGATAACTTTTGTCAACGATAACTTTTGTCAGTGCTAAATTTTGTCAATGCTAACTTTTGTCAATGCTAACTTAAAAGGGCCGGGTGATAATTCTTCCCGGCCTTTCTCATGCCGGGCGGCTCGGCTCGGCTCGGCTCGGCTCGACTTCGCTTGTGTTCAGTGTGTACAAAAATAAACGCTTGCAATCGCTTCGCACCGCCCCTATTCTATGCTCGTACTCATTAACCGTAACAAACAGGAGAAACGTAAAATGGTACACGCAGTCGAAAACATGGCTTTCGTAGGTGACGTTCCGTGGCATGGCTTGGGAACTTCCATCACAACTGATACGCCGCTTAAAGAGATACAAGCTGCCGCCGGTCTCGATTGGGAAGTCCAAATCGTTCCTAATCATAAAGCTGACGGAACGCCTATTGAGGCAAGCTATTATATTGAGCGCATCTCGGATGGCGCTATTCTCGGAAAGTGCGTCACTGAGATGTATAAACCTGTTCAGAACTCTCAAATGTTCGATTTTTTCGAGCCATTTGTAGAAGCTGGTTCGCTTCACATTCATACCGCCGGGTCTCTTTTCGATGGTCAGAAGGTTTGGACAATGGCGACACCCAACGAAGGTTTCACGCTGGATGGTGATGATACCGTCGTGTCTAATCTTGTGTTTACGTTAGACCATCGAGGCATCGGCGCGAACTCTTGCATGTTCACACCCATTCGTGTGGTCTGCAATAATACATGGACGTTGGCCCGTGATACCGCGAAAGAGATCATTAAACACAATCACAAGGTGCCGTTCGATAGCGAAGCGATGGTAACTGCGCTCGGTCTCTTTCAGAAGGAGTTTAGCGATTTCGAGAAGCTTGCTAAAAAGATGGCAAAGCGCGTTCTTACTGGTGCAGAAGAGCTTGAGTTTTTCCGGACTGTCTTTGGCGGTAAGGAAAAGACTGACGATAGCGGAAAGGTTGTACACTCTCGCGCCGTGCAGAAGGCTATCGCATTGGCTCGCGGTAAAGATATCTCTGCGAAGTCCACAAGCGATGCCAAGCTGAAAAAGGATCGTCTGGCCGCTCTTGAGCGACTGATGCAGGAAGCCGTTGATACTGGCAACACAACCATCGATCTATCGAACGTTGAGACAGCTATCGAGGAGCCTTCGTTAGGTGATCGAGTGTTGAATGCCGGGCACGATCTTAAATCAGCCCGTGCAGATGATGACGCGATCACCGTCTGGGGTGCTTTCCAGACTGTGACGAACATCGTAGACCATAACCCGATTAAAGATACCGGACGGGATCGACGCTTCGATGTCGCGCTGTATGGTGGACAGCGTGACAACAAGTCAAAGGCTCTTGATGCTGCTCGCGAATTGATTGCCGCGTAGGTGATTTTCAATTTCATAATGCTCGCTTTTAGATTGTCGGTGATCTTTGTTGTGATTGTCGCTCTTCTAATTCTCTTCAACATCTAACTAAGACGGGCGAACTTTGATCGGTTCGCCCTCTTTCGTTCTAAAGGAGGTTTATAGTATGGGAATGATCTACTTAGGATTATGTGCAATAGGTCTCGCAATATATGTTGTGCAAGCTTCGCATATGTGGTTATATTAATCATCGTTGAACACAACAAACTTGAAACGAGGAAAAGACAAATGGCCAAAGAATATTACGAAATCGCTGATCTGAAGACCTCACCGTTTTACAACAATACCACGGTAGGCCGTGATGTTACGCTTTCGACGCCTTCAGTATCGATCCGCAATGCAGCGGCTATCTACGTTGAACCGCTCGACAAAGAGCGCAACTACAATATGCGGACGGTAAAGGTCTTCGATCCATCAGGAACGCTACTGTTTGAAATGACCATGCACGCGGCAGCGCATCTAGAAAAGGGCGATATTGACGACTAAATACAACACAGCAGTTTCCTCCCCCAACTTAGCCCCGGCCTAATCGCCGGGGTTCTTTTTTGTGTTCGACATGAATAATTCGCTAATTAATCAGCAAGGCATTGTGCGGCATAGTCTATTGCGCTTTTCGCTGTGCGTTGGTTTGTGCGCCATGCCCCCCTCGACAGTCTAGAAAATTTGTCAGTCTGCCTATGGGTCTATGATGTATGCGCGACTCTTACCCATAGTCTGTGAAGGACTGCAAGCGTGTGTTCCCGACAAGACTACATAGCTAAATCGTCGGCGAGGATTTTGTCACGAATATAGAAAAAATAAGGCGCGGGGCGCGGGATGGGCCACTGGCCACCCCCATACATGTATATACCCATAGACGAATTTTATTTTATTTTTAGTATGTGAATCATTCGACTACATAGCCCTATGAACTATGTGAATCATTTGTCTATACGATCTCTTAGTATCCTATAGATATCCTTTTGCCAACGGAGTATCTCCTATTATACACCTAGATTTGCAAGTTGTCAAGAAAAAAATGAACAAAATACAAAAAAAGTGTTGACAACATGGCTAACAGCCTGTATAATAGTATATATAGTGGTGCTATTGTATGTTCACACTTTGCCGACCTCTTGTGTATACATAAACAAAGTACGTGACGGAACACTCAGCACCTCTTACTTATCTTTGTGCCACAACGGGCAAAGAAAAATACAAAAGGAGATACAAGTATGCCTAACTTTTCTTTAAACGAACTTCTAGGTTCTCGTTACTTCAATCAAGCAATCGGGTTCGATCCGTTTCTAAAAACAATTGACTCTGTATTGGTCAACGCTACAGCAGCAAGTTATCCACCGCATGACATTGTAAATCAAAAAGATGGCTCACACGCTATCATACTTGCACTTGCTGGATTTAACAAAGAGGACTTAGACGTAGCGGTAAAGGGACAGACGTTGACTGTATCCAGTGACGTACACAACGAAACAAGTGACGACGATGATGTGTTACAATACAATCATCGTGGAATNGCAAGGCGTAACTTTAAAAAGGTCTTTGCGCTTGGCCGCAACATAGAAGTCGAGAACGTAGTTTTTAAGAACGGTCTTCTGACTGTGCATCTCAAAGAGTCTGTACCAGAGTCAGAGAAACTACGTTCATTAGACATTCTAGGCGACTAGACATGAAAAGGGCAGCTTTAATATTTTGTATATTTTTATTTTCTCTAGCCGCATGTAAGCATACAAACAGTGACATAGGTACTATTCAGTCATCTTCTTTAGAAGCACCGCCTGAAAAAATAGTGCTTTTAAGTTTTTTGTGTCGTCACGAAAAAACGATTATGAAACTAGCTTACTATGACAGTCAATCAAAATCATTAGCTGCACAATTCTTTTTTATGAACATAATGGCAAAAGAGTGCGTTAAGTTTGAAGACCCTGTAAAATTTGTAATTGACAAAGTAATAACAGAATACACAGATTATGAAGATGAAGACATTGTAGTACTAAAGGTAAAAAACCAAGCCGTAACGGGCTACGTATTAGTTATAAAAAATAAATTAATTCAAGGTACAGTTTAGATATGATGAAATCACAAAAAGATGATAAGACACCGCAGATGGCTACAAAGACCTACGCTTANGGTGGNCGTGTAGCTGCCGCCGGTTCGATGGAAAAACCAGAGAAGCGTGAGATGCAAGAAGGCGGCATGGTAATGAAGCCTCGCGAACCATACACGACAAAAGAAGAAGAGAAAAAGCGTAAAGAAGAAGCCATGTCGTTTATGCCGTCNATTATGAAAANNATNATNNGNTAANNTTACCGTGTCCGGTAAAGCAGTAGCAGGAACCGCCTTTCGCACAGACCCTAGCCGCAAGCTGACAGAAAAGCAAGCGGCATTCTTGGATGCGCTATTCGAGAACGGTGGTCGTGTCGGAGAGGCCATGAAGACAGCGGGATACAATTCGTCCCGCTCAAGTCTTATGAAGTCTCTGCGTGAAGAGATTGCTGCAAGGACCAAAGATTATTTAGCCGTGAATGGCGTAAAAGCTGCGACACGTATCGTAGAAGGTTTGGACGCTGATGGCACAACTCCGCTGAANCAGATGGACATGCGTATTAAATCCGCTGAGTCCATTCTGGATCGTATCGGAGTTTCAAAAAAGCAAACCACAGAAGTTACGGGGCAGGTTGTTCACGGTGTTGTATTACTCCCTGCTAAAAAAGAAGTNGATAAAACNATTACNATAGACAACGGGGAGATTTAAGAATGATACCAATTATTTTAGCAGGAGCAACCGCTGCTAGATTAGCTGCACCTCGAATAGCAAAGTTACTTACAAAACGCGGATTGGCGAGAAATGCTCCAAAAGATGCGAAAG
>FUFK010061962.1_pt1 | contig 16424 bp, 15 predicted proteins | sample 1021851 | NCBI WGS metagenome assembly FUFK01 (sample SAMEA51879418, study PRJEB19060) | metagenome | reverse complement strand
AGTTAAATAAATATGATCCACAAAAAGTCACAGACTATATTAAGTCCAGAATGAAAGGTAGATATTTGGTAGATGATATTGTAAAAATTATGATTAATCTAAATTCTGGTGAATCGAAAGGCACAGCTTGGGGGTGCGACCTTTCTAAAAAGTATGTTGAAATAAATAGCGAATATACTACTTAGTCTGAGATCAACTGTGCTGCAACAGAAGTCAAGGAATAGTACAACGATATGACACTAATATGACAGTAGATTTCAATCCATTTATTAATTTCAACTAGTTTTTTTAAAAATTTTATTTGAGTTGATAAACTGCTAAATCTGGTGAATTGCTTTCACCTAGTGCAATTTTTTCAAGTCGCTCTAATCTTGCTAAAAGTGTTTGATTTTGAGCAAGAATATTTTGATTATTTTCTTTTAAGATGCTTATTTCTTTTTTTAATTCTTTTTTTTCTTTCATGCTGATTTGAGTAGGTTTTTTAAGTTCCCCCAATTTGAAAACAAATCCTGCTTTAACTACTCCACTATCTAAAGTTCCCTCTCCATAAGATTTAGAACCACCAAAAACATAAGAACCACCGGCATTAATATCAACTCGTTCATTAACTTTAGAAGCACAACCAAAACCAACTGCGTATCTACTGCTATAAGCACCAGTTCCTACACCGCAACTTAATTTGGATTCTTTTGAAGTCTGAGGTAATGCTGTTAGTGCTGCTGTTAAAGCAGTTGCTCCTGCGACTCCTTGCCCAAGATTTTTTATATTAGAGGTATTGGTTGAGATATCAGAGGTATTAGTTGAGATATTTGATGAGTTGGTTGTAACTTGTGCGCTATCTTCTGCTGTAACTTCTACTCCATCGATCAATAATTTACTGCCATTTGTGACATTGATATTTATTGCATCACCATCTTCATCTTGAGCATAAAGTTTTTGTACTCCATCTTCTTCTTTAGTGATTAGTGAATTTTTACCAATATGAATTTCACCAGAATCTTTTTTAGTAATCAGTGAAACCCCATCTACCGTTAATCCTTCTGAAGTTATATCAATATCATTTCCATCAGCACCAATTTGTATAGATCCATCTGAATTTTTAGTAATAACAGCACCACCATCAATATTTAAACCATCTTCTACTATGTCAATATCGTTAGTATCATTACCGATTTGTATAGCGCCGTTTTTTGACCTTTTTATAGGAAGTTCTCTTTCAATTGTTGTATCATAAGAATCTTTCCAACTATCCCAGTCGGAGACATTTTCTTCCCAAACATTTGAATCTAAATCATAAGAGTGGTACTTGACACCCTCCACATCACTTTCTCGGAAATATAATTTTTCACCATCAAAACTTGCTGTTAGATCAATACATCCATCTTCTTCAAAATACAAAATACATTTTGTCGTTCTCAGAGTTGCGTTTCCTGTAACTGAATCTACGGTATAAACTTCTGCACCATTTTCACCTCGCCTAATTATTGCATAGTGATCCCAATCTGCTTTTAGTGGACTTGAAGTGATAAAGAAAGAAGTTCCAATAAAAGATAATGCTAATAATTTTTTCATTTTTCAATAGATATTTATATTGTTTTATCAAAAAAAACATTCTTGAAACTTAATTATTACTTATTCAAGATTCGATATGACACTAATATGACACCCCTTTAGTTATATCAAGAGGTTTGATGAGGTGTCGTAAACGATATGGCACCAATATGACAGCAATTAAATCGTTGTAATTTACTGGCATGACTGGTTTTTACTCTTTATGTTTTTACTAATAGTGAATATACAACTTAAAAGTGTGATTTATCTAAAATCTGTAAAACCTTTTGATAGCAATTGATTAATAGAAGTTGAGAATCATTTCGTATATCCACATCTCTAAAATGGTATTTATCTGAGATGCATGATTATTTTATAAAAACTTTCTAAAAAATTTTTTGTTTTACAGAAAAAATATGAATTAAATTAGTACTTTATTTAAGGAGTTTTTAGTAAACTACCACCCATAAAAAAATAATTGATCATTTTGATGATGAGAATTTTCAATAATTGATTTAACTGTTGGATTTTCTCTTGCAATTTTTGCTTCTTTTGAAAATGGAGAAATATTTCTAGATTGGTTTAGATTTATTTTCATAATTTTTTCGCAATCTTTATTTAGATTTTCAGTACGAATTATTTTTAAATTTATTGGAATAAAACCATTTAGAGGAGGAAAAGATAACATTTGTAAACAAGATGGTGTCCTGTTTACAAGATTTTTAAATTTATCAATATCAAATTCTATTGTTTTCGGGAAGACAAATTTTTTAGTACTTGGATCTTTTTTTGCATAATGATGTGGAGAAAAATATAAAGAGACTAATCTGTTTAATGGTTTCCTCACACAAGTAAATATCAAACAATTATGTAATTCTTTATTTTTGTAATAATCTCTAAGTATCATGTGTTTTTGCTGTGTATATTTTCCTCTAATTTCAAAACGATCAATTCCATCTTGATGTTCATTTACGATCATTTCATCTAGAGACAGATTTTTATCAAATAATGTTTTTTGTATAGTATTTCCGCCAGTTTTAGGAATATGAATAAAGATAGAAGGTTTTCCTTCATAAAGAAAAATCATGATTATTTTTTCTTATAAAATTCTTTGAAATATTTTATTTAAAGTTACTCAGTAAATTTTTGAATAGCAAAATTCTTTCTGATTAAGTTAATTAAGTTAACTAAAAATTGTGATTTGTTTGCTATAAATGTGATTTATATTGCTTTATTATAATTTCTCTAATGCATTGCAATTACTACTTTATGCAAGTAGGAGTGTATTCATAAACCCATATGTGTAAATAAATAGCGAATATACTACTTAAGTTTTAGTAAATCTAATGGTAGATATTCATTCATATAAAGAAACAGTATTGTTAAAGTTCCAATCACAGAGCCTATAAAACCACCAAAAAAATTAATTAATAATCCAGATTGTCGAATTATTGTTTCTTCGTTTTTTTCTTCTTCAAAATTAGNAGAATCAACTACTTTTAAGCGCTGATTGGTTGTTGGTTGTTTAAGTTGTTGGTGTCGGATGAGGGCTTCGAAATCAGGCATGGAATTTGTGAGGCAATTGAACAATAAGCAGACCAGCCCGTCATTCGACGAGGATCTGATCTACCTAAATCGTCTACAGCTTCAAATACAGCATTGCCCGAGGCTTCNGCTTTATCAAATGCTGAAAGTAAGGGNATAAATGTATCAAAAACATATAAACCAAAATTTTCTAGAGCTGCTTTGGCTTGTTGCGCTGCTTTTTGCTGTCTAAAATCAACTTTTACTATTACTACTGCATGNTTAACTTTTAAGTNGCTTAATAATTTAGCTAGTTCTGGAAACCAAATATGTCTAGTTGATGCTATAAATCGTTTTCCCACTGCCCTGTCATCTGTCATGGCTTGNACATGNAAGTCAGCAATACATTTNATATGAACAATATTNATACAAATNTTNGCAGCAAATGGTAATGATCCATCAATCATGCGCTTNACCACTAAATTNGANGTTCCNACATCATTAGATAAAGATTCTCCTACAACCANNGAAGGATTAATAGCTACAGCNTGCATATCNGTTTTATCTTTATTCTTTTCCATAAAATCCCATAAAAAACGTTCAGCTTTAGTCTTACTGGTTTGATATGGTGCTACGTTCATGCTTAAATCGGTCCAATCAGTGTCATCATATTCATTTTTATGATTAGAACCACCTACAGCTGCAACAGAGGATGTCATTATAAAACGTTTAATATTGTTCTTTAAAGCAGCCTCCAGACACCTTCTAATGCCATCTACAGCTGGTTTAACTACAACATCATAGTCATTGGAGTGACTAGTAGGTATTGGTGAAGCAATATGCTGTACATAATCGCATCCAGCAACAGCTTCATCCCATCCTTCATCTTTTAACAAATCTAATTCACAAAACTCAAGCATACCCTCTGTTGAAACTTCTTTTTCAACAGCATCAATAACTTCTTGCTTTCGATCTAATGATCGAAGAGATGTACGTACCTTATATCCCTCTTGAATGAGTTTTGAGATGAGATGTAATGATATAAATCCAGAACCACCACTTACAAAAACTTTTTCCATCTTATGTATTACTCAGGTTTAGGATACCAAATCATAACCATTTGATAACCAATGATAAATAAATGGATAGCCATAACTAACCCTTGATCCCAAATATCAAACCATAAATGTGTTTGCATAAAAAGCAATCCAACGATAATACAAAAAACAGAGGTAAAAGTTTTAGCGATTGGACGAACTGTATCTCCATTATTTATTGCAACTCTTAACGATTGGGCTAAGTCAAACGACTTGATAGTTAATATAGCCCAAACTAAAAGATATGCTGATATTCCTATTGTTTCTTCCATATTTGTCTCCTTAATAAGGTGTATCAGTTGAATATGTTATTGCTGACGAACTTCCATTATTAAAAGTAGCATCAGCATCATTTCCTGATTGATCTTGAATACTAGTACCTTCAGATGAATCAAAGTTGTAATAGAATTTTAGATTACTTGCTTCAACATCTAAAGGTTTTTTAGCACTTGAGGAATCATATAAATTTTGTATATCAGTAGCTGTTAATGCAACTCCCCATACAGCAAACTCATCTATATACCCTTCCAATCCTTCTTTATCTTCAAGATTATCAGCAGCACCAACACCAATCAAATTATTATTTGTAACATCAATATTCCAATTCGATAAGGAATTTCCTCGTAATTGGTCAGTGGTATGTGTTATATCATGAGCACCATCAACATAGAAAGAGACGGAGCTATTCGTTTTGACAACTACATAATGAACCCATCCGCTTGATGAAAAGATTTGAGGATTACCGTAAACTGCCTCCGTTGATCTGTCATTAGGAGTGTAGAAAAATTCTAGTTTTTTACTATCACCTGGTCTCCTTAAAGCAAATCCATCTCCCGCACCTGAGTAAAATCCTTTTTTAAAGAAAGACATCCATCTACCATTATTATCAGCACTTTCTTCATGCTTGTAATAAAAAGACATTGTCCATTCACCTGTGAAATCAAAATCATTATGACTTACTTCAATATAACCCTGCGTTGAGTTGTTTGGTTGAGGTTGAGAGAAATAAATTGAATTTGTGTTTGATTCAGCAACTGTAATAGTTGCAGTTGCAGTATTAGAATCAACAGTACCATCATTGGCCTTATATGTGACGGTATCAGTTCCACTCCAATCTGTATCAGGTGTATATGTTAATGTATTGCCTGATAAAGATGTAGTTCCATTTGATGCATCAGTTACAATGGAATATGTAAGTACATCTCCATCTACGTCAGTAGCTGAAAAATCAACATCAACTGCATTATTTACGGTCGTTGAACCTGATACATCATCAGATTCAGGTGCATCATTTACTGGACTAATGATAATAGTTGCAGTAGAAGTGTTACTATCATCTGTACCATCATTTACCTTAAAAGTGAATGAATCAGTNCCGTTCCAATCAGCATCAGGTGTATATAAATTTTGATTACCGCTTAAAGCAGAACCATCACTTGCTGTTCCAACACCCCAACCTCCGAGTGTTCCGTTTGATGGTCCAGTTACAACAGAATAAAGTAAATCATCACCTTCAACATCTGAAGACCCACTAATGGTAATTCTAGAAGTATCGTCTTCTCCAAAAGTATCACTTTGATCGGTTGTGACTGGTGCATCATTAACTGCAGCAACCGTAATGGTTACAGTGGATGTATTACTATCTGTTGTACCATCACTGACTTTAAAGGTAAACGTGTCGGTTCCATTATAGTTTGCTGTTGGTGTATAGGTTAATCTACCTGTAAAGCCATTTTCATTACTAAATGATCCATTGGACGGATCAGAAACAACACTATATGTTAAAAGGTCACCAGTATCTACATCTGAACCTACTAATTGAATTTCTTGAGCCGTATCTTCATTGATAGAAACGCTAACTGCGCTGGTAGTTGGCGCATCATTGACTGCATCAACAGTAATGGTTACTGTAGCAGTATTACTTTCGTTATTTACTGAATTTCCGTCATCTGCCTTGTAGGTAAATGAATCTGTACCGTTCCAATCTGCATCAGGCGAATAAGTTACAGTAACACCTGCTGAAGGATCGGTTAGTGTACCATTTGAAGGCTGAGAAACGATGGTGTATGTAATTGTATCACCGTCTTCATCGGAACCATCAAGAGTAACGTCTACATCTGTATCTTCGTTAGTTGATGTCGAAATATCTAGTGTTATAGGTGCATTATTTGAATTTGAAACGATAGAAAAATCAGCATTACTTGAGTCATTTCCATCCCCTGCTCCTGCATCATATATTCGTATTCTGTAATCAACACCAGTTGTGAAATCTTCTGGGATTGCCCAATCATATGAGCGAACATCACCTGCGTCTCCATTTATATCTCCACCAGCGCCGCCACCATCAACTTCTACACCACCTTTATAAATTTCGATGGCATTATTACTGAAGCTACTTTCCCAGGTTAAGGTGTGAGTTTCACCAACTTGCAATGATTCTCCACCATTAGGGTAGGTCACAGCAGCACCTTCAATTGTTATAGTTGCTGTAGAAGTATTACTTTCCAATTCTCCATCAGAAACTTTAAATGTAAAGGTATCTGTTCCAGCTCTATCATCTGTTGGATTGTAAACAAGCACTCCTTGACCAGCGGTCACAGTTCCTTTTGAAGGACTATCAACAACTGAAAAAATTATTGAAGAAGAATCCATATTATTGTCCGGGTCATCCCAATGAAAATAAAGCGCTTCGTCTGATAAATCTACAGTGTTTTGGCTATTATCAGTATTAGCAGTTACAGAAGCTTCAAAATCATCGGTTGTTGGTGCTTCGTTTATATCTGTAATAGATATGGTGACTGTAGAAATATTACTTTCAAGTCCTCTTGTATCTGTGACTTTATAGGTAAATGTACCACCATCGCCAGTTAATCCAGCATTTGCAGTAAATGTACCTGTGTCACTAGCTCCATCATGAGCAAATGAACCATTTACATCAATTTCAAGTACACTATAAGTTAAAGCAAATCCATCTGGGCTGCTAGCACCTGTAATTGTAATATCGTAGGTGTCATCACTCTCTTGATCAACAGTTACAGTTTCATCAATAGTTCTTGGATCATCAGCTACAGGTTGAATTATCAATGTAACTGTAGACGTATTACTATCTACTGTACCATCATTTACTTTAAAAGTAAATGTATCTGTACCGCTCCAATCTGCATCTGGCGTATACAGAACTTGATCACTAGATAAAGCTGAACCATCACTAGCGGTTCCTTCTCCAAAATTACCCAGGACACCATTAGATGGGCCAGTAACCACAGAATAAGTTAGTGTATCCCCACTATCTACATCTACAGTTCCACTTATTGTAATTCTGCTGGTATCATCCTCATTAAAGGTATCAGTTTGATCTGATGTAATTGGAGCATCATTAGTGTTTAATATTGTAATTGTAATTGTACCGTCTGCTGTACTTGAAGCGGTTCCATCGCTTACAGAATAACTAAAGCTATCTATTCCATTCCAATCTGCATCAGGTGTATATAATATTTGATTACCACTTAAACTAGATCCATCACTAGCTGTACCCTCTCCAAAGTTTCCTAAAGTACCATTTTCTGGATTAGTAACGATTGTATAAGTTAGTGTGTCACCATCAACATCTTCTGCAGCTTGAATAGTAATTCTGCTGGTATCATCCTCATTAAAAGTATCGCTTTGATCTCCAGCAGTAGGAGCATCATTTACAGGATTAATGGTTATAGTTACAGTTGATGTATTTCCAGTTGAATTTCCATCATTAGCATTGAATGTGAAACTATCTGTTCCATTGAAATCAGCTGAAGGTGTATATGTTACTGTACCATCACTTAAAGAAGTTATTCCATTAGAAGCATCTGTAACAATGCTAAATGTAACGGTATCACCTTCTGAATCAGTTGATTGAAGAGCTATATTTACTGCTGTATCTTCATCGGTTGATGCGGTTTGATCATTAGTTGTTGGAGAATCATTTACTTCGTTAACTGTAATTGTTACTGTTGCTGTATTACTATCAACAGTGCCATCGTTTGCTTTGTAGGTAAACGAATCAGTTCCATTAAAGTCAGTAGTTGGCGTGTAAGTTACAGTATCATCGCTTAAAGTAGCTGTACCATTTGAAACATCTGTTACAAGTGTATATGTAAGTGCATCACCGTCAACATCAGTAGCATCTAAGGTAATACTTACAGGAAGCATTAAAGCAGTTCTGCTTTCATCTACCTGAGCGGTTATATCATTTGCTACAGGTGCATCATTAACAGCGTTAATGGTTATAGTTACAGTTGATGTATTTCCAGTTGAGTTTCCATCATTAGCATTGAATGTGAAACTATCTGTTCCATTAAAATCAGCTGAAGGTGTATAAGTTACAGAAGCACCGCTTAAAGTAGTTGTTCCATTAGAAACATCTGTAACAATACTATATGTTACAGAATCACCTTCTTCATCCGTTGATATAAGACCAATATTAACAGAAGTATCTTCGTCTGTAGTTGTAGATGCATCAACAGATGTAGGAGAATCATTTACTTCATTTACCGTTATTGTTACAGATGAAATATTACTATCTGCAGTACCATCATTAGCTTTGAAAGTAAATGAATCGGTCCCATTAAAATTAGAGTTTGGAGTATATGTTACTGCCGAACCACTTAAAGTTGCTGTACCATTTGAGACATCTGTTACTAGTGTGAATGTAAGAGCATCACCGTCAACATCAGAAGCACCTAAAGTAATTGTAACATCAGTATCTTCATCTGTACTTACGGCTTGATCTGAAGCAATAGGAATATCATTTACTGCAGTGACAGTAATTGATACAGTTGAAATGTTACTATCTACGGTACCATCATTTGCCATGTAGGTAAATGAATCAGTTCCATTAAAATCTTGAAATGGAGTATAAGTACATTCAGTACCAACACAAGCAGCTGTACCATTTGAGGGTTCTGTGACACCAATTAAAGTTAAATCATCTCCATCTGCATCAGTGATATAAGANGTATAACTTTCAGTATATGCAGTATCCTCGTTAGTAGTAAACGAAACATCTGTAGTTACTGGTGCATCATTGACAGGATCGATAGTGATAGTTACTGTGGCAGTATTACTATCTTCTGTACCATCATTTGCTTTATAAGTAAACGAATCAGTTCCATTAAAATCTGTAGTTGGTGTATAAATGATTGATGATGTACCATCAGACTGCAATGTACCATTTGATACATCAGAAACAACAATATAGGTTAAACTCGAATTATCAACATCAGTAGCATCTAGTGTGATGTTCATTGATCTATTGCTAATTCCAATGTTATTAAAATCATTTTCCTTTTCGGAAAAATTAGTTACATCTTGACGAGTTTCACTAACGTTTGCTGTTACATCATTCGCAATAGGTGCATCATTAACTGGATTCACAGTTATAGTAGCTGTAGCAATATTAGTTCTACTTGAATTTCTATTATCTGTTGCTTCGAACGTAAATGTATCAGTACCATTCCAATCTGCATCTGGAGTATATGATACTGTATTACCACTACTAAATGTGGCTGTTCCATTTGATGGAGCAGTAATAATTGAGAAAGTGTAACTTTCTCCATCAACTTCTTCAGCAGCTAAGACAAGAGAAATAGCTGTATCTTCGTCAGTAGTAGCATCAATATCTAATGTATTAGGCTCATCGTCAACTGGATTAACAACAATTGAAATAACACCTTCATTACTATCTAAATATGCATTACTTGCTTTATATGAAACAGTATCTGTTCCGTTCCAATTTGCATCAGGAGTGTATGTTAAAATATTACCTTCTAGAGAAACAGAACCATTTTCTGGCTGCGTATTTCCAAGGCTTATAGTTAAATCTAAATCTTGAGGATCTGTTGCTGTAAGAGTAACAGATATAGATACATCTTCATCAGTTGTTGCTTCAATATCTTCAACAATTGGAGCTTCGGCTTGTAAAACATTAATTGCATTTTCTTGAATAATAAAATTACTTCCACCTGGCCCTGAAACTGTTAAACGAACAGAATAAGTTCCTGGCTGTGTGTACGTATAAAGAGGATTCGCAGAAGTAGATTGAGTGGACAAATCATTATTAAAGTCCCATGCATATGAAGTGATATCTCCCGTAGAGGTTGAAGTAAATTGAACTTCTAACGGCGCATACCCTGAGCTAGGTGCCAACGTAAAACTAGCGGAAGGAGGAACTGGTTCTGGTTCAGTTGCTTTGTCCCCACTACTACACGTGATTAAAAATAAAACGAATAAAAAAATTATGTTTCTTTTAAATAACTCTAATCTGTTCATACAATCCTCAATTTTTGATTAAAAAAAAATACAACCTTTCAAAATACTTATAAGTTTGTACAAAAGAAAAGATATATTTTTTGAAACATTTAAATGAATTTGATGTATATAAAAATATGAAAGAGACATTAAGAGGCATAACAAATGGAGTTAAAAATATGTATAATAATGTTGAAAAATTTGTATTAGCAGGTGTAATTTTGTGTATCGGTTCCTTGTTTTTTCTAATGGATCAATCCAAAGAAGTAGAACTATCCGATAATATCTCAGAAAGCTTTAGCAATGAAGGCACTGTCGATGTAGAAATTACCTCGAATGTTAATAACACCAACGTGGGTAATTCAGTCAATGATGAAGCCATGGCTACAGAAGCAGTGCCAACATTTCATGATAATGTTGAAGCATTAGATGTAATTAAAACTACCCCTGTACTCTCTTTTAATGACGCATTTTTAGCCGCTAGAAATGAGTTAGGCCCTGGACAAACATTTGAATGGAACGGAAATCTATATTCAACTAATTATGTGAATGAAGTATTTGATGTCTTACAGAGCGAAGTTGCAGTAGAAGATATTTTAATTGATGAAACTGAACCTCAACTAAGTCAAGTTGAAGAAGATGAAAGTCTTGCTTACAGCAACTCAAAATAGTTATCTCTAGTTACCTCATATACAAAAAAAGGCGCCAAGTCGAAGGCGCCTTTTTATTTCCAATAATAATTAACTTATTAAACCTCTGGAACTGGCATATCACTTCCAAAGATTTTTTTCAGATCAGAAAAGCCTCCAATAGGTATACCGTCAACAAAGATTTGAGGAACAAAAAAATCATCTATACCAATTTCTTTCAACTTTCGCTTTGATATATTGTACTCTTCAACATCTACTTCAAAATATGAAATTCCTTTTTCATCAAGTAACTGCTTTGCACCTTTACAATAACCACACCATGTAGCAGTAAACATTGTTACAGCAGCGTTTTCAAAGTCTGTTTCAATAATAGTTTCTTTTGTGAATGTTGGATTTTCACTAAAAATAACAATAGCTTTACGAATATCTTGTTCTACGATTTTCTCTTGAACAAAAACAGCAAATAAAATTACAACTAATACAGATAAGATAGTTTTTTTCACATTTTCCCCTTTTTGTTAACGCAAATATAGTAATTAATTTATTCTTCCGTTAGAAAAATCAAGGCCAATAAAAATAATGCAAAAGGATACATTGTACCACTAGAAATAAATGCACTACCGGCAACAAAATACTTCATATAACTTGCTCCAAGCATTACTACTGCTATCATAGCTGATCCAAGTAATTGAAATCTATTAAATTGAATTCCTATCAGAAGAAAAATAGGCCCAATTATTTCAAACAATACAACCAAATATCGAAGAAATTCAGGTAATTGCTTTACTAAGCCTCCAACTTCTGAAACCGGCAACTTATTGATACCGGCTTTGAAAATGATAGCAACTAATACTAAGCGTGCTATAAATAAAACAAATGCTCTATAATATGTTAAATCTATACTCAAAATTATAATGTTAAATGTGTTCCATCACAATATGGAGCATTTTTTGATTGTTTACAACCACAAAGTGCTACTTCTTTTGATGTATCTGACTTAAAAACTATTGGCTTATGATCAGTTTTTTCATGACTACCATCGCAAAATGGTTGGCCTTCAGATTCACTACATTGGCACCAAGCGTAATTTTTATCCTTTTTAATGTCTAATACATGTGGTTCTTTTCTATTACTCATATCATTTTCCTTTCTTTTTTAAATATTTGCATGTTCCCCACTACAAAATGGAGCATTATTTGATTCTTTACAACCACATAAATTTACCTCTGTATCATTCTCAGCAGTAAAGACAAGTGGTTCCTTAGTATCTGACAGGACAAACATCTGAGAATCCTTTGTTATAAAGCTTATTTCTTTGAGATTTTCTACTAAATTTTCCCTCTGTTTATTAATCTTTGTATGACTTCCATCACAAAATGGTTGCGACTGAGATCCAGTGCATTCGCACCATGCGTAACTTTTACCTTTTTCAAGCGATACTAAGTATGGTTGTTTTTTCATATTTTTATTCTTTCAAAAATTGATATGAAAAATTATTAAGTAATGTTAAATTCAGCAAGTAGGCACTATTTTTTAATATAGTAACAAAAAAAGGACTATTATAATGAAACAACAATGTTTTGAAGATATATGTGGATGTACTGTAGAGTCATGTCCTATCACCTATTCAATGAACATGATTGGTGGTAAATGGAGACCGATTATCATTATGAGAATTTCTCAAAAAATTAATCGTTTTGGTATTTTACATAGAGGGATTGATGGTATAAGCAAAAATATGTTAACCAGAGAATTAAGAGACTTAGAAAAAAATAATATAATTTCTAGAAAGATCTATGCTGAAATTCCTCCTAGAGTTGAATATTCATTAACAAAAAAAGGTAAGTCATTGGTTCCAGTGCTTGATAAACTAAATGATTGGGCTTTAAACTATATTAAAGCTAATTAAGAAATTATTCTTCTTCGTTTTCAGCTTCCAAAGATTCAATAACTGGTGTTACGTCAACTGGAACACTTTCCATATCAATTAAATCTTCTGGCTGTCCTTGTAATTTTTGGAGGTTTCTTACAGAAGGTTTTAATCGTGCATTATATGATGAAACGGACGAGTTATATGCTTTACCTAGTGCTAAAATTTTACTTCCAACGGCTTGATACTTATCCTCATAAATTTTTAAGCGATCAGTTAAATCTTTTGCAATTTGTATAGCTTGATTTGCATTAGTACTAAGTTGAAATTGTCTCCAAGCTTCTGACACTAAACTTAATAACGGCAATAGTGATAATGGAGATACAACAAATACTTTTTTATCTGCACCATCAAGAAACAATTTTCCATCATGTTTTAAAGCCATTTGATAAGCTGGTTCACTTCCAATGAACATTACTACAAACTCAATCGGTCCATCAAATTGTTTGTGATATTCTTTTTTGGATAAGTTACGCATTAGTGTTCTGCAGTTATTTGCATGCTTTTCTTCTAATGCTTTACGTTGAGACTTATCAGATGTATCCATTGCTTGATCAAATGCTTCCAAAGAAAGCTTTGAATCAATAGGTATTTTTCCACCACCCGGTAAATTAATAACCATATCAGGAATACTTCTATCTCCTGAGGATGTCTGTTCAATAAAGTCGATATATTTAATCATTCCAGCTTTTTCAACCAGATTACGTAAAATAGTTTCTCCTAAATCTCCAGTATCAGAACTTGAAGTAAGTGCTCTACTCAAACTTTCTGTAGTACCAATTAGGTCTTTCAGCTTTTCATCCAGTTTACCCTTATCTTCAACACGATCTTTTTCTACTTCTGAGATATTTTTTTGTAGATCCTCTAATGATTTCTTGACTGGAGTTAGAGTAAGATCTAAATCTTTTTTATACCCATCCCAATCTTTCTTCTGAAGTTCAGCATTTTGCTTTAATACTTCATCTAAAGCCTTTTTTGCGGCATCAACTGCAATGTTACTAGCTCTTTCATTCAAAAGATTTTCTTTATCCTCAGAAGTTTTTGGAGCATTTTTCGACATACCGTACAATATGTAACCAATTATCCCTAGAGCAATTGCATAAATAATATTAAAAAGTGATGATATAAAAAGACTTTCCATTTCAATTTACTCTTGACGAATTCCACCAACGTAAGATTTGACAACTGGAGAAGACATTTGTTTCAATTTATCCTTGAATTCATCACTTATTTCTCCCAAAACAGTGATTTTTTCAATTGTAAATAATTCTCTTAATCTTAAATTGATTGGAGAACCAATTAATTTATTTCCAACATTTTCCCAAACTTGAGAATTCTCAAATATTTCAATAAGAGTGCCGGTTTTATCTTCTTCATTTAAGTACCATTCAAATCGATGAATTCCCTTATCCTTAAGATTAAAAAAAACTGTTGCATGTTCATCTCTTACAAAATCTCTAGCAACATTATTTTCAACTTCATATGAAACATCAATTACTACTGTTGTTTGATTATTTTTTTTGTTTAGTTCAGTTTTCATTCATTCCTCTGCTTTTAAGAATTTATAATTCATATATTATAGTAATTAATCGTCAACAAAAAGAAGATTATTAGGTTTTCTTACCTTGGTCTTATGCTGATATTTATCTTCTTCTGATCTATATCCAACAGGAAGTAACACTACCGATGTTAAATTTTGTGAATCTAGATCAAGAATTTCATCAAACTCATTTGATTTAAACCCTTCCATTGGACATGAATCTATTCGCATATCAGCACAACCTACCATTAATTGACCTAATGCTATGTAACATTGTTTTTTGAGCCATTCACTTTGTTTATGTTTATTCATTCCCAATACACTCTTTTTAACCTCATTTGAATAGTTTTCAATGCTTTCTTTGGAATAATCTTTATCATTAGATCTTAAAATATGAAATTGGTCTATCATTTGATCGATATCTTGTTCGTGAACCTCTTTTAATGAGCAAAACACAAATAAGTGAGAACAATCTGCTACCTGCTTTTGGCTGTATGCAGCAGGTAAAAGTTTATCTTTAATATCTTGACTAGAAAAAATTAATATTTTATAAAATTGTAATCCCCATGATGATGGAGATAGCTTAACGATCTCTTTAAGTTTTAAAATATCTGATTCAGAAATCTTTTTATTTCTATCAAACTTTGTAGTAGCGTATCGCCAATTTAAACTATCGATAATGCTCATTTAATTGTTATCTCCTTTGTGTTTAATGGTAATGAAATAACCATATTTATTTCTGCAACTACAACATCATGCGAGGATAAAGAACTAAACTTCTTTAATGCTCTTTTAACAATAATATTATCCTTATCTGGAATAATGTGGATAAGAGCTAACAATCCTAGTTCAATACCTTCAAGTCTTGATAATAATCCTGGATTATCTTCATAATCAATTAAATTTGCATGATAATCATTAATATCATTAAAAATTTCACTTATACGCTCATTTCCTAATCTTTTGGCTGATTGACTCACAGCAGTACTTACTGGCTCAATAATTGCTTCATGAATCAAAACATCTACCCCATTTATAAAATCATAACTGTCCATCACATCAGTATCACCTGATATTACAACTGATCTGTCTCCAGAGATAATTTTATATCCAACAGAGCCATGAATTGGTCCATGGGGAACATTAAAGGCATATACTTGAACATTTGCATCTTCAAAAATTAATAATTCATTTTCTTTGACTTCAAATAATTGTGCTTGTAACAAACCATTTTCTGGAAGAAAGAATTCTTGACCATGATGGGCTGTTCTGTGATCTCTGTCGGGTTTATATGCTAAATTAAATCCATCCACGACATCCTGAATTTCTTTTCCAGCTCCATAAACAGGTAATGAAGAGGTCCTTCCTCTTCCCCAAGATGCTAAAATAAGCTCACCTAAACTACCTATATGATCTGAGTGCGTATGAGTTATAAAAACTGCTTCAATATTAGCAGCTTCAAGTGAACCTTCTGAAATAAAATTGGCTGTAGATCTTGAACCGGCGTCAAAAACATAATTTTTATTATTTATAGATATAACAACACTTTGTTGAGCTATATGCGGAGTTAGTGGTGTGCTAACTCCAGTAAAAACAATTCGTAAAATATCATTTTCGTTGGGAGGTATTACTGTTAGAGTTTCAACCTGTTTATCGTAGAAATTATTTTTTAAGGTCTCAAAATTTAATGAAATAACAACTATGATTGTTGTCAACATTATTATTAATAATGATATGACTACATATTTTAAAACACTTTTTTCGGATAACTCTTCTAATCTCATGAATTACTTTTCAACAAAATCCTTTAGCCAATTTTCATAATCTTTATCGACTTTTGAAGTTTGAAT
>FUFK010052578.1_pt1 | contig 16431 bp, 10 predicted proteins | sample 1021851 | NCBI WGS metagenome assembly FUFK01 (sample SAMEA51879418, study PRJEB19060) | metagenome | reverse complement strand
TCATTGGTTTTATCGCAAAGACTTTTTCATCAGGAGTTTCTGATGTGTACATATTTTCTCCATACTTTTCCCAGTGACCAGATTTTTCCCACAATTGTCGGTCTAAAATTTCAGGTGTATTTACCTCTTTNTATCCAGCAGCATCNTGTCTGCTTCTCATATAATTAATTAATTTTTGAAATAATGCCCANCCTCTCTCATGCCAAAAAACTGAGCCNGGACTTTCTTCTCTAAAATGAAACAAGTCCATTTCTTTTCCTAATTTTCTATGATCTCTTTTTTCTGCNTCTTCTATTCTTTTTAGATGCTCATCTAAATCTTTTTGAGAAGCCCAGCTTGTACCATAAATTCTTTGAAGCATTTCATTGTTTGAATCACCTCTCCAATAAGCTCCTGAAACTTTCATTAATTTAAAGTATTTTCCAATTTTACCTGTTGAAGAAAGATGCGGTCCTCTGCAAAGATCATGCCAATCTCCATGAAAATAAATTGAAACATCTTCATTCTCCGGTATTGCTTCGATTAACTCAGCTTTATAGATTTCACCTTTTTTTTTAAAATGATCTATNGCTTTATTTCTGTCCCAAACTTCCCTTTTGGTAATCTCGTCTCNATCAACAATTTCTTTCATTTTATTTTCNATCTTTGTTAAATCATCTTCTGTAAACGGATCTTTTCTAGCAAAATCATAATAAAATCCGTTTTCAATTACAGGGCCAATCGTAACTTGTGTTCCTGGAAACAATTCTTGCACTGCCATTGCTAATATGTGAGCAGTATCATGTCTAATGGTTTCTAGACCCTCAGGATTTTTAGATGTAAAAATTTTTACCGAACAGTCTTTCTCAATTAAATGTTCTAAGTCTTTTAACTCACCATCTACACTTATTACCATTGCTTGTTTAGCTAATGATTTGCTAATTTTTTCTGCTACTTCTAATCCAGTAACTTTATTTGGGAAATCAATATTATTTCCATCAGGTAATGTAATTATAGGCATTTAATTTATTAATCTTTTATACTCTGAATAAGTAGAAAAGCACATTTTTTCAACATTAAATTTTTGAACTATATTTTTTCTTCCNTCAATACCAATTAATTTTAATTGAGTTTCGTCAATTGTNAGAGTTTTTAAAATTTTCTGACTTAAAGACTTTGCGTCACCNGCTTTAAATAAATAGCCTGTTTTTTCATCAANGACAGTCTCATTAGANCCACCAATATTACTCGCAATAATTGGTTTCTCCATAGATTGGGCCTCTACGGAAACTCTACCAAAAGCTTCTGGTTCAATAGAAGCTGAAACAATTATATCAGAAACTTTGTAAGCTAATGCCATATCTTTACAGTGATCGATAAATCTTAGCTGTTTAGTCAACCTATATTGCTCTGAAAGCCTTATTAGTTTTTTTTTATACAAATCTCTTCCCTGATCACTTCCAAGGATAACAGCATAAAATGCCTCATAACCTAATTCAATATTTACAAGATTGATTGCTTCAATAAATACCTCTTGTCCCTTCCAGGTAGTTAATCTACCAGGCAAAAGTATAATCTTTTTATCTTTTTCTATTTCCCATTGTTTTAATAATTTTTTCTCTTCAGTTTCAAGTTTTGTGGTAGGGTCAAAGTAATCAACATTAATTCCTCTAAATACTACTAATAATTTTTTTTTTTGATTTAANTAATTTGAATAATTTTCTTTGATGTGTGAAAAAATAAAATTTGATCCTGCGATAATTAAATCAGATCGAACCATTACTGAATTATATAATTTTTTTAAATTACTTTTAAAATTATAAGTTCCATGAAATGTAGTCACAAACTTTCTACTTGTTATCTTGGAGGCTATTAAACAAGACCATGCAGGCGCTCTGCTTCTGGCGTGTACTATCGAAATATTATTAAATAAAATGATAAAAGTTAAAATTATTGCATTAATTAAAATTAATATTGGGTTTTTACTTTGAACTGGAAGTCTAAAAACTTTTACTTTATTTTTATCTACAAATTTAAGCAACTCGCCACCACTAGTAACTATAAATGATTTACAACCGTTTTCTGGCAAATAGTGAGCAATATCATAACAACCAGTCTCTGCACCACCATATCCAAGTTTTGGGATTACTTGTAAAACTTTTAAATTAGATGACATTTGATATGGTTATATATTAATTAGCAATTCTTATAAACGATTATGGCAAATTTCAGATTCCACAAAATTTCAAAGACTAAGAAAATTAGACATATTTGTAAAATTTATAAAAATTCTCCATTCATAGTTTTCTTACATGGATTTATGTCAGATCTTGANGGAAAAAANCCAGAAGCTTTTTTAAGATTTGCAAGAAAAAATAAAATAAGTTTTCTTGCTTTAGAATATTCNGGTCATGGAAAATCTACAGGTAAATTTACAAATGGAAATATTTCAAAATGGACTAAAGAAACTTCTATATTAATAAATAAATATATAAAAAATAATAATTTTTATGTCATTGGTTCAAGTATGGGCGCTTGGATTGCTTTAAGACAATTCAAACTATTTAAAAAACAAATTATAGGATTTTTNGGNATTGGNTCGGCACCTGAGTTTTTAGAAAATTTGATGTGGAAAAAATTCTCCAAAAAAATAAAGCAAGAAACAACCCAAAAAGGTATATATCACTTAAAACATGGGAATTATGAGTATCCAATCACTTATCAGCTTATAAAAGATGGAAGAAAAAATAGAGTTTTAAATAAAAAAATAAATTCAAAAATTAATATTACCATGGTGCATGGTGAATATGACGAAGCTGTACCAGTAAGTTATTCGAGAAAAGTTTTAAAACTATTTCCTAAAGCAAAAAAGAAATTAATCATTGTAAAAAAAGGTGACCATAGCCTTTCAAATAAGAAATGGCTCAATATAATTTTAAAAGAATTAAAATTATTAATTAACTAACTTCTTTTATAANTTTTTTTANACTGATAGGGTTTTTTAGTTTATCTAACATTTCTTTAGGACAAACTTGAATGAAATTATTAATTTCATTATCATAATTTTCAATTATTTCTTTAGATAACAAAGATCCTGTCTCTTCATGGTGCTCTTTGATTAAATTTTTTAAATTGTCTTTCCAATAATCTGTTTCAACATTCTGCCAAACAACTGATTCTGGGTTTACTTTTTTTTCAAATTCTTGTGATTTGTCATAGATAAATGCCATACCACCTGTCATACCAGCAGCAAAGTTATCTCCAACATCTCCAAGAATTACTACNGTTCCNCCAGTCATATANTCACANCCATTAGAGTCACATCCCTCAATAACCGTAACCGCACCTGAATTTCTTACAGAGAATCTTTCACCGGCTTGACCAGCTGCAAAAAGTTTTCCAGATGTTGCTCCGTATAGAACTGTATTTCCTAAAATAGTATTTTCATTTGAAACTAAGTTACTTTCCTCTGGTAGTCTTATAGAAATTGTAGCTCCTGAAAGACCTTTACCAACATAATCATTTGCATCACCTTTTAATACTAACTTCAAACCTTTGGATGAAAAGGCTCCAAAAGATTGACCAGCTGACCCTTTAAAGTTTAATACTAAAAAATTATCATCAAGTTTTTCATANCCATATTTTTTATATAAATGGTGAGAAATTCTTGTTCCAACTGCTCTATGAGTATTTTTAATTAAATATTCTTTTTCAATTTTTTCAGAATTATCTAAAGCTTTTTCAATCTCAGGCCATATTTCTTGGTCTAGAGTATCTGGCACNGAATTAATTTCTTGGNTTTCACAGTATCTAGNATTGTTNCCAGTATCTGCTTGAACAAATAAAGGATTTAAATCTAAATCATCTAAATTATCTGAACCCTTGCTAACTTGTCTAAGTAAGTCAGTTCTACCAATAATATCATTTAATGATTTAAAACCTAATTTAGCTAAAATTTCTCTAACCTCAGTTGCTATAAACGTAAATAGATTAACAACCTTATCTGGTGTTCCAGTAAATTTTTCTCTTAATTTTTCATCTTGAGTACAGACACCAACGGGGCATGTATTTGAATGACATTGTCTTACCATTATGCATCCCATTGCAACTAAAGCAGTTGTTGCAACTCCATACTCTTCTGCTCCCATCATGGCTGCTATAACAACATCTCTACCTGTTTTAATTCCTCCATCNGTTCTNAGTGTAACTGTGTGTCTAAGATTATTTAATGTTAAAACCTGATTAGCCTCTGTTAATCCCATCTCCCAAGGGATACCNACGTATTTTACACTTGTTTGCGGTGTAGCTCCAGTTCCGCCATTATGTCCTGAAATTAGTATTATATCTGCTTTTGCTTTAGCAACTCCTGCAGCAATAGTCCCAACNCCTGAGGATGCAACCAGTTTTACTCCAACTCTTGCTTTTGGATTAATCTGTTTTAAATCATAAATAAGCTGTGCAAGATCTTCAATTGAATAAATATCGTGGTGTGGTGGAGGAGAAATTAGTGTTACTCCAGGTGTTGAGTGTCTTAACTTTGCTATTTCATCAGTTACTTTGAAGCCTGGAAGTTGTCCACCTTCTCCAGGCTTTGCACCTTGTGCAATTTTTATTTCAATCTCATTACAATTATTTAAATAATTAACTGTTACACCAAATCTTGCCGAGGCTATTTGTTTTACTCTTGAGTTGGCGCTATCTCCATTATCTAACACTTTAAATCTTTTTTCATCTTCACCACCTTCACCACTACAAGAAGCTCCTTTAATTCTATTCATACCTGTAGCCAAAGTTTCATGCGCCTCTTTAGATAAAGCACCATGAGACATGCTTCCACTTCCAAATCTTTTTAAAATATTTTCTATTGGTTCTACTTCTGAAATATCTATAGATCCTCTTAATTTTTTTTCTCTAAAATCAATTAAGTCCCTTAAATTTATTGGTGGTAAATTATAAATACCCTCCGCATATCTTTTATAAGCGTCATAAGAATTAGAACCAACTGCACTTTGGAGTAAATGTATAAGTTTCCCTTGGTATTGGTGTGTTTCTCCATTTTTTCTATATCTATAAATCCCTCCGATAGGAAGGATTGTATCAGTGCTTTCAAATGCTTCTTTATGAATTGCTCTTATTTTTTTTTCAATTCCAGTAAGTCCAATACCAGAAATTTTAGACACAACTCCTGGAAAATAATCCGAAACAATAGTTCTACTTAATCCAACAGTTTCGAAATTGCATCCACCTCTGTAAGAACTTAAAACAGAGATACCCATCTTAGACATGATTTTTAATAAACCTGCATTGACAGATTTAATGTATCTTTCAACGCATTCTTCAAAACTAAACTTTCCAAATAATTTTTTTTCAAATCTTTGATATAAGCTATCAAATGCCAAATAAGGATTGACCGTTGTTGCTCCAACACCAATTAAAGTTGCAAAAGAGTGTGTATCTAATGCTTCTCCAGATTGGACATTGATTGACACATAGCCTCTTAATTTTTTCTCAATTAAATACGAGTTAATTGCACCAACTGCAAGNAGCATCGGAATTGGAAGTTTTGAGATTGACAAATCTTTATCGCTAAGAATTAATTGCGTAACACCCTGTCTAACAGCAATTTCTGCATCTTTTTGAATTNTTTTAATAGCATCGTACAAACTATTATTTTCTGCAAAGGTACAATCAATTATTGCTGAGTTGTTTCCAAAAAAATCAATGAATTTTTCAAACTGAGAATTAGATAAGATTGGGCTATTAAGAACATAAATATTCTGTTTTGTTAAATTATCAAAATCTAGAATATTGCCAAGATTTCCAAATCTTGTTTTTAGACTCATCACTTTATTTTCTCTCAACGAGTCTATTGGTGGATTTGTAACTTGACTAAAATTTTGTCTAAAAAAATGATAAAGAGGTCTATATTTATCTGATAGCACAGCTAAAGGGGTATCATCACCCATAGACCCTGTTGCCTCTTTTGCATCCTCTGCCATAGGGTGTAAAATTAATTCAAGATCCTCTAAACTAATTCCAAAAGTATATTGTCTTCTTCTTAAATCATCACCTGAATAAGAATTTTTTTCATCCTCAATCGTTAGCTTGTCATCTAAATCAATAATTTGTGAATTAAAATGCTTGTACTCTTTTGCTAAATAATCCTTAATTTGTTTATTAGTAAATACTTTACCTTTTTCAATTCTTACTCCAATAATTTCTCCAGGACCTAATCTTCCTTTTGATAAAATTCTTTTTTCATTAAGCTCGATCATCCCAGTTTCTGAGCCTGCAAACAATAATTTATCCTTTGTGATTGCATATCTTAAAGGTCTTAGTCCATTTCTATCATTCGCAGCAATAACCCACTCGTTGTCAGTTCCAGCTATAGCAGCAGGTCCATCCCAAGGTTCCATCGTGCTATTTAAAAAGTTAAATAATTGCTGATGATCTTTTGGCAANGTTTTATTTTTCTTGGACCATGCATCAGGAACTAACATTAGTTTAGCCAATGGTGCAGGTTGACCTGAAATATTTAATAATTCGAAAACATTATCTAGAGCTGCAGAATCTGAGGCTCCTTGTTGAATAACTGGCTTAAGATTTTCTANATTATCAAATAATGGACTATTCATTTCTTGTTCATGAACTTTCATCCAATTTTTATTTCCCCTATAAGTATTAATTTCTCCATTATGAGCAATTGCTCTGAATGGTTGAGCAAGATTCCAGCTTGGAGCTGTATTGGTTGAAAACCGCTGATGAAATATCGCGTATCTTGATACAAATCTTTCATCATTTAAATCTAGATAAAATTCTGAAATTGCTTCAGCTAAAAACATTCCTTTGTAAATAATTGACTTTGAACTTAACGAACAAATATAAAAATTATTNAATGATTTTTTGAAAGCTTCATTTTCNATTTTTCTTCTTGTCTCATAAATTTTTCTCTCCAAATCTTTATTTGTGAGTTCTTTATTATGNGNTTTAAAAAGTACNTGAATAATCTCAGGCATAGTTTGAAAAGCTTTTTCACCTAAAACCTTTGGATTAACAGGAACTTGTCTCCAGCCATAAATATTAAAATCATTTTTCGTTAGTTCGCTTTCAACAATTGTTTTACAGCTCTCTTGTGCTGCATAGTCATTACGTGGAAGAAAAATCATTCCTACGCAGATNTCAGAACTATCATGCGTATGTCCTGTAACCTCAATTTTCTCAATAAAAAAATCTTTTGGAATTTCTACGTGAATTCCAGCTCCATCTCCTGTTTTCCCATCGGCATCTACTGCACCCCTATGCCAAACTGCTTTTAATGCTTCAATTCCATATTCAACTACATTCCTAGATTTTTTTCCCTCTGTTGAAGCTATTAAACCTACTCCACAAGCATCATGTTCCATATCCTCTGAATAGACATTGTTTTTCTTAAGTAGATCAAAATTTTTTTTATAGGTTTCCATTAAGCTACTTTTTTTTCATTTTTGGATTTTGTTTCTAAATGATTTTTTATGGAATTCGCTGCGTCTCTTCCATCTTTAATTGCCCAAACAACTAATGAAGCTCCTCTAACTATATCCCCAGCAGCAAAAACGCCACTTAGATTAGTTTCCATAGTATCGAAATCAGTCTTTATTGTTCCCCATTTTGTAACTTGAAGTTCATTGCTATCAAATAAATTAGGTAAATCCTCAGGATCAAATCCAAGAGCTTTAATAACCATATCTACTTTTATTTCGTAGCTTGATCCCTCTTGTACTTCAGGTTTTCTTCTTCCAGTTTCATCTGGTTCACCTAACTTTATTTGATCTACAACTAAATTTTCTACCTTATTAGTTCCTTTAAATTCTTTAGGACTAGATAACCACACAAATTCAACACCTTCTTCTTCAGCATTTGCAACTTCTCTCGCTGAACCAGGCATATTTTCTTTATCTCTTCTGTATAAGCATTTTACTGATTTTGCTTTTTGTCTTACTGAAGTTCTCACACAATCCATTGCTGTATCACCTCCACCAATTACAACAACATCTTTTCCTTCTGCATTTANAATTCCCTTNTCAAATAATTCAACCTCATCACCCAATCCTTTNTTNTTTGATGCTGTAAGAAAATCCATTGCTGGAAAAATATTNTCTAAATCATTACCTGGTAAATTNACTTCTCTNGCTTTGTAAACTCCTGTTGCAATTAATACNGCATCATGTTTTTTTCTNAATTGCTCTAANCTTGCATCNTTGCCAACTTCGAAATTTTGTATGAATTCTATTCCACCATCTTTTAAAAGTTTTGTTCGTCTTTCAACTATTTCTTTTTCTAATTTAAAATTTGGAATTCCATATATTAACAATCCTCCAGCTCTATCATATCGATCGTAAACTGTAATTTTATACCCATTTTTTCTTAACTGTTCTGCCGCCGCTAATCCTGCAGGACCAGCTCCTATAATTCCAACACTTTGATTTTTTTCATTTGTAACTTCAATTGGTTTAACCCAACCTTGTTCCCAGGCNTTATCTGTTATATATTTTTCAACGGAACCAATTGTAACTGTTCCATGACCAGACTGTTCAATTACACAATTTCCCTCACACAATCTATCTTGCGGACAGATTCTTCCACAAACCTCAGGCATATTGTTAGTGCTTTGNGAAAGCTCGTATGCTTCTTTTAATCTTCCCTCAGCAGTTAACTTTAGCCAATCAGGAATATTGTTACTTAAAGGACAATGAACCTGACAGAAAGGAACTCCACACTGAGAACATCTACTTGATTGTTCTTTAGCTTTTTCATTGATATATTCGTCATATATCTCGTTAAAATCCTTTTTTCTTTGATCAACTTCCCTTTTAGGTGGAGTTTGTTGACCTATTTTTACAAATTTTAACATTTTGTCAGTCATAAAAAATACAATTTTNGGCAAATTATATAATGATTTTATTTANTAAAGCATTAAATAGGTCATATTTATTGACCTTTAATCTCTCATTTTTGTTATAAATAAACAGGTTTCTAATAAATGCATAGCTACTATGATCAAATCGTATTGTTTGAAATATAANCTTTATAAGCTACGAAGAAATTATGTTTCAGAATATTATAGAAGTTTTAATCCTTTCAGCAATTCAAGGGATCTCAGAATTTCTTCCAATAAGTTCTTCTGCACATTTAATTTTAGTTTCAAGTTTNTATGAATTTAAATCTAGCTCATTACTAATTGATATTAGNCTTCATNTAGGATCTCTTNTTGCAATAGTTTATTATTTCAAAGAAGAGNTATTAAACATNAATAAAAATAANAGANTAATAAGTTTAATTATTATTGGATCTATTCCATTAATAATCTTTGGATATATTTTATANACNACAGGNNTAATTTANAGNTTACGAAACATTGAAACTATTGCATGGACAACTTTAATATTTGCAATTGTTTTATANATTTCNGACAAAAGTCGNTTTGATAAAAAAATTTCTNCAAATTTAAATATTCAATCAATTTTATTTATAGGANTAATGCAAATTTTATCNTTNATACCNGGNGTAAGCAGAGCAGGNGTTACAATAACAGCTGCNAGGATTTTAAANTTTAATAGAGTGGATTCGAGTAAAATATCTTTTTTACTATCTATCCCAGCATTAGCTGGTGCAAGTGTACTTAGTTTAAAAGATATTTTTAATCAACCAACAGAATTTAATTATTTGGTAATAATTGCAATTATATCTTCTTTTATTCTTTCTTTTTTAACAGTTAAATATTTTTTAATTTTTATAAATAAGTTTTCTATGAATGCATTTGTAATTTATAGAATAATAATTGCTTTAGTATTNTTTAGTTTAATTTATTAAATNNTTTTTCTTTTTATAAGNGGNAGTAATTGNGATAATAAAACTCCACACAAAATAAAAAAACATCCAAGTATATTATTTATATCTAATACTTGATTTAAAATAAACCATGCCGCTACAGTTGCAAATACACCTTCAAGAGAGAAAATAATTGCTGCTGGTGCAGGTGTAATATTTTTTTGTGCATAAATCTGTAATACAAATGCAAATCCTCCAGATAATATTCCAGCATATAATATAGAATATATTTCCATTAGAATGTTGTTCCAAACAAATTCTTCATAAAGAATTCCAATTAAAAAAGATAAAATAGCTACGATTAAAGTTTGAATTGCTCCAATTGTAAGTGGAAGANTATATTTANAAATAATAATNCCAGTAAATATAATATGTGTNCTCCANAATAAAGCTCCAAGTACAACTAAAGTATCTCCNAACCTAACAGTTGCATCATAAAAATTTGTTAATAAATATCCTCCAATNAAACACAAAANTACTGAAGGCCAAACACTCCAGTGAATTGATTTTTTTCCAAACAAATAAATTATNATAGGCACCATAGGNACATAAAAGATNGTAAAAAAGGCTGCATTTGCAACATCTGTATAGAGCAAAGCAACCTGTTGTAATGCAGAACCTAAAAATAAGGATANTCCTATTAAAGACACATAAATTATAAATGTTTTTTTATCTGTTTTTAATTCTGATTTAAAATTTTTTAACTCAAATAAAATTACGAGTGGGGTAATAGCTAAAAAACCAACAAAGAATCTAACAGCATTAAATGTAAAAGGACCAATATTGTCCATGCCAGTATCTTGAGCAATAAAAGTTGTGCCCCATATAAAAGTNCATAACAANGCACTAAATAGGGAAATGGACTTAGACATTTTTGATTATACAGCTAGCTTATAAGCAAAATTTTTGCCTAAGTTTTCTTTAAGATCATTGTTAAATCTTGCTGCCTCAGCNCCNTCAATNATTCTATGATCATAAGACAAAGAAATCGGTAGCATTGTTCTAGTTTGAAACTTTCCATTTATATAAATTTGTTTTTTCTCTGATCTACCTACTCCTAAAATTGCTACTTCAGGATAATTTATTATTGGTGTAAAAAATGATCCACCTATTCCACCCAAACTAGTAATAGTCATTGAACCACCAAACAATTCTTTTTTATCTATTTTTAAATTTCTACAAAGCTCGCTTACNTCCCTTAACTCTCTACTAATATGAGAAATTTTTTTATTATTAGCATTTCTAATTTTTGGAACCATTAGTCCATTTGGAGTGTCTACAGCTATACCTATATGGTAATATTTTTTCATTGTCATTTTACCTGTTTCAATTTCATCAATAGAAGAATTAAAACTTGGAAATTTTTTTAACGAGGCAACTAAAGCTTTTACAATAAATGCTAAAGGAGTAATTTTAATTTTTTCTCCTGTATAAATATCAGTCAAAGAATTTCTAAAGCTTTCCATTTCTGTAATATCAGCCTCATCATGATTTGTAACATGAGGTATAGTGGTCCATGAATTTGTTANATACTTTGATGATAATTTTTTTACTCTTGGTATATCTTTGANCTCTATTTNACCAAAATCTGANTGNTCAAATTCATTTTTNATTTTGNTTGGTTTTTTTTCCTCAACAACNTCAGNGTTATTGTTTGATCTTAATGCTACAAATTTTTTNATATCNTCTTCAACNACTCTTCCATCTCTCTCACTTCCTAAAACTTTATTTATATCTACACCNAGTTCTCTAGCAAATTTTCTAGCTTTTGGGCTTGCTGATGAAATNTTAGANACATTATTTAAAACTTTAGTTTCTTNTTGAANTTCAGGTTTTATTACTTCAATTTTTTTAAATTCTTTTTCTATTATTGGCTTCTNTTCAACTTTTTGATNTNTCTGTGATGATTTTTCTAAAGTTAAAATTAAATCTCCTTCNGATACTTTATCTCCAACTTTTATATTTAAGTTAGAAATTTTACCTTCAAAACTAGATGGTATTTCTACGCTAGACTTGTCACTTTCTATTGTAATTAAAGGGTCATTTTTTTTAATTGATTGACCTTTTTTTACTAATACCTCAATAACCTCAACATCTTTAAAATCTCCTATATTTGGTACCTTAATTTCAATATCTGACATTATAATTTTGTTGGCATAGGTTTATCGCCATCAATTTTGTATTTTTTCATAGCATCTTTCGCATATTTTGAAGCTATCAATTGTTCTTTNGCTAAAATGCTTAATCCATAAGCAACTAAATGTTCTTTATCTACCTCAAAGAATTTTCTTAAATTTTTTCTAGTATCACTTCTTCCAAAACCATCTGCACCTANNGAATAAAAGCTCTTATTGTTTGTGTAAGGTCTTATTTGATCAGANTTCATTCTCATATAATCAGATGCTGCCATAATTGGNCCTTCAGTACTTCCAAGACATTGCTCTACATATGATTTTTTAGGAGTTTTGTCNGGATTTAGAAGGTTNTATCTTTCAACTTCCATNCCATCTTTTCTTAACTCATTAAAACTTGTAACNCTCCATATTTCACTATCAATTTGATAGTCGTTTTGTAAAATTTCAGCTGCTGACATCATCTCTCTTAATATNGTTCCTGANCCTAAAAGTTGAAGTTTTGTTTTTTTATATTTNTTAAATTCTTTTATCTTATACATTCCTTTAAGAATTCCTTCTTCNCAATTTTTATCCTTNGGCATTTCAGGATGTTGAATAATTTTCGTTCATTGTTGTAATATAATAAAAAACATTTTCTTTCTTCTCATGCATTCTTCTTAGACCCTCTCTAAAAATAGTTGCTAATTCATAATGAAATGTAGGATCATAAGTTACACAATTAGGAATTGTTGATGCAATCAAATGACTATGTCCATCTTGATGTTGTAATCCTTCACCAGCTAATGTTGTTCTTCCAGCTGTTGCACCAACTAAAAAACCTCTAGCCTGGCTATCACCAGCAGCCCAAGCTAAATCTCCAATTCTTTGAAATCCAAACATAGAATAAAAAATGTATATTGGAATCATTTCAATATCATGATTTGTGTAAGCAGTTGCAGCTGCTATCCAAGAAGACATCGCTCCTGCCTCATTAATTCCTTCTTCAAGTACCTGTCCACTTTTATCTTCTCTATAAGAACTTAGTTGTGCAGCATCTTCGGGCTCATATTTCTGTCCTTCGTGAGCGTATATTCCAATTTTTTGAAAAAATCCTTCCATACCGAATGTTCTTGCTTCATCTGGGATAATTGGAACTAATCTAGGCGAAATATTTTTATCTCTTAACAAATTAGTTAACATTCTTACGAGAGCCATTGTAGTAGACATTTCTTTTTCACCAGTTGAAACTTTCATAAAATCAAAAATATCTTTTGATGGTGCTTTAATAGGTTTTGCAAAGGTTGATCTCTCTGGCAAATAACCTCCCAATTTAAGTCTTCTCTCTTTTATGTATCTAATCTCTGGAGATTTCTCATCAGGCCTAAAGTATTCTATATTTCTAACTTGTTCATCAGTTAGAGGAACATCAAAACGATCTCTATAATACATAAGATCATCCACATCTAATTTTTTGGTTTGGTGAGTAGTGTTTACACTTTCACCTGTTTTTCCCATTCCATATCCTTTGATTGTTTTTGCAATAATAACTGTTGGACTTCCTTGGTTTTTAATTGCTTTATCATAAGCTGCATATACCTTATGGGGATCGTGTCCTCCTCGATTTAATCTCCAAATATCTTTATCTGACATAGATGAAACCATCTCCAAAGTATCTGGGTTTTTTCCAAAAAACTTTTCTCGCACATATGCACCATCTCTTGCTTTCATAGCTTGGTATTCACCATCTACAGTTTCATTCATAATTTTTACTAATTGACCAGTTTTGTCATTAGCTAACAATGAGTCCCAGTATGAACCCCAAATAACTTTTATTACATTCCATCCAGCGCCTCTAAANCTACCTTCAAGTTCTTGAATAATTTTTCCATTTCCTCTTACAGGGCCATCAAGTCTTTGGAGATTACAGTTAATTACAAAAATTAAATTATCTAATTTTTCTCTGGCCGCTAATCCAATTGCACCCATGGATTCTGGTTCATCCATTTCACCGTCTCCTAAAAAGGCCCAGACCTTTCGTCCCTCATCTTTAATCAATCCTCTATTGATTAAATATTTCATGTATCTTGCTTGATAAATTGCAAGCATTGGTCCTAACCCCATCGAAACAGTTGGAAATTGCCAAAAATTTGGCATTAGCCAAGGGTGAGGGTATGAAGATAATCCTCCAGGTTTTACTTCCTGTCTAAAACTATCTAATTGTTTCTCGCTTAATCTTCCCTCTAAAAATGCTCTAGCATACATTCCNGGTGCGCTGTGTCCTTGAAAATATACTAGATCACCTCCAAATTTATTATTTTTTGCTCTCCAAAAATGATTCATTCCAACATCATATAAAGTTGCAGCAGATGCAAAAGTTCCTATGTGTCCACCTAATTCTGGAAATTTTTTGTTNGCTCTTACTACCATTGCNGCTGCATTCCATCTGATCAGAGATCTTATTCTTCTNTCAATATTTTGATCTCCATTTGATTTTATTTCAGCCTCAGGAGGAATGGTATTNATATACGGAGTATTTTGNGTGTAAGGNATATTTGCTCCTTCACGATAGGCTTTGTTAATTAATTCCTTAATTAAAAAATGAGCTCTTTGATTTCCNTCTTTTGAAATTACNGCAGATAAAGACTCTAGCCANTCTTGAGTTTCTAAAGGATCTGTATCNAATCCATTTGTAACTTGAATTATAGATTGTTTTTTTTCTTTANCTGGCTCTGNAACATTTNCNTGNTCCTCTTTATTCNCAGCCATAGCTTCNTCGGCTTGTTTAATAATATTTTCTGTATCTTTAGGAAGATTNCTCTCTNNAAGACTTTTNNTTGAATTGCTTANACTTAAAAGTAAATCNCCTTTTGAAACTTTATCGCCTACTTTAACATTAATNGTATCAATTTTTCCNGAAATAGTTGATGGGATTTCAACACTAGATTTATCACTTTCAATTGTAACTATTGGATCATTTTCCTTGATTGTATCTCCAGGCTTTACCAATAATTCTATTACCTCAACATTCTCAAAATCACCAATGTCAGGAACAAGTAGTTTTTCGCTCATTATTTAAAAGGCTTATACACTCAAATAAAATATATTTTTATGTTATTTTATCACATTAATTAATCTTTTTATGCAAAGCTGTGTTTTAATTGAACAAAATTTGTTAATAAAACCATAAAATACAGTATCTTTAATAAAATTAATTTTGGACCGCTGGCCAAATTGGATAAGGCGCTCGGCTACGAACCGGGAGATTCCAGATTCGAGTTCTGGGCGGTCCACCANAAAAGGATAAAAATGATTGATTGGCTTTTAAAAGCATCTTTACAAAAATCAGTAATTTACTTTTTTATAATTATNNCATTGTTATTATTGCTATTAACAATTGTATTGTAAATTTTATGAGTAATGAATTTGAACAAATAAGNTTAACNCCTGGNTTNATGAAACANAATGGAGGTGTTTTGTTTAGAAACATTTCTGAAACTGAATATGAATTTAAATCTACTATAAATGAAAATCACTTAAATGCTGCTGGAATAACTCATGGNGGCTATCTATCAGCATTAATAGATGCTGGNGCTGGAACCGCAGCTCACAGATCTGCTGGTAATGCTCCATGTGTAACTATTTCGTTAGATATTAAATTTATTGGTGCCTCAAAAGTTGGTGATGAAATTATTGGTCACACAAAAATATTAAAAAAAACCAATACATTGATATTTTTATTTTGTGAGCTTAAATGTAACAACAAAATTATAACATCAGCAACAGGAGTTTGGAAAATTTTAAAAGTTAAACCNTCAAATTTAGGTCCAGGNGGTTAATTTATTCTTTTCTTCTNATATTAAAATATCCACAAATNACCANTAAAATTAAAGCAATTGGATAAACTATATTTTTCGATGGTCTANCAGAATTTTCAATTTTGAATTCACTGATATAGTCTCCCATTTCGAAACCATTTTTTTTTGCTTCTCCATTCCATTTTAAATTATCAACTATTATTTTTTCATCNTNCNCTANTAAAGTAATCCCATAATCCTCTAGAGTAAAATGATCTTCAAAAGTATTTTTTGATATTACAAAAAGTTTATACCTTTCTCCATACAAACTGGGTCTTGTTACTTTAATTTGAATTTCTTTTCCTGAATCTAATTTTAATNAATTTATTTTACTAATTTNTTCATAATTATATTTTGGATAAAATTTATTTAAAATAAAATCTGGAGACAATAAAGAAATAGAAATGATTAAAAAAATAATTATCTCATACCATTTAAGCCTATTTANAAACCAACCTTGAGTTGCTGANGTAAAAACTAAAATTCCNATTANTGANGTTATAATAACAACAAGCCCATGCCAGATATTCTCAATACCAATAAGTAAAAGTTCGTGATTAAACAAAAAGACTATTGGCAATATTCCTGTTCTTAAACTATACCAAAAGGCTTGAACT
>FUFK010067479.1_pt1 | contig 16434 bp, 30 predicted proteins | sample 1021851 | NCBI WGS metagenome assembly FUFK01 (sample SAMEA51879418, study PRJEB19060) | metagenome | reverse complement strand
GAAGGCCCAAATGGTACTGAAATGAATATGTTAGATATGATGACTTATGTAATTAACCAAAAAGATTTTTTTGAATTACCTATTGGAGAGATGAAAAAAGAGTTGAGTTTAATTTATGCAGACTATAAAAGTGCAGCAAGGGCTGAATTATTAGAAGAATATCCAGACCTTGATAATAGAATAAATGAAAGAAATGAGTTTATAACTAATACTGGTAAGAGAGCAAAAAAAGGAGTATTCTAAAGTATGGCAACTTTTAATATAAATGATGTAGCAAGAAGAGTACAATACACTTCTACTGGTCAGACTGCGTTTAATTTTAGTTTTCAAGTAAACGCATCGTCTGAGTTACAAGTTTATGTAAACGATGTAGTCAAAGCTGAGACCACTCACTACTCTGTAACTCTAAATACTGATGGAACTGGAACTGTTACATTTAACTCTGCTACAACTGCTGGAGAAATAATTACAATTATTGGAGACCAGCCATTATCAAGAACAACAGTTTTTCAAACTGGCCAAACAAACAACCCTACAACTTTAGAAACTGAATTTGACAATGTACTAATTAGACAGCAACAACTAAAAGAAATTACAGACAGAAGTATTCAGTTAAAACCTTCTACTACTAGAACTGTAACTGGGTCCGGAACATCTGGTCCTTTACAATTCCCTTTTGATGCAACTGCATCTAATAACGCAGATAAAGTTATAGCTTATGATAGTAATGGTACTTCTTTAATTTTAGGACCAACAACTGCTGGATTAACTACACTCTCAACAATCAGTAGCGAGGTTCAAGCTCTTGCTGCGATTGCAAGTGATATTACATCTGCTGCCGGTATTTCATCAAACATAACAACAGTAGCCGGTCTATCTACACAAATTACAAATTTATCTGGAGTATCTGCATCTGATTTAACAACAGTTGCGAATATTGGTGGTACAGTTTTAGGTAATGTATCTGGAGCTGTGGCAAACATAAATCAAGTAGCATCAAACTTATCTGCTATATCTGATTTTGCTGGTATCTATCTTGGAGCTGCATCTTCAAATCCAACGCAAGACCCAGATGGTTCAGCACTAGATGGAGGAGAGCTTTACTTTAATACCTCTACAAACCAATTAAAAGTTTACTCAACCTCAAGTGGGTGGCAAAATGCTGGGTCAGTTACAAATGGGACCTCGGCCAGGTTTAAATTTACTGTATCTGGAACTCCAACAACAATAACTGGTGCTGATGATGCCGGAAACACATTAGCTTATGATGCTAATTTTATGGATGTTTACCTTAATGGGGTCAAACAAGTAAATGGTGTTGATGTAACAATTACATCTGGAACTAGCATTGTCTTTGCATCTGCATTAACAAATGGGGATGTAGTAGATTGCGTAGCTTTTGGTACATTCCAACTTGCTAACATCAATGCTGGTACAGCTATTACTGCTGGAGTTTTACCAGTAGCAAGAGGTGGTACTAATAAAACTACATCTGATTTATCTGGTCAAGCTGGAAATGCTTTGATTGTAAATACTGCTGAAAATGGTTTTGATTTATCTCCAGCCTCAAGTGCAGAGGTCTATGGATTTAATTTAGGATTTGTTGCCTCAACTGTAAACTATACTGTAACTGTTGCATCTTATGGTGGAGGAAATAAATTTCATATTTTAGGAATACCACAAAATACTTTAGAACTTATGGAGGGTAACACTTATGTATTCTCTTATCCATCTGCTCATCCTTTTGCCTTGAGTACGACAAGTGATGGTTCGCATGGTGGAGGGAGTGAATATACAACTGGGGTAACTAGAGATAGCTCGGCTAACACATTGACTTATGTAGTGCCTACTGGAGCTCCTCAACTTTACTACTATTGTACAAATCACTCTGGTATGGGTGGAACTGCGAATACTCCAGCAGCAGTAAATAACCAGGTCCAAGTAACAACAACTAATGCTGGAGCCGATAATATAGATGCAGCTACATACGCAGCATTTGATGATGTAATATTTGCATCTACTGGATTTACTTTTAGTTTAAGTGATGGAAACTTAATAGCAACGATATAGTGTACTCTAAATGTTTATGTATAAAAATATAGAAAACAACATTAATAATAATAACAAATATAGGAGGCTGATTTGGCTACAGTAAATATTGGTAATTTAACATTCACACACAAAGGGGATTATGCCTCTGGAACTGCTTATGTAAAAAATGATGTGGTGTACTATTCAACGAATGGTAACGCATACATAGCTAAACAAGCTACAACTGGTAATGCTCCAACTAATGGAACTTACTGGTCGCAATTTGCTGCTGGTTCTGGTGGTATATGGAATGCTGGTTTATCTTTGGGATCGGCTGGACAAAGTGTAAAAGTTAATGCTGCTGGAAATGCTTTAGAGTTTGGAACAATATCATCTGATTTTGTAAAACTTGCTGGAGTAGATTTAACTGGTTCAACTGCAACTCAATATGACTTTACGCAATTTATGGATGATAGTGTTTATGCAAGTTATATGATAAGAGGATATTTTTTATTTGGCACATCTTCACAATCTATAAGAGCAAGATTTTTAAATAATACTACTGTTTATACTGGTGCCTCAGATTATTATAATGCAGGATTTCAAGCCTACAGAACACAAAGTCATGGCATAGGCAGTACGATAGGTGGTAATGTTGATGCTAATGGTAAAGACTATGTTCAAATGTATGGTTGGGGAGCTCATGGTAGTACAGATTCATTCTTTACATTAAATATTTTTGGAAAACCAACAACTTCAGGAAGACATACTGGTTGGACAGCAGAGGGTTGGGTAAAAGATAGTAGTGGAGATGCATATATATTTTATGATAGTCAAGGTGGTTATCTTAATCAAACTGGTACTGTTGATGGAGTTAGACTATATTCTAATAGTGGTGCACAATTAAATAATTTTCAAGCAACAGTATGGGGGTTAAAGAAATAATGGCAACAAAAATAATACATAATATTAAAACTGGCGAAATCCAAGAAGTTGAATTAACTGCTGAAGAAGAAACTCAAAGACAAGCAGATATAGCAAAAGCTGCTGAAGAACAAACAGCTCATAATCAAGCATTAGAAAATTATGCTAATCTAAAAGCTAGTGCAAAAACAAAACTCATGGCTGGAGAACCTCTTACAGAGGAAGAGGCTGATGTGATGTTAGGAGGATAACTCCTTGACAAAAGCAAGAGATTTAGCAAACTTAATAAGTGGTGGATTTACAGAGGCAGATATACCAAACTTATCTGCATCTAAAATTACATCTGGTACTTTTGCAGATGCAAGATTAAGTCAATCAAGTGTTCAACAATATGCTAGTACCTTTGATGATAATAAAATTGTCAATGATATTTCTACACTAGGATTAAGAGTACACACTCAAGAAAATCTAAATGCGTCTAATACTAACTCTGCATCTTTTGATGTATTTCAAGATAGTTCTGGGATTACGAATTTAACTAACACCTTACGAAATGCTAGTGAGTATATAGATACAACAAGCACATCTACATCTAATACCTCAATGACTTTAGGTTGGAATGGCTCAACTTCAAATGCCTCGTCTTTAGTAAGTGGAGTAGCATTAAGACACAGTAATGATACAAATTTTAGTAGTGGAAATTCTAGTAATTTTGCTATGGGTTCTGGGAATGGTGGTTATTCAGATTTACAATTTGCTAGAATTACAATGGATTTTGCAACACAAAACCATTCGCCATCAAGTGGTTCTTTTTGGCAAGATGGTGGTAGTGATGTAAATTGGCAGAATACTTTAGGTTCTTCTGCTAATAATAATGGAGCTTTTAATGTAATTTATGAAATCAAACAAGGTAGCTATACTGGCTTTACACCAAATGGAACAGTAAGTTATGTAGGTCGTAATGGTGGTGGTAGTATAACAGATGTAAAATTTTATGGATTGCCCTCTAGTGGTGGTTCTCTTACTCAACTAGCACACATGCAAAATGGTGGAACTATGACACATGGAAACACTTACTCACAAACAGTTTCTAACTCAACAAGCTATCCATATCTTGTTTTATCTTTTACAATGTCTAATTCTAATCATATTGGTTATGATAAATTTGGTATTGCTGGAACAGCACAACAAACATCTCAAACCACAAGTGCAACTGGCTCATTTGAAGGAGCTACAATTACAGCATCATCAACAAATAAAATGGGTGCAGTAATTACTTATCAAGACAATGCTGGAACTAACGCATTGAATACTGATATAATACTGAAACTCTCGGCTGATAATGGCAGCAATTACAGCACAGCTACACTTACAGCTTTACCAGATTTTGCTACTGGTATTAAGATGGCTAAAGTAAATGACTTATCTGTTACTGCTGGTACACAATTAAAATACAAAATANNATTTGCTAATCAAGCNGCNNGTTCAAANGNNGCNNGNATNNGAGGNGTNTCNNTNCAATACTAGATTATGCCATGGGGAGAGTTACAAAGAAAGCAACAGTNCAGAGTGTAACTCTAAAACATATNAGTCAAAAGCTNGACCACATCCACAAAGATGTAGANCAAAATACCAAAGACATAGTGCAGCTCAANGAACAAGTGGCCATGGGTAGAGGTGGNCTNAAAGTGATCTTCTATATCGGAGGAGTATTATCAATTATAATAGGAGCATTAAAAATTGGAAAATTTATTTAATGGAATATGCTTTAGTATTATTGATATGCTCNTCTGTAGCGNNTAANTGTTTACCACCTATCTCTTATGAAGATAGATTTGTAGATGCTTATGGCTGCATGATTACTGGTTATNNAAGATCATTAGAAACTACAAAAGCNNTTGGTCAAGATGAGGTTAATATGAATGGCATATACATTAAGTTNGGATGTACTNAAGTNAAACAAGAGAAAGGAATATCAACATGATACAAGGACTAACAGCTCTGTTGCCAATCATAAACAAAGCAGTAGATTTGGTACCAGATAAAAACAAAGTGGCTCAACACAAAGCAGATTTAGAAAAAGAATTAGTAAAGGCTTTAGTGGATGTAGATAAAGAACAAGCAAAAATAAATAGAGAGGATGCAAAAGCTACTGGAGCTTTGTCCTGGATACAAAGATTATGGAGGCCCACACTTGCCTGGGTATGTGTGTTAGCTTTCATGTTTCAGTTCTTAGTTATACCTATAACAAACTGGGTATGTGCTTTGAGAGGTACAACAATAGATCTACCTACCCTGGATAGTTCTACTCTCATGACAGTTTTGTTTAGTTTACTTGGATTAACTGGGGCCAGATCTTTTGACAAATTAAAAAAGATAAGTCATAAAAAGTAATATGAAGATAAGCGATAATACAAATGTNTCNATGCCTATGAAAACAGTAGCCTCATTGATTACAATGGTGGCTGTTGGAACCTGGGCATACTTTGGTATTGTTGAAAAACTAAATCAACATTCAACAACTCTTAAATTAATGGAGAGTGATTTAGAAAAGAATACTGAGTTTAGAATAGGATGGCCCAGAGGTACATTAGGATCTCTTCCAGCAGATAGTGAGCAGTTCATGTTGATTGAGGACCTATATAAACAAGTAGAAAAGTTACAACAAACTCAAGAGCAGAACATGACTAACAAAGTTAATATTGAGTTTCATACAAAACAAATAGAAAAATTATTAAAAGATGTAGAGAAACTAAAAGATAGTAATAGACAACTTAAATATACAAATGGTAATGGACAATGATTGAAACTATAGTAGCTCTTTTATTAATAGTTAATAACGAGATCGTAGAGCATAGGATCCAACCAGCTATGTCAGACTGCTTGAAGGGTAAGAGGGTAGCCGAGAGGCAGCTGAAAGGTGGTAGTAATGTATCGTATCAATGTATAAAATCAGATGCAGAAATAGAAACAGATAAGCTAGGAAACAAACATATTAAAAAATTGATATTAAAATAAAAATATAATACAAGGGAGAGTAGTATGAAAAATGGAAAAATAGATTTGAGAGATAAGACAAATTATATTGTAGTACATTGTGCAGCAACAAAGCCATCAATGAATATTGGAGCTGCTGAAATAAGAAAGTGGCATACAGATCCTCCTAGAAATTGGGATGACATTGGTTATCACTTTGTAATTACTAGAGATAGAAATCCTATCATAGAACTAGGCAGACATGTATCTGTACCTGGGGCTCATGTGGCTAAGCATAATTGGGAAAGTGTAGGCATCTGCCTTGTCGGAGGTATGTCTGAGGATGGAGGTCCAGAGAATAATTTTACTAACCAACAAATGGCAGCTCTTCATGATCTAGTTAGAGTGTTGATGATGATTTACCCTCAAGCAGAGGTAGTCGGTCATGCTGATTTAGATCCAGAGAACAAAGCTGATTGTCCAGGCTTTGATGTAGGTGAATGGTTTGCCGAGGAATTTATTGGACTAACACATGAAGGCATCTAAAAAATATGAGTGTGTGCTTATCATATCAGATCTGCATATACCCTACCATCATCCAGAGAGCTTTGACTTTCTAAAAGCTATTAAGAAAAAATACAAAGATATAGATCTTGTAGTTAATATTGGAGATGAGCTGGACCAACATGCTTTGTCATTCCATGATACAGATCCAGATCTTCCCTCAGCTGGTGATGAATTACAAATCAGTAGAAACTATATAAAAGAATTAGAGAAGATGTATCCAGAGATGGTACTCTTACATAGTAATCACTCATCATTAATTTATAGAAGAGCTTTAAAACATGGTATGCCTAAAGCATATCTAAAATCTTATAATGATTTCTTAGATGTAGGACCTGGATGGGAGTGGGTAGATGATCTGAATGTAAAATTATCTAATGGCCAGGAATGTTTTATGACACATGGTATATCAGCTGATGGTTTGAAACTTGCTATGCAATATGGAAAACATGTAATCCAAGGACACTTTCATTCCAAGTTCAACATACAATACTTTAGTAATCCAGATAACTTAGTATGGTCTATGCAAGTAGGCTGCCTAACAAACCAACGCAGCATGGCCTTCAATTACTCAAGACAATTCAGATTAAGATTTATTATTGGGTGTGGTATTATAATTAATGGATGGCCCAGGTTACTACCTATGGTCCTAGATCATAATGGTAAATGGATCGGTGAGTTAGTGTAGTGCCTAGATCTGTAACTATAAATAACAAGAAACATTTATTTATAAAACTTACCTGGTTAGATATTGTTGGCAGCAGCTCCCTTTGTACTGATTATGAATTTGGTAAACTTAAATGTGCAACTATAATTACTGAGGCATATCTCTATGAGATCTTTGAAGATGATGGAATAGAATGTGTAAGGACCTTTGCCTCCTATCAGAATGAAGATGATATTGGATATGGAGATTGTAATGTGTATCCTATGTCAGTCTTTACAAAATCCTCGCAGAGAGCTATCAGAAAGGCNTGGAAACAGATGAGCAAGGGGTAAGCTNNNAAAGAACCCTACATCTAAAAATTTGGGGTATCTATGGCCCAGGAATGGGTATTTAATTACCAGTCTTATTCTCAATAGGNTCTTTTAGAAATATGTGCTCAACTCGTTCTCTATTCTTTCTCACCCATAACTCCTCAAAAGGTTTGACTTGGATTGTNGCAGTTTTGTGCAGCACCTCCAGGTCAATGTTATCAGCCGAATAGAATTTCTGAACTGGATCACCCTTCTCATTATACTTTTCATCAAAGGTGATAACAACTACATCATTCTCACCATCAAAGGCTTTGATCAGTTCCTTGACAAACCACTTTCTAAATCTACTTTTGTATGCTGTTGCCATTCTTGATTACCTCTATCCCTCTATATTTTCCAGTATNAATTTTAAGATACCCTCGTTGTTCTATGTTTCTTAANATNCTCCAGATGTTTGANTGTACACACTTTTGATTACGAGCTATTTCTCTTATCGTAGGTGGTACTCTTTTTTGCTTTATATAACTATTTATAAAGTCAAATACTTTAAGCTGGTTTGGTGTTAGCATCATTTGGTTTTAGCTCCTCTATCTTTTGATTTATTTTGTGAGCTAACATATTAGCTGCACCTCTATCCATGTTCTCTAATCTCTCAAAGTCTGCTTTAACTTTTTTCTTTAACTCAATTATCTCATGGACCTTTTCTGCTTTGGTTAATTGTGGATCCTCTATAAAAATATCTACACTTTTAATTAGATCATTTGCAAATTTATTAATCCACTTTTTATCTACAGTTTCAGTTTCAACACTTTGATGATCTGCCTCTTCATCATCACCAATAGGCATCATAAATAATTTTTGTAGTAAATATTTATAAGCATAACTTATAGCTTTACCATAACCTTTGTCTTGATTATCATTACCTATGCCTGGGAAATCACCAATGGCTAACTCTTCTTTAGTTTCTATGTCAATAATTTTTGCAGCCATAATAACTTTATGTGAGTTACCATCATGAGATCCTTCTTTTACAAAAGGTATAATCATAAGATTATGTTTTACTAATTGTTCTTTAACCTTGTTTGTAACTTGGTTATGACTTGCAAAACTATAAGGCATCCCTTTGCTTTTTTCTTTTGTTATATATCCCATATCCTTCATTACATTATGTAACTTTTGATATATGTTAGTTTGTTTACTCATTTATTTCCTCCCTCTACTGTAAATCTTCTATAGCTAGTGAACTCACCAGGTAGTGTTACAGTTTTAGTTTTCTTTTTTTGATTTGTTGTATGTTTAATTGTGTAGTCATTAAACTTAACAACCTCATGACCACCAAGTATTTCTTTCATGTACATTGATGCAGCATCTTTTCTTTTCTTAGCCTCTTTCTCATCAGCAGATGCAGATACAAATTGTTCAATTAAAATACCTAGCTTGTTATGTGTACTCATATCATGGACCTCTTTAGATCCATTACTTGTATAGATTAGACTAGCCTCAGCAGTATCAGCTGGTGGGTACCAGTANTCATGGCCATTCTTTATGCCATCAAACCTATCCCAGAAATCGTTACCAGCATTTATAATCTCATCAATCATTCTATGATCTTTTGGATATATAAACCATTGTAACTGCCATCCCTTTACAAACCTAACCAGGATCCCATAATCACAGCCAGTAGTAAGCAGAGCTTGTTGGATCTGATACTTGTAAGCTGGATAAGGTTCATCCTCGGCAGCTCCAGAATAATTCTTACACTCTAAGACAACTTTATTTGATAAGCTAAAAGATTTCTTTGTGTAGTCGGAGAGCTCAAGATTTCCTGGAGATATGTGTAACATACCATCTAAAGAGCTGCCAAGTTTTCCATTTTTCAACTGATACAAATGAGCTGTTTTAGGTACAGTCATTTTAACCTTTGTCTTATCTTGACAAAAAGGTTTCAGCTGGTCCATGAACATTTTTAAAATTACTGGTTCTAATTCTCTACCAGCAATAACCTTTGGTTCGTTAGCTATGTCATTGATAGCCTCCTTCCCATCATACTCATGTAGAGCATCTTTCAAGATTTGGTTAGGTGTCTTGAAACTTTTTACTAAGAGGGAGCCTATAACACTCCCTCCAAGTTCTTTCCTTTTATAAGATGTTTTCCTACCACTATCTACCATCAAACTCCCCCTCCAGGTACATAGTGATAGTAACAACTATCTACCAAAGCACATCCAACAATGACTAAGAAATAGATAGCAGCCAGGCATAGCAAGAAAGCTACACCCTCGGCCAAGAACAATAATGTTTCTTTTATGTTCATCTTGCTTATATATTTAGTCCATATTCTGTTCATTGTAAACCCTCTATATAGCATCTTACACCTACTTGAAATTGGCCAGTACAACATAAACCAAGACCTATCTCTGGATAACTCTCATAAAGTTTTTGTACAACATCAATAAATTCTGGTGTTGTAAGTGATGGCTCATCTGGTGCTCCGAACCCAGAGCTATCACACCAAAGTTCTCCTCCTTTTAAGATCTTACATCCATACCACCATTCTGGTACAGATAGTTTATCTTTTAGTTTGTTTACATCAAACTTGGACCAACCACTCGGAATGTGATCACCAAGATTTGGTATGTTTCTTATAGATGAAATATCTCCTTGTTTTAAATTATGTAAATCATCATAATCTAAAACTTTAGGTTTAATCTCATCTTTCTTTGCTTGTTTACCAGCTTGTTTGTTTAAGTGGATTATTGTTTCAATATCCATCATTACGCAGCCTCCCTTTCAAGGACATTTTTTACTGTTGTAGGATACCAAACTTTGTCCTTGTAAGTTTTGACACCTCTGTTATTTAAAGCATCTGCAATACCCTGGAGTGTTTTTATTCCAGAGAGTTTGATGCCTTCAATAATATCTCTAATATCTTTTGCGTACTTATCTGCATTAGCTTTGATTGTTGCATGACCTCTCACTCTTACCTCAGCTAAGTTAGTTAAGTTACCAAGATCTTTACCCTCAGCTTTTAATCTAGCTAGAGCTGCTCTTGTTCTGTTAGAGATATTAATTCTTTCCATTCTATTGATAGCTACATGGAACCCAGCGATTGCATCATCCAAGTTAGGTGTATCTAAAACATCTAGTTTTATTTTACCTTTGTTATCTTCCAGGAATTGTCCAACCTCATAGGTCCTACCTAATCTACTCAAAGAATAAACTACCAAAGGTAAGTTTGATTTCTTTGCTAGTCTGATTGCATCCTGGAGCTCTGGTCTATTTCTAAATTTCTTTGCACCAGATATGCCTGGCTCCTCAAACCAGGCAATATCATATCCAGGATATTTTTTTTCTATTGCAAACTTTTGATTGTTTACATCTTGCTTGTCTGTACTTACTCTAACTAAAGCTACAATCTTATTCATCTATACCTCTCTGTATTTAATAACTCATCACATAACTCGCATTGTGCATGAAAGAATAAACTATCAGAATTTGTTGATTGACTTGTTCCTTGTTGATCATTCCATTCTCTTCCTTCAAATTGTTTGAACTTTGCTTTTGAATAATCAAATGCTTTTTCTATTCTTACTCTTATTGTTTTTCTATTATTCATGATTAACCCCACTTTGCATCTTCATAACCAGGATGCTTACTTGCTAAGTCATGAGCAAATACATCTTTGATAGCATCCAAAGTTTTGAATAAAGATTTATTAGCAGCTCTACCTTCACATGCTTGGTATAAGAAACAACCTAAGCTCTTATATAATTGTACATCTGCATGACCTAATTGTCTGCTAAACCAAACAGCTTTAGATCTATCTACATCATGAAATAAATCTTTGTAATCGTTTGGATAGTTTTCAGATAAACTAAATCTATTAAGATCTAGTAACTGATCAAAAACCTTACCAGCATTTTTATTGTACTGATCTTTTAGTTTTTGTATGTGTTTGTATCTAGGTCCATAAGCACCAGCTTTACTGATAGCCTTTAATACTCTACCTAAACACTCTGTACCTACTTGATATGCACTCATTACTTTACTCCTTTATTAGTTATATATTTTTTTTGTAGTCTGATTGCATGTTGAGTACAGCTTGATTTATCACCAGCTGCCAGACCTCTAATTTCAAACTTGCCATCAAAGTAAAAGTCTTTACCTCTCCATGCACCAGTTAGAACCTCCCAAGGCCATAATATTCCAGGCACATTGTATCTATGTAAAACTACATTAGGATACAAATCATTCTTGTACCAATGAGGACCAAACTTAACCCAACCCCATTTGTCTTTTCTATATTGTGGTCTTGTTCTGTTCATATTGTTAATATAGTGATTTAATATATATTTACAAGATATATTTTAAATATTTTTTAAGGAGGTAAAAATGGCTAAAAATATGAAGATTGTACCATTCTATTTGAAGATCCCAGAAAAATTAAAAGATAAGATCCAGGACCAAGCTAAGGTAGAGAGAATACCTATGGCCACATTGGTGTCTGAAATCTTAGAGATGGGAATATCTATTAGGCCCAAGGTAGTCCAGGACCGAATAGATAAAATGATAAACGCAGCTAGAATGGGAGGATCCAATGAAGGATAAAATAAATCCATCACACTACAAAGATAATCCAATACAAACCTTTGATGCAATCACATCTCAGTTTTCAGATGCAGAAAAGATTGGAGCTATCAAATTTAATATCTGCAAGTACATCATGCGAATGGGTAAGAAGGTAGAAACTCTTGAAGGAGCTAGAGATGATGCTGGTAAAGCTCATTGGTACTGCGAGAGATTACTCAAAGAACTAACAGACATGATCAAGAAAAAGACACAAAAGAAAANGGCCCAGGATAAGGAGCCAGACGAGCTTACTGAGGANGATATTGAGGAGCTGCTGAACCCTGGCATCATTCGTTTTAGGAAAAAAAACAAGGAGGATAAGAATGACAAAGATACCAAATAATGTAATCAAACCACCACCAGGTTATGAGTATGTAACAGTAGAAAAGAAAATACCTATTGTTCAAATCAAAAGAACAACAGAGCAAGATGACATTAAAAAAAGAATAGACTATCTGGAAAGCAAGATAGATAAGTTAATGGATGAGCTCCGAGTATTGAAGAGAAGAGATAAGTACAAACCTAAACCAGAGGAGAGAGCTAAAAGAGTATGGATGTCAGATATACTTGAGGCTGTCTGCGATTACTTTGAGGTAGGTCCTACTGATATACAATCGGAAAGACGACATGCTGATTTAGTAAGAGTAAGATCTGTATTCATAAATCTATGTCATGAACTTACTCATGGATCTTNTGCTGCAATAGGTAGAATGTGTGGTAACAGAGATCATACAACAGTCATTCATCATGCTAGACTTAAAAGAAATAAGACTGGCTGCTGGAGTATTAAAAAGGAAAGTGGAATTGAATTGTGGTCCGATTATAGCAAACTTGAGGCAAAGCTAAAATCCGAGGCCCAACCAGATAATGAGTGATAAAAAAGCAGACTATGGTAAAGGTAGAACACCTGGCCACTTTTGTGTTCTGCCTCAACGAGCTGTAATAGATAAAAGGTTCAAGACATATCCAAGGACCTTTATGATACTTGCAGCACTTGGTAACTATACATCCAGGCAAGGTGTCTGTTGGCCGAACCAAGCAACGATAGCTAAGAATTTACATATAACTCAATCTACTGTATCAAGACATATTAAGAAACTTATTGAGTGGGATTACATTCGCTATGCCAAGAAACATCCTGGCCTCAAAGGTAATAAATACTTTATGGTGTTTGATCCTAAGATTAAGGAAGAGGATGCGTTAGCTATGGTACCAGATAAAGACAGATCTTATGAAGATAAACCAGAAATACATGTAGGCCCTAAAGGTGGGGGTAAAAAGAAATATGCACCTAGAGTACATAAGTCTGTAGTTAAGAATAATTCTAATATGGCTCACAGTACATATCCAGATATGCAGTCAGAGTACATGCATAACAACCCATCTAACAATCATATATACCCTATAGTGAGAAATATATGTAATGAGTTTGTAAGATTAACCGAAGAGATTTTCGGAACTTTGGTTCAATACAATATTGAAGATGAGAAGATGGTAGCTGAATGGGTAAAGGAAGGACTTACCGAGGCCAGAGCTGCTGCTAGACTTAGAGAGATACTTGTATGGAGAAGGACCAACAGAAAGGATTGTCCTAAGAGATTGGTCTTTTATAAGGATGTATTCATCAAGAAAGACAAGCCTAATAACAATAAGGAACTGGTCCAGGATATGGTAAAGAAAATATCCAGGAAGATGAAGATGCCCAGGTAATTTATAAATCGTAAACGAACCTTTACATCTTATAAAGTACCAGGACTTACGCAGATTGTTACAGAATATTTCCAGGACCTACTGTTGCAAAAAGGCAACACCTTCCCCCCCCATGCGTAATACTATATGGGGGGATAACTCACAATTTTTTTGCAATTATTTTACAAATCATTTATTATGTTCACATAACTTTCTCTAGGTTAAAACTATAGTGGGTTAGTTATTTTTTAGTTATATAGGTGGAGTAGGCTTTCTCATCCTAGGCTAGTCAAAGCAGCTCCACTTAAAAAAGGAAACATAAAAGGAAAAGGAAAAATATGAGTGGACCGACACATAGCAATCGTAACTATAAGGTTATGAAAGGATACAGCTTACCAGAGGGTGAGTACATNATTGAGGAATGGAACGCATCTAACTGGGATAAGGAAACAAAAGAAAGATCATCAGTACCAGGTGCAAAGGATATTAAGATCTACAAGAAAGATCCTNCAAAGGAATATAACAAAGGAGATCTTGTAGCTTTCTTTAGAGTATTTGAGAATAAAGATGATCCTCAGATACCTCTTCACCAAAAACCAGCAAGTGAAGGAATATCGGATGACCCAATCCCATTCTAAAAAACGAATAGTCAAACCTCCTTTGGATCGGTTCGGTGGTGTCCGAGTGGTCCAGAGGAGAGTGCAAAAATCAGAAATCATTGAACATAACAAGGAAAGTGTAGCTAAAGAACTTGTTGATATAGCTCAAGCTAACATATCCGATATTATGGAGTGGGATGATAAAGGTAATGTTACTATCAAAGATACGAAAAACATATCGGATGCAGCAGTCAAAGCTATAAAAAAAATTAAAGTTACTCCGACAAAACTAGGCCCTCAGCTAGAGGTAGAGCTGCATGACAAGGTAGCTGTACTTAGAGTGTTGGCTAAGGCTGCTGGATTATTAGAACAGCAAGAGGATATGGATAGGCCATCAGTTGTTGGTATTGTAATGCAAGGACCAGAACAAGCAAAACCAATAATTGATATTGAGGAGGATAATGGCAAGAGTAAAGTTTGATGTAAACAAACTCCCACATGAAAGGATCCCTAAGAAAACAAGTATATCAAAAAGAAAAAAACCCAAGTTCTCAAGTATGAATAAGTCAAAAAAGAGATCTTGGAAAAAACGAAACCGAGGTGGAAGATGAGTTTAATTATTTTAAGTGATGGTATATATAGCTTAGTAGTAGTTACAAAAGAAATGTTACAAAGTATTACATTATTAACAGCAGTAGATTGCTTTGAGCTTTGTGATATTTTAAGATTAAAATTGACAACCTATCATGATGCTCCCATAAATAGACATGTAATGAATGATGGTAGTGGTGATCTATATGGGTGTATTTGCGAATGAGTGATCTTAGAATATTATCTTTAGGAGCTGGAGTTCAAAGTACAGTCTTAGCTTTGATGTGTTCAGAGCAACATCAAGAATTACCAAAAGTAGATTGTGGTATATTTTCTGATACTATGAGTGAGCCAGATGAGGTGTACACACATTTAGATTGGTTAGAAAAACAATTATCTTATCCAATATACAGAGTTAAAAAAGGAAACCTAAAAGAGGATATGTATAATAAAAAACCTGGATCTTCTATTCCAGCTTATACTAAAAATAGAGAAACTGGATCTAAAGGTTTACTAAGACGACATTGTACCCAAGAATATAAAATTAATCCTTTACATAAAAAGATAAGAGAGTTGTTAGGTGTTGGTTACAAAAAAAGAGTTCCTAAAGGAACAATGGTAACTCAGATCTTTGGTATATCTTATGATGAAATAATTAGAATGAGAGTGTCTAATAAACATTATATTAAATATGAATATCCATTAATTGATAAAAGAATGAGAAGGCATGATTGTTTAGAGTGGATGAAAAAAAATAATTATCCAAGACCACCTAGATCAGCTTGTACTTTTTGCCCTTACCATAACAATCAAGAATGGATGAGAATAAAAGAAGATCCTAAAGCATGGGCCGAGGCAGTAGAGGTAGATAAAAAAATTAGAGAAGGTATCGCTGGTACTAAGGATGAATTGTATTTGCATAGATCATGTGTACCTCTTGATCAAGTAGATTTTGATCCTAATAAGAACCAACAAAATTTATTTGATGATGTATGTGATGAGGCTATGTGTGGAGTATGAGTGATGCAATAACAAATCTAAAGCTAGACTTTTCTACATCACAAACAGTCTGGAAATTTCTACAAGACAAATCATTTGTAAGAGGACTGATGGGGCCAGTTGGATCTGGCAAGTCATACGCATGTGCAGCTGAGATAATGTTGAAAGCTGTACAGCAAGTGGCCAGTCCTAAGGATGGGATCAAGTATTCTAGGTTTGTTGTAGTTCGTAATTCTTATCCAGAGCTTAGGACAACTACTATTAAAACTTGGCAAGAGTTATTTCCAGAAAACATTTGGGGGCCATTTAGATGGAGCCCTCCATTGACACATCATATAAAATTACCATCAAGAGATGGAGCTCCAGGTATAGATTGTGAAGTTATCTTCTTAGCATTGGACCAACCAAAAGATGTTAGAAAACTTTTATCTATGGAACTTACTGGTGCCTGGGT
>FUFK010037671.1_pt1 | contig 16437 bp, 14 predicted proteins | sample 1021851 | NCBI WGS metagenome assembly FUFK01 (sample SAMEA51879418, study PRJEB19060) | metagenome | reverse complement strand
CAGATGGGATTAATTTATGTGAACCCTCAAGGGCCAGATGGTAATCCAGATCCTAAGAAAAGCGCTCATGATATAAGAGAAACTTTTGGAAGAATGGCTATGAATGATTATGAAACTGTAGCATTGATAGCTGGAGGACATACATTTGGTAAATGTCACGGTGCCGGAGATGACGGTCTTGTCGGTGTAGGGCCAGAAGATGCTCCAATGGAACAACAACAATTTGGTTGGAAAAGTGGTTTTGGAAAAGGAATGGGAAGAGATGCAATAACCAGTGGACTTGAAGGACCTTGGACAAAAAATCCTGCGCAATGGGATAATGGCTATTTCGAAAATCTTTTTAAATACGAGTATGAATTAGTTAAAAGTCCTGCTGGAGCTTATCAATGGCATCCCATTGATCTTGAAGAAGAAAATCATGCTCCAGATGTAGAAGATCCAAATCTAAAAGTAACGACCATAATGTTAACTTCAGATTTGGCACTTAGAGAAGATCCAGAATACAGAAAAGTCTCACTTCATTTTAAAGATAATCCAGATGAATTTGCTGATGCTTTTGCCAGAGCTTGGTTCAAATTACTTCATAGAGATATGGGTCCAAAAAATAGATACTTAGGACCTGAAGTACCCAAAGAAGATTTGATCTGGCAGGATCCGGTGCCTGCTGGGAATGCTGATTATGATATTGCTAAAGCAAAAGAATTAATTAGTGATTGTGGCCTTTCAATTCAAGAGATGATTGAAGTAGCATGGGCAAGTGCATCTACATTTAGAAATTCAGATCTAAGAGGTGGTGCTAACGGTGCACGAATAAGATTTGAGCCAATGAAAAGCTGGCAGTCAAACGACAAAGCTTTGTTAGATAGAGCAATAGATCTTTACACAAAGATTGCTGAACAAGTTAATGCATCTGTTGCAGATATAATTGTTCTTGCTGGAAATGTAGCTATAGAAAATGCATCAGGCGTTGAAGTGCCATTCTTAGCTGGAAGAGGAGACGCAACGGAAGAACAAACTGATGCTGAGTCCTTTAAAGTGCTTGAGCCTCTGGCAGATGGTTTTAGAAATTATCAAAAAACTGAATATTCTGTTAGTCCAGAAGAAATGTTGGTCGATAAATCACAACTTCTTGGATTAACAGCACATGAAATGACTGTTCTTGTGGGTGGCATGAGATCACTTGGAATAACTAAAGATAACCTAGGAAATTTTTCTGAGGATAACAATAAATTAGATAATGAGTTTTTCAAAAAACTTCTAGATATGAATGTTTCTTGGAGGCCAAATGGTAACAATGCCTATGAAGGAGTAGATAAAACTTCTGGAGAAGTAGTTAGAACTGCTTCCCGTGTTGATTTAGTGTTTGGTTCAAATTCACAATTAAGATCACTTGCAGAAGTCTATGCTTCAGATGATGCAAATGATAAATTTGTTAATGACTTTATTGCTGCGTGGAATAAAGTTATGAATGCAGATAGATTTGATGTCTAAATTTTTATTTAAGGCAGGTATATTTGCCTGCCTTTTCATTCTTTATTACTAATCTATGAGAAAAATTTATTTAAATTTTTTATTTATAACCCTATCTCTATCATCATTTTCATCAAACATTGATAAGAATATTCTTGATACAGAACTTATGGTTCACAAAACTCCTACATGTGGTTGTTGCAAAAAGTGGATTGAATATATGGCGAAAGAGGGATACAAGGTAAGTGCAGAAGATCATGAGAATCTCAATGAAATTAAGGAATTCTATGGAATAACTCCTGCTTTTAGATCTTGCCATACAGCTGTAAGTTCAAGTGGGTACGTTTTTGAAGGACATATCCCTAGTAAATATATTGAAAAATTTCTTAATGAGAAAATCCCAAATGCCGTTGGACTATCAGTCCCTGGAATGCCATTAGGTTCACCAGGCATGGAATTTGGAGATAGAAAAATGGCGTATGATGTTCTAATTCTTTTTAAAGATGGGTCAAGTGAAGTATTTGCAACAGTTAGCAAATAGATTCTTTTTTGGTATATAATGCAAAACATGAGATTACTTTCATTATTTTTATTATTTATTTCTCAGTGGATTTTTTCTGCAAGTGATGAGGGAAATATTACTGTGAATGGAGAAACTGTTGAAGTTTCTGTTGAGAGAATCTACTCTCCTGCTGCAGATTATCCTAGATCAGCTCTTAGAAGAGGAACTGAAGGCTTTGTGGTAATTGAATTTGATGTATCGCCAGAGGGTGAAGTTGTAGATCCTTATGTAGTTGAAACTGATCAACCTGGTTACTTTGAAAGGGCAGTTATGAGAACTATCAGAAGATGGGCATATGAACCATATGTCTACAACGGAGTTCCGGTAACTGTTAATGATGTAACAGCACGTTTCACATTCAAGTTAACAGACTAGTAATTTTTTAAAATGCTTGTAAGAACCCAAATCCTTATATTTGGTTTGATAGGCAATATTATTATTGCAGGCATACTCCTTTTTATGAATGTTCAAAATCAGAACATTCAAGAAAAATCATCTAATAGCCAATATACTAGTATCGTTGAATCTGCCTGGGTTCAGTCGATTGATAACAGTTTTGCGAATATGAATTCTTGGGGGCCTAACGGGGAAAAGGGTGAACAATATTGGAATCCATATGTTGAGATAAGCTTATTTACTGAAATAGGCATCGATGGCTTTGATTATGCAAACGCTCTTATCGAGGCATTTGATAACGAGATAAATGGTGACTTATTCATTCTTGTTGATGAAATGTTTTTAGATGAAATTGATGAGGGAAACATAAGTTTCATCAAATTATTCAATGAAAACAATTCAGAGTTAACTTGTCTGTATGCATTCGACTGGGCTGATGTTGGAAATTCAATTGATGTTTGTGGTGAGAGTAACGAACTAATTTTTTTGAGAGATGGCTCAACAGAATCATTTTTAGAAAAAATTAAAACCAGAATGAGCGTCACTAACGAGGTTATTTATGCGCAAGAAGAATCTGGAAACATAAATTTACACCAAATAGTAGCTTTTCCTGTTTATTTAAAAAATGAGTTTGGATTCAATACAGATAAACTTCTTGGAACTGTAATTCTTGGCAGAGATTTAAGACAATCAATGACAATATTTGAAAGTGATTTAGGTGTTAGAACAGGGATCGTAAGTCAAAATAAAATCATTGATGCCGTCTTTTCTGATGAATTTTCTCAGGACTCACTAGGCATAAAAAATACAAGTTTTGATTACATAAAAAAAGATATATTAAAAAATGGCTTGGAAAATATGAATTCAAAAAATTTCGAAGCACTTGGTTTATCTTTGACTTCAGTACCAGTTGCATCAACAGTTAATCCAGATTTTGCACTCTTCTTTGTAATTAAAAATGTCGCTAATGATTTAAAAGAGTTAAGAGATTCCACTCTTAATTCGATTATTTTTACATTCGGAGTAATTCTGCTAATTGTTCTTGCAATATGGTGGGTACAAGATGGAGCATTCAGTAGAATAGCTCAAGCTATAGAAGTCTTGGAAGCATTAACAAAGGGCGATACCAAAAAAAGCTTGCCTTCAAATAAAGGATTTTTGTCATCAGAAACTAATGAAGTAGGACAACTATCTAATGCGCTTGGTAGGTACAGGAATCATTTATTAGAAATGGATTCAGTTCGTAAAGATAGAGCTGAGAGAAGAAAGCAAAGAGATGAAGTAATAATAAAGAAAATGAGTGTTCTTTCTGAGAAACTTGAAGGAGATGCAAAAGTATTAATCCAAAAAGATGTTCAAAACATGAAAAATCTTGTGAACGAAACATCTGATGAAAAGGCTGAAGAGGCATCAGTTGAAATGATGGAGCTTGCGTTTTCCAGAATGTCAGACGAAGTAAATGCGCTTATTGATCTAAAAACTAAGGAAATGGCATCAGCTAGAGACGAGGCTAGAGAAGCTAGTTCTGCCAAATCAAGATTTTTTGCGAATATGTCCCATGAGCTGAGAACACCTCTAAATGCAATTATTGGATATAGTGAAATGCTATTGGAAGACTGTGAAGACCTTGGTAATGAAGATATGATTCCAGATTTAAAGCGGATCACCAATTCGAGTAAACACCTTCTCTCCTTGATCAATAATGTATTAGATTTATCAAAAATTGAGGCAGGAAAAATGGATATGTATTTCACTCCATTCAATATTGATACCATGATTGAAACAATTAAAGATGTATCGAATCCTCTTGCAGCAAAGAATAATAATGAATTTATCATTAAGAATAATATTGGTGGTGATATGACCAGCGATGAAACAAAACTCAGACAATGTATAGTTAACTTTTTAAGTAATGCCTTTAAATTTACTGAAAATGGTCAAGTCGCACTATTAATTAATTCTAAAGAGATAGATGGTAAAGAGTTTGTTAACTTCGATATTAAAGATACAGGTATAGGTATGACAGAAGAGCAGCTTGGAAAGCTTTTTGATACTTATACACAAGCTGAAAGATCTACCAGCGCTAAATATGGAGGAACAGGATTAGGCTTATCAATTTCAAAACATTTCGCAGAAATGATGGGTGGTGGGGTTGAAGTAACAAGTAAGGTTGGTGAAGGGAGTACCTTCAGTATTTTTGTACCAAGGATTTCACAAGATGAAGAAACAGTTGATGACGAAAATTTTGAAAATCCTGAAATCAATGAAGGACAAGATTACATACTCTTGGTTGATGATGACAAAACAACACATGATGTTGTTAGAAGGGCTATAAAAAAAGAGGGGCATACAGTTTACAGTTGTTTTGATGGTGATGAAGGAATTGAACAAGCCAGGAAATACTTGCCTAAGCTGATATTGCTAGATGTGCTCATGCCTGGTCGTGATGGTTGGTCAGTTCTCAAAGAGCTTAAAAAAGATAAAAAATTAAAAGATATTCCAGTAGTAATTACTTCGGTTCTCAATGAGGAAAGTATGGCTAATTCACTTGGAGCTGATGATTACATGAAAAAACCTATCGACAGAACATTTTTTATAAATATTGTTAAGAGGTATATAACTGAAAAAAATCAAAAAGTCCTGATAGTAGATGATGACGAAAACACCAGAGATTTATTAAATAAAATTCTTAAAAATGAAGGCTATATGTCTATCGATGCTAAAAATGGGGAAGATGCCTTAGAAAGAGTTAAAGAAAAACCAGACCTAATTGTTTTAGATCTAGATATGCCAAGAATGGATGGTTTTGAATTTATAGAAAAAACTCAAGAAGATGGAATAAAAATTCCAATTGTCGTTTTCTCAGGTAAAGACATTACTGCCGTCGAAGAAAAGATGCTTAGCAAATTTACAGAAGGCATAGTGAAAAAAGAATCCAAAGTTGATACCTTAGTTCAAGAAGTGAATCAGATACTAAAGGGTGAAAATCCTAAATAAAATTAGCTATCTTCTCTAGAAGTCTTTTAATATCAACAGGTTTTGTATCAAAATCGTCAGCACCAGCAGCAAGAGCCTTTTGTCTGTCTGTCTCAAGAGCATGAGCTGTAAGAGCTATTATTGGAATATCTTTCAAGTCGTCATCTTCTTTAGCTTGTGTCGTTGCTTGCCAACCATCTAATACTGGCAAACCCATATCCATTAGAACTAAATCTGGTTTTCTTTCCCTCATCTTATCCAGACCTTCTTGTCCATCAAGTGCAAAGTCTATTTCAAAACCTCTTCGCTCTAACCTTCTTCCTAACATATCTCTGTTCATTTCGTTGTCTTCAACAATCAAAATATATGCCATTATTCGCCCTCATTTAAATAAAATTTATTTCTGCCATTTTTCTTGGCAAGATAGAGTCTCTCATCAGCTTTATTTACCATATCTGAAACACTTGTTGATTCATCAGTAAAGCAAACACCACCACTGATAGTTACTCTTATTTTTTGATTATCAAATAAAGTTTCATCATTCTCAACAGTTGATCTAACTTTTTCGCATATTTGTTGCAAATGTTCTTTAGAATTATTAAAAATAACTGCTAAAAATTCTTCTCCTCCAATTCTGCCAAAAATATCTGGTGCACTTATAACAGACGTAGCAATTGAACTGACCTTTTTAATAATTTCATCACCTGCAGCATGCCCATAGGTATCATTAACATTTTTAAAATGATCAATATCAAATATAGCTGTTGCAAAATGCTCTTTAGATTCCTTTTCTATTTGTAAAAAACTTTTTTCTAAGATATCAAAAACATACCTTCTATTTGGAATGCCTGTCATTTCATCTGTAATTGCCTGCCTATGAAGTTCTGATAACAATTGTTCTTCCCTTTCTCTTAGAGCTTTTCTTTCAAGAGTTGAAGCAACTTTTTGTGTAAGGATTGTTGAGTTAACCGGTTTAGATAAATAATCGGAGGCGCCGAGCTGAATGCATTTTGAAATACTTTCAACATCATCGAAAGAAGAAACCATAATAATTGGCAGCTTATCGGCTGAATATTGCTCTCTGACCTTAATCAACACTTCAAGACCATTCACTTCTGGCATAAGCACATCAAGAAGAATTAAATCATATTTTTGTTGATTAATTTTCTCTAAAGCTTCTTTGCCTGACATGGATGTATCAACAATAAATTCGCTACTTTCCAACCTTCTTTTAAGAACATCACAATTCGTTTTAATATCATCGACCACTAGAATTTTCGCATTTTTTATTTCTTCAATTATTTCGAGTTTGTATTCAATTTTCCCCAAAGAGCTAAACAAATTATCAGCACTTTCGTTGCTTTCCTCTTCATTTTCAAAACTACGAGCGCCATCTTTTAAAAAGTCTACAAATCTTGATATTGCTGCTTCAATTTCTTTTGCCAGGCCAATGATATGTGAGAGATCCTCATTATGTTTTTCATCTATATCATCTTCATAATCCTCAATAAGAATTTCGCTATAACCTATAATTCCGTTAAGAGGCGTTCTGAGATCGTGACGCAAGATCGAAGCTTCTTCATCANTATTAATTTTTTTTCTTTTTGTTTCAGCAAACTCTAAAAAAGCTTCATTAAAGTTTACTCTTANGGTTTTTGCTGATTTTTTTATATTCTCAAATTCTTCTGAGATCTCATCATCATATATGTCTGAACTATCAATTATTAAATTAATATAATCTGAAATTGCATCGACAGGAGTAGTAAAATCCTGCTTAATTTGTGTAAGAATTATCTTTTCTTTTTTGCTATTCATTCGTTAAATCTTCAAGACTGCATGGTTTATGAAGAAAATAACCTTGNCCCCTTTCACAACCTAAGGATATAGCTTTTTCAATTTGCCATTCTTCCTCAAGTCCCTCACAAATAAATTCCATAGAAAGAGAGTCTGCCATTAGTTTGGCAATCTGAATAAGGCTTTGATTATGAGTTTCAGCCATTTCGGTGGTAAAGCTTTTATCAAGTTTTAACAAATCAATTGGCAAATCTTTCAAATATCTTAGAGCAGAGTATCCAGCACCAAAATCATCAAGAGCAATAGAAACGCCGAGGTTTTTAATGCTTGATAAACGCAGTGATGCTAAAGATAAATTATTAAGCTCTGCTGTTTCAGTTACTTCTATCCCAAAATCACCTTTTTTGACACCTGTTGATTCAATAAAATCTTTAAAAATTGGTAGAAAATCTTTGTGTAAAACAGTATGTGCAGAAACATTAAAATATAGAGTTTTTCCGGCAAGTCCCTTTTCTTCCCTTGCATCAAAAAATTCTTTAACAAGATCCATTGAAGACGTGACCACTAATGAAAAAATACTCTCACTTTCAATGTAAGGTATGATTTTGTCATTAGGTATTATTGATCCATCTTCACTGAAGAATCTAATAAGAGCTTCAACACCGGTGATTTCTTTTTTTCCTGTAAGCTTGTACTGCTTTTGATAGAACATACCTATTCTATTATTCTCAAGACAGGAAATTACTGTTTTTAAGGCGTATAAATTTTCTTTAGAGTTTGATACAAATTCTACGAGAAAATAGTTTTCATCTTCCATAGGAATTACATGTAAAAGAACTCTCATGAAAAAACTTTTTTTCCTTAAATTCAATTTCAAAAATACGTCGAAAGAGTCAGCAATATCAGAATCAAATTTTGCCTTATCAAGATCCTTCTTTTCAACGAAAAGAATATCAAGCTTATCATTTTCTTCCATAGAAAAAATATATTTTGCAGCGTTATTAACCCACATAACATCGCCATCAAGCTTTGTTATCAGAAATGGTCTTTGATGCATAAGCAATGCTTTAGAAATAAACTTTAATTGATCTTTATCACTCATTTTTTAAACGTATCCTTCCTCATATCAATTTCTTCATCAACAATTTTTGCAAACTCAGGATTAAAAGTAGATTTACTTTTATTCCAAATATCCAAATTTAAATTGTTATCTATAAAAAGTGTGCCTAATGCTTTCCTCATTGTTTTCCACTCTTCATCATCAAGCATACCCATTTTATGTTGATAAAAATGGTTTTCTCTTGCGCGAAGTATTGCAGTCATATGAATTCTAAGACCAACTTCTTCATCAATTGATAGTTTTTCTTTTTTGATGAGCTTCAATTTCGCGCGCATTAAAAGTGGGTCTAAGCCGGCTAAAGTAACTTCTTGATGTGCTTCTGCTATCGATTGTCTTGAAGCCGCTTTACCAACTTTAATTTGTGTTTGTATTTGCGCAACAAGAAACCAAACTGAAAATATAACTGCTGGACCCGTAATTATATTTACTACTTTGTTAGCTATTTCTATCCAATAATTAAAATCCATTATGAAATTCCAAACATATAACTTAATGCTACAAAAAACATTATGGAAAGAATAGCTCCACCAGGTATGGTTATTAGCCAAGAAATACCAATTTGTGCAATTGAATTGTAATTCACCTTGCTACTACTGAATATTCCTATTCCTATAACTGCACCAACTAATGTGTGGGTAGTAGACAAAGGTATACCTGAGACGCTACCAATAACTACTACTATTGCAGTGGACATTTCAGCGGCAAAACCTTTACTAGGTTTTAATTTTGTAATATTTTCACCAACAGTTCTGATGACTTTATAACCCAAAGTAAGCATACCTATTACTATCCCAATCGCACCAGTGAGAAGTATCCATTCTGGAATAGCTGCAACATCGTCAATCTCACCAAGATTTTCTATCGTTGAGATCACTGCTGCCATTGGCCCCACAGCATTTGCCACATCGTTTGAACCATGGGCAAAAGCTATTGAGCATGCTGTGAATATCATCAAAACTGCAAATTTGCCTTCTATATTTGGATTGTCCGATTTGCTTACATAGTGTGATAGCAGAATTCTGGATATTGCATAACAAATCAATGCCACAGCAAAAGCAAGACCAAATATGGTAACAATAAGATCATATCCACCAATAGATGTTGTTATTAGAGTCGGTATATCAGTATTTTTAAGCCCTTTGTTAAGAGTTATTGCTGCAATACTAAATCCAACCATACCTGCATATATAGGTATATATTGTCTTCCAGCTTGAATAGGATCCTTTGCATTCAGAACAAAACGCTTGGCACTAAAATATAACAATCCTGATAGTAATGCTGCAATAATTGGGGTTATAAGCCAAGAAAAAGTCACTCCAACAATATATCCCCAGCTTACTGAAGCCCAGCCAATATAAAAAATTGAAAAACCAGCAATTGCTCCGATAATTGTATGAGTCGTTGATACTGGTAATCCAAAAGTAGTTGAAATTAATAGCCAAGCACCCGCGGCCAGCAAACTGGACATCATACCAACAACAAAAACTGAGGGCTCGTCTTGGTAAAGTGCGGGGTCCACAATATTTTCTCTAATAGTTGCAGTTACAGAGGCACCCGCTAAATAAGCTCCGAGAAACTCAAAAATAGCTGCTACAACTAAGGCTTGTGTTAGTGTTAAGGCCTTACTTCCAACAGAAGTTCCCATGGCATTTGCAACATCATTTGCTCCTATTCCATAAGCCATAAAAAAGCCAAAAATAATGCTTGAGGCCAAGATAAGATAAAAATTTTCTATTATGAATTCCATAAATTTCTAGGTAACTTAATACTATATGAACAAAGACCAGAACTCCATCACAAGAATAAAATTCTAAACTTAAAAGTAATCATGGAAAACTATAGATGGTGGGCCCGGGAGGACTCGAACCTCCGACCAATGGATTATGAGTCCACTGCTCTAACCAACTGAGCTACAGGCCCGCCAGAAAATGTAGTCTATAACTTTTTGAGGTTATTAAAAAGACGTTATTCGTGTAAAAAGCTCTTAAGCACATCAGATCTAGTTGGGTGTCTCAGCTTTCTCAGTGCTTTTGCTTCTATTTGTCTGATTCTTTCTCTAGTAACGTCGAACTGCTTCCCCACCTCTTCTAAAGTATGGTCGTTATTCATACCGATACCGAATCGCATTCTTAACACTTTAGCTTCTCTAGCTGTTAGAGATGCAAGTATCTCATCTGTTGCGTCTTTTAGACCCCGTATTGATGCATCATCGATTGGGGAGTTGATGGAACTATCTTCCAAGAAGTCACCCAGATTTGAGTCTTCATCGTCTCCAATAGGAGTCTCCATTGATATAGGCTCTTTAGCAATCTTCATTACTTTTCTCATTTTATCTTCTGGGATATCAAGTCTTTTTGACATTTCTTCTGGTGTTGGTTCCCTACCTATTTCTTGCATCATTTGTCTTGATAGCCTATTTAATTTATTAATTGTCTCAATCATATGTACTGGAATTCTGATAGTTCGAGCTTGATCAGCTATTGATCTAGTGATTGCTTGCCTAATCCACCAAGTTGCATAGGTAGAGAATTTATAACCTCTTCTATACTCAAATTTATCAACGGCCTTCATTAAACCAATATTGCCTTCCTGAATAAGATCCAAAAATTGTAAACCTCTGTTGGTATATTTTTTTGCAATAGAAATCACAAGTCGTAAATTTGCTTCGATCATTTCTTTTTTTGCTCTTAAAAGACCTCTGTAAGCTTTGTTAATTCTTTTATTTAAAGAGATTATTTGAGTTACAGGCATGAGATTATTATCATCAATTTTAATTAAATCTTTTTGGATTCTTACAAAAGTTGGCTTAACTTCATCAATTTTTTTCTTGGAAAACTTTTTGTCTTTAGCAAGCTTGGTTAAAAGTCTTACATTGATTAAATTCTGATCTATAAGATCTCTGGCATCTTTATTCGGCACTCCTATTTCTTTTACAAGTAGCCTTTTTAACTCCCTTTCAAAACCTCCAACAAGACCTTTTTTTTCTGCAGGAATTTGTACCAAAGTATCAAACACTTTGGAATTGAATTTAATTACCTGAAATTCGGCTTTCAACTTATCGAGTGCTTTTTGACCTTTATCATCTAATTTTTCATTACTAAGTGACTTCAGATACTTGTTATATTCCCTTTTGATAATTTTTATCTTTGCTTCACACTCCTCAAACGATATTACATTAGCCTCTTCTTCATCCTCATCATCATTTGAAGCATCTTCAACGACTTCTTCATTTGCTTCAAAATCTTGCTCAATAATTTCTTCTTCAGGCTCTTCCAACATAAAACCAGATATAAGATCTTGAGTTTTCTTTTCTCCAAGCTTAATCCTGTTGAAAAAGTCTAAAATATACTCAATACAAAGAGGGTATTCTGCACACAGGGCTAAAACTTCTTTCATTGCGGCTTCAATTCTCTTTGCGATACCAATTTCACCAGTTTTAGTAAGAAGGTCAACGCTTCCCATTTCTCTCATATACATACGGACTGGATCGGTAGTTCTACCTGACTCAATTTCAGTTTGAGATAATGCAGCAACAGCATCTTCAGCAGCTAATTCATCTGTTTCCTCATCTTCACCTAACATGAGCTCGTCTTGATCAGGAGTGTCTTCGAATACTTTTATACCCATGTCTCTCAAAACTTGAGTAATTTCTTCAAAATTATCTTCGTCGGTTGATCCGTCTGGCAAAGTGTCTGTTATATCAGCATGAGTAAGGTAGCCCTGTTCTCTGCCTAACTGAATTAATTGGGCTATATCATTTTTTTGAGCGGACTGTTTATCTGACATGATTCCTTATATGCTTGTGATTATCAAAATTTCAACTATATGTATTTAAATTTTGAATGAGCTCCTCTTCCTGAATTGAACTATTATCTCTTAAATTAAGAAGTTTTTGCAGATTTTCTTTCCTTTCTTGTGTTAATTCTTTCTTCTTAGCAAGATTAATTAAATATTCTGCAAATAATTCATCAAATTCTAACCTTATTGCATCTGATGCTCTTATAAATTCACTTATTACTTCTTCTTCACTTAAATTCAAGTCAATTAGCATTGCCTTAGCAAAAAGCGGCGATTCCTTTCTGGCAGAATCTTCTTTTCTTATTTGGTTTATAACTTCTTGAAAACTTGCTATCTCATCTTTTTTCGAAGCTTCAGTAAATTTGAAAAATTCCTGTGAAAGATCGTTTATTGTATGTTTATGATTCTCTAACAAGAAGATAAGAAGCAAACATTCGTTTTCAAAGGCTACTTTTTTTGTCTTTAGAACTTTTTTTACATATGTTTTCTTTTCAGGTTTGTCTTCTTTTAAAAAAATCTCTTTGTTTATGTTAAGTTCAGAGGAAAACTTGGTCATTAGTGTTTCTTTCAACATTTCTGATGTCACCAGCGGAAGTATTTTTTTAAACTCAAAAATAATTTGTCTTATATCTTCAGGTGAATCTAATTTCTTACCTCTTTTTAAAAACTGAAAGGCAAAACTTTCTAAAACCATTGCTCTATCTAACTTTTTATAAAATTCTTGCTCACCATTTTCTTTTACAAATGAGTCTGGATCGTAGCCCTCTGGCAAAAATAAAAACCGCACTGTTTTGTCATCTACAACATTTTTAAGAGAAATTTGAAGTGCTCGCCACGCAGCTTTTAATCCAGCTTCATCTGAATCAAAACAAAAAGTAATTTTTCTTCGCAATTTAAACATTAAATTCATATGGTTTTGTGAGAATGCTGTTCCTAATGATGCAACAGCGTTATTAATTCCGTATTCACTTAACATTACTACGTCCATGTAACCTTCGGTAACAATAAAATCCTCTGTTTTATGGTCTTTCTTTGCATTATTGAAACCATAAAGCTCTCTTGTTTTATTAAAAAATTTACTGTCCTTTGAGTTCAAGTATTTTGGCATCGAATCATCAGTAACTCTCCCACCAAAACCTATTGTTTTTCCAGTAGAGTTAAATATTGGAAAAGTAACTCTATTTCTTAAAAAAGGATAAAATCCCTTTTCATTTTTAAGAAAATTTCCGCTTTCTAAAATTTCTTTTTCAGAGAATTTGCTTTGTAAAACTTTCAAAAGCTCGTTTTGATTAAAGTCAGCAAAACCAATTTTGAAATTTTTTGCTGTTTGACCGCTTATTCCTCTTTCCTTTAAGTACTGAACGATAGGTTTTTGTTTAGGGTTTTTAAGTGCGTCGAAGTAAAAATTGGCGACAATATCATTTATTTCATATATTTTTGTAAAGTTATCGTTTCCAAAAGTATTTTCCCTTGGCACAGTCACATTATTTAATTCTGCAAGTTTCTCGACAGCCTCTACAAAGTTAAGGCCTTCATAATCTTTTATAAAAGTAAGTACATTTCCTCCAGCCCCACATCCAAAACAGTGGAATATTGCTTTCTGAGGGCTGACTACAAAAGAAGGTGTTTTCTCTTCATGAAATGGGCAGCAACAAGTATAGTTGTTTCCCTTTTTTGTAAGTGAAATGTAATGGTTTATAACCGAGACAATATCGGAGTCTTCAACCAATCTATCTATAAAGTCTTTTGGGATTGATTTAGCCATCTATATCATTAAACCAATCTTGAAAAATTAATTCAGCAGAATGTGAATCTTTCATTTGATTTTTTTTATCTTTACCTAGTCCTTGGGTTGTGAAGTCTTCATTTACCTCTATCACTTTTATTTTATGCTCATTGATAATATAGGATTTAACTTTGTTTAATCCATTATTGAATTCTGAAGACATTTTAGGTGGGACGCCTATTAAAACTATATTAGGCCTCCACTCTCTTACAAGCTTATCAAGCACATCATGGAAGGATTCATTATTTTTGATGACTGGTAGAGGTTTAGTTTGCCCTGTGTAAGTTTCTGCTATACAAGTTCCAATATTTTTTGTTCCGTAGTCAAGACTTAATACAACTTTCGCTTCTCTGCTCAATATTTCTACCTATCTTTTTTTAAACTATCCCAAAAGATCTTAGCAGGATCTAAATCTGAATTTTTATGTATTTCTTGTAAACATGTAGGTGAGGTAATGTTAATCTCGGATAGCCAGCCTCCAAGCAAATCAACACCTGCAAAGAAAATCTTATTTTCTTTAAGATAAGGAACAATATTTTCAGCTAAATTTTTATCATGTTCGGTGACAGTTTCAATTTTTGAAATTGCACCAGCAGCCAAGTTTCCTCGAAAATCCTTATCGGATGGAATACGAACAACTTTCTTGCCCAATAGTTCATAATTTATAAAAACAAGTCTGTGATCTCCCAATTTTGCTTCTTCGACAAATTCTTGAATAATAAAATGTTTTTTACCATTTTGACTTACAGTTTCCCATATTACGCTTAGATTTTTGTCGCCCTTTTCAATCGTAAAAATTGATTTGCCACCCATTCCATCAAGAGGCTTGATGACAATTTTTTCTATGTTTGTATTTTCAAAAACACTTTCTATTTCCTCTAATGAATTTGTCACAACTGTAAATGGTATAATTTCTGGAAAATTTAAAATCATAAGTTTCTCATTATTTTCTCTCAATGCTTTTGCGGGATTAATGCAATCAACACCGGAAATTTCAAGCATTTGCGTTAAGTAGAGATACTCTTTATTGAAAGGCGGGTTCAGTCTATTAATTACAAAATCAAATTCCTTTACTTCAATAGATACAGAACTATCAATAACAAAATTTAGTTCACTTGGATTCGGAAAATTTATTTTTTTACAATTTGCGTATAATGAAGTTGCTTTGTGTGTAACATCTTTAGAATCAAAAGCAAACACATCATCACCTCTAGCATATGCTTCTTTCATAAGATACACAGAAGTATCTTTCTCAAGGTTCATTGAGTTTAGGTCATTAATAATAAATCCAATTTTCATATTTAAATATTTAATCTTGAAAGAGCTACTAAAGGTGCTGTTTCAGCTCTAAGTATATTTTCACCTAAATTGAATGAACTTGCTCTATTTTTACTAATAATTTTTATTTCTTTGTCATCGAATCCGTACTCTCCTCCTGAAATCAAAAGGTCACAAGGTTCTTTTTTATTTAAAAGGGTTTTTGAGAACTGATCCAAAATAATAATTTTTTTAAACGCATTAAAATTGAAATCATTAATTGAAACGACAAAGCTTAAATTTGGTAAGTAAAAGTTCTCAGACTGAAGAAAGGCTGATTTAATAATGTCTTCATATCTGTTCTTCTTTTTTTCTTCTTTCTCATAATTGAATGAATGTTTTGATTTTTCTGGTATATAAAGACAAATATTCTTTACTCCAATCTCAACTGATTTTTGTAACATAAACTCTAACTGATTTTTTTTTAGCATAGGAGCTAGCAGAGTTATTTGAAAATTTCTCTTTCTTGTCTCCAGGTCAATTGTTTTTAAACTAGCATTTCCGTCATATGTACAAATACATCTATTGCCGTCTCCATCGTGAACATGAACATTCTCATTCTTTTTAAGTTTTAATACTTTTTTTAGATAATGTATTTGACTATTGTCTAAAAAATGATCAGTATTTTTATCTAGTTTTTTTTTAACAAAAATTGAAGCTATTTTCATAGGAAGAGCAATTATATCATTTAGATGTCGACCAAGTTTAATACAAACAAAAGAAGCCTAAGAGGTGAAGTCAAAAGAGCCATAAAGCGCTATTATCGAAACTTAGATGGTGAAAGCCCTATAGAACTTTACAATTTAACTATCAGTCAAATTGAACCTCCTTTGCTTGAGGTTGTTCTTAAAAAATGTAAAGGAAACCAATCACAGGCTAGTAAAATTTTAGGGCTCAATAGAGGAACTTTGAGAAAAAAAATGGAGAAGTATGGGCTTTTATAATGATAGAAATTAAGACTGCATTGATAAGTGTTTACGATAAAACAGGTTTACTGGAGCTATCACAAAACCTTATTAACAATAATGTTTTAATACTTTCGTCTGGAGGAACTGCAAAATATTTAAAGGATAATGGAATTAAAGTAACTGAAGTATCTGAATACACTGGATTTAATGAAGTTTTTGACGGTAGGGTGAAAACTCTTCATCCTAAGATACATGCAGGAATTCTAGCCAGGGGAGATTCTGATAAACAGGAATTAGAAAAGCTCAATGC
>FUFK010075783.1_pt1 | contig 16446 bp, 14 predicted proteins | sample 1021851 | NCBI WGS metagenome assembly FUFK01 (sample SAMEA51879418, study PRJEB19060) | metagenome | reverse complement strand
TGGTGGAGCTAGGCGGGATCGAACCGCCGACCTCAACACTGCCAGTGTTGCGCTCTCCCAGCTGAGCTATAGCCCCACATCAGGACTCGACGAGAGTCGAGGGGCGCAACACTACGGNTGCTGCTGAATCGTGTCAAGCAAACCCACCGATTTGCCAGACCAGCCGAAGGTTCACCCGGATCACGGGCCACCAAACCGTCTTCCACAGCAAATAGCCGGTTGCTAAAGTCAGAGTCACTCATGACAGCAGTATTTGCCGAACCCTAATCATGGTCGTCGTCCGCAATCACTATTAACCTAGCACCTGTCACTGTTTCTATGCGGAGCCGCTGAAGCCCACTTCACTGCGCAGCTATCGGTAGTAAACTGGCTGAGTCGACCGCCAATATATGCCAGAGGCCATCAACATGATGTTTGCCAGAGCCGTGCTCATCATCCCCGGTGCCATCTTCTTCATTTACGGGGCCATGTGCTGGTACAACCCCGAACTTCCTGCCGAATACGCGGGGCTGTGGGTCGCACATCAGGATGGGCTTGCAGAGCTCGCTGCCATGTATGGCGGGTTACAGCTGTGTCTGGGGTCAATCATCTTTTTGTCAGGCATCCTCAAAGGGTACCTACGCCCCGGGCTGTGGCTGCTGATGATGGTGCTGGGCGGACTGGCCGCCGCACGCGGTAGCGTGGCCTTAGGCAATTTCGATCTGACGGTGCAAGCAGCTCAAGGCGCGGCCGACGTCGCGATGAGCTCGGAGTTCACGGGATACACCTGGTACGCGCTGTTGTTCGAGGCGACCTTCGCACTGCTCGCAGGGCTATGCCTGCTCAATAAGGAAAACCAGAACTGAGCGAGGGGATTTAGCGGTTCAGATCAGCGTAAGCCTTCTCGAGCCGCTTGGCGGCTTTCTTAGAGACACCACCACAAGCCTCGATNGCGGCTTTCAAGCGGGCCCGGGTCATATCCGGGCCGAGGATCGCCATCGAATCGGGTATTGAATACGCCACCTTCTCGCCTGAGAGCGCCACAAACAACGGCGCAAAAAGTGCTTTGGGCTTGAGTTCCATGGCCTCAGCCAACTCTTTCAGTGCGGCAAACAGCGAATCGCGACTCCAGTTCTCCTGGGCCTCCAATCGCCACAGCACAAACTGCATTTGCATCACCGTGTTCTCGCGGGCCTCACCCTCCTCGCCAAAAGCCGCGACATCNAATGCCACGTCGCCCGACACGAGATAGGCCGCCTGAGGGATGAGATCGGAGAGCACCTCAATACGACCCTGGGCGTGGGGCAGGATCTTGTCCAGCATCTCCCGGTTCAGCGCCCAGTCGCGCAGCCGTCTGACCAACTCGTCAGCGCTGAGCGATTCCCGAATCCACAGACCGTTTAGCCACTTGAGCTTTTCCACATCGAACACCGGTCCGCCGAGTGACACCCGGCTGATATCAAAGGCGGCCTGCATCTCATCCAGCGTGAACTTTTCTTCTTCATTGGGCATCGACCAGCCCATGCGGCCCAAATAGTTCACGACCGCCTCGGGCAGGTAACCCATGCGCTGGTAGTAGAGGATGCTGGTGGGGTTNTTGCGCTTGCTCAGCTTCGATTTATCGGGGTTCCGCAACAGCGGTAAATGACACAGCACCGGCATGTCCCAACCAAAGTACTCATACAGGAGTTGGTGTTTCGGCGCGGAGTTGATCCACTCCTCGCCCCGAATCACGTGGGTGATCTCCATCAGATGGTCATCCACCACGTTGGCGAGGTGGTAGGTAGGCAGCCCGTCTGACTTCAGCAGGATCTGTGCATCCACCATGCCCCAGTCGAGCTCGATCGTGCCGCGTAACATATCCTCGATGGCACAGACGCCCTCTTCCTCGGGCACCATCATGCGGATCACATAGGCATCGCCCGCCGCTTTTCGTGCCGCCTGCTCATCGTCAGACAACAGCAAGTCAGAGGGCTTTAAGGCCGTCGACTTGCCCGCCTCGCGGCGCGCTTCTCGCAGGGCATCCAGCTCTTCAGGCGTGCGATAGCAGACAAAAGCGTACTCTTTTTCGACCAGCTCCCAGGCATAGCCACTGTAAATATCAGCCCGCTCACTCTGCCGATACGGGCCCTTCGGGCCTCCCACATCGGGCCCTTCGTCCCAGTCGAGGCCCAACCAGCGTAATGATTCAAAAATCTTGGCCTCAGCCTCAGGGGTGCTGCGGGCCTGATCAGTATCCTCAATACGCAGGATGAATTGCCCACCCTGAGCGTGAGCAAAACAGCGGTTGAATAACGCCATGTAAGCGGTGCCCACGTGGGGGTCACCGGTTGGCGAGGGTGCGACGCGGGTTCTGACTGTCATGGGCGTATTCGGGCGGTCACGGCTCAGTATTGTGAGTCGGCGAAGTGCGACTCTCCCTAATGGAGTTTACCAAAGGCCTGCCCTTTCATCGGCATAGATGGCGCGCAATATTCGCACTCTCATCCGCCCCCAAACTCCGGTAGCATAGGGCCATTCTGNGGGCAGGTACTCAGNTTTGAAACACCCCCTCTCAGGCGCGGCCAGGACGCTACGCCACGCGATGGTGTCGCGGCCAACCAACACCGCTCATTTATTCTCCTCCGGCTTCTCAGCGCTATGCTGCGCCCTGTTGCTCCTGCTGACCGCTTGCGGGGGCGGTGAGAGCAATGTGGTCACCGGCAACCGCGACGGTGTACTGCACTACGGCAACGGCACCGAGCCACAGGGCCTCGACCCCCACGTGGTTACCGGCGTCCCCGAGAACCACATCATCCGTGCGCTTTTTGAAGGCCTCGCAGTCAAAAACCCAATCACGCTGGAGCCCGAACCGGGTGTTGCCGAGCGGTGGGAATTCAGCGACGAAGGCCGAGTGATCACCTTTTACCTAAACCCTGACGCCAAGTGGTCCAACGGAGAACAGGTGACAGCCAGCGACTATGTGTGGAGCTGGAACCGGGCGCTGCACCCGATGACAGGTAACGAGTACTCCTACATGCTGTTCCCGTTGGTCAACGCCGAGGCGTATCTCAAGGGCGAGATCACCGACTTCAACGAAGTCGGCGTGAAGGCCCTCGATGACACCACCCTTGAAGTGACCTTGAACGCCCCAACGCCCTACTTTGTGCAGCTCATGGATCACTACAGCACCTTTGCGGTGCACCCCGAAACGCTCATGCAGTTTGGCGAGATGACCGACCGCTACACGCCCTGGACCCGGGTCGGCAATATCGTCAGTAACGGCGCGTTTACCCTCACCGAGTGGTCGCTGAATCGCCGGATCATTGTCGAGAAAAGCGAGCGCTACTGGGATCGTGACAAGGTGTCGCTCAACGCCGTGGTTTTCTATCCCATGGAGAACGTGGTCAGCGAGGAGCGCATGTTCCGCGTTGAGCAATTGCATTACACGCAGGTCGTACCGCTCGACAAGATCCCGCTCTACCGCGACATGCTCGATACACCCTACGTGCAGGCGCCCTATCTCGGCACTTACTATTACCTGATCAATACCAAGCGCCCCCCCGTTGATGACGTGCGCGTGCGCAAGGCGCTGTCCATGGCCGTGGACCGCGACAAGCTGGTGCGCACCGTGCTGCAAGAGACGGCCGTGTCCGCCTACTCCATTACCCCGCCGGATACGTTGGGGTACTACCCGCCCAAGCTCTTTGACTACGACCCCGAACAAGCCCGCGCACTGCTTGCCGAAGCGGGCTACCCCAATGGTGAAGGCTGGCCGGGGCTTGAGATTCTCTACAACACCAANGAGGGCCATCGAAAAATTGCCGTGGCCATTCAGCAAATGTGGAAGTCCGAGTTGGGGATCGATATCACGATCACCAACCAGGAGTGGAAGGTCTACCTCGATTCCGTGACGCAAATCGATTTTCAGATCGCCCGCCGGGGATGGATTGGCGACTACGTGGATGCCAATAACTTCCTCGATCTGTTTATTACCGATGGTGGCAACAACAACACCTACTACAGCGACCCTGTCTATGACGATCTAATCCTGTACAAAGCGCCCAAGGCAGAAACACGGGAAGAGCGCTATGCGTTGTTCACCGAGGCAGAGACCATGCTCATGGAAGAGATGCCGATCATTCCGATCTATACCTACACCAGTAAGCACCTGATTCACCCCAGTGTTGAGGGGCTCCATTCCAACCTGATGGACTCCCTGAACCTCAAGTATGTGAGGCTGGTACCGGGCCGAACATTGCCGGAGGCACTCCGCTGATGCTGCGCTTTATGTTTATCCGCATCCTGCAGGCGCTGCCGGTGATCTTTGTGGTGATCACCGCCACCTTCTTTTTGGTGCGCTCTGCCCCCGGTGGCCCCTTCGATCAAGAAAAAGTCGTCATTCCCGAGGTCAAGAAGGCGCTCGAGGCCCAGTACCGGCTAGATTTGCCCTTACACGAGCAATACTTTGCTTACTTGGGTGATCTTGCACAGGGAGACCTCGGCCCGTCGTTTAAGTACCCGGGCCGNAGCGTCAATGAGATTCTCTTTGCGGGGCTACCAGTCACGGCTGAGCTCGGTCTGTATGCGCTGATCATCGCGCTGTGTATTGGCGTGACCGCCGGCGTGTTTGCCTCGTTAAGGCCCAACACGGCACAGGACTATGTGCCAATGAGCTTGGCCATGATCGGCATCTGTATGCCGTCTTTCTTATTGGGGCCGCTATTGGTGCTGGTATTTGGTATCTGGCTTGACTGGCTACCGATTACCGGGTGGGGCGATATCCCCGGGGATAAAATTCTGCCCGCGGTGACCTTGGGCTCAGCCTACGCCGCCTATATCGCGCGCTTGAGCCGCGCGGGCATGCTCGAGATTCTGTCGCAGGACTACATTCGAACTGCGCGCGCCAAGGGCCTGCCCGAGTGGCGGGTAGTCACCCAACACGCCCTGCGCGGTGGTCTGATTCCAGTCATTGCCTTTCTTGGCCCGGCCTTTGCAGGTTTGCTGGCGGGCTCGTTCGTCGTCGAGACTATATTCCAGATTCCCGGCTTAGGGCGTTTCTATGTGCAGGCCGCGTTTAACCGGGACTACACGATGATTTTGGGCACCACCGTGTTCCTCTCCTCACTCATCGTGTTCTTTAACCTGGTNAGCGACATCATCGCAGCCTGGCTGAACCCCCGGCTCCGGCACCAGTTCCAGGGAGGTGGCTCGTGAATACCATCGCCCCCGCATTCGAGGACGCCGAGAAAGGCTCCTCACTCTGGCACGACGCCTGGCTGCGACTGCGCAAGAATAAACTCGCCCTATTTGGTGGCAGCGTGCTCCTGTTCATGATCGTGGTGGCGCTGCTGACGCCGTGGATCGCGCCCTACAGCTACGAGGCCCAAAATCTCGACCTCGGTGCCTCATCGCCCTCTGCGGCGCACTGGCTGGGCACCGATATCTTTGGCCGCGACGTGTTGACGCAAATCATGTACGGCGGGCGCATCTCCCTCGCGGTCGGGTTCATTGCGACCGCTGTCGCATTGCTGATTGGTGTCACTTGGGGTGCGGTAGCAGGTTATGTCGGCGGTCGCNTGGACGCGGTNATGATGCGCCTGGTCGACATTCTCTACGCCCTGCCCTTNATGATTTTTATCGTGCTGCTGATGGTCGTATTCGGGCGCAATATTCTGCTCTTGTTCCTCGCCATTGGTGCGGTGGANTGGCTCACCATGGCACGCATTATGCGCTCGCAGGTGCAATCGCTGCGGCAACAGGAGTTCGTCGAGGCGGCAGTCTCGGTGGGCCTCTCCCCTGCAGCGATTATCCGCAAGCACGTGGTACCTAATGCGCTGGGGCCGATCATTGTTTACACGACGCTGACGATTCCGAGCGTGATGCTACTAGAGGCCTTTTTGAGCTTTCTGGGGCTGGGCATTCAGCCGCCGGCGACCTCATGGGGTCTTCTAATCAGCTACGGTGCGGAGACCATGGAGGAATATCCGTGGCTGCTGATCTTCCCGGGCTGCGCACTGACGCTCACGCTCTTCTCTCTTAACTTTCTCGGCGACGGCCTGCGCGATGCGCTGGACGTGCGCGGCTCCAAGGACTGAACCGTGGCCCTACTCTCCGTCGACAATCTCTCCGTCAGCTTTGTGACCCGTAACGGCACCAACAAGGCCGTGGACAACGTGAGCTTCTCGGTCGAGGAACGCCAAATCACCGCGATCATCGGCGAGAGCGGCTCGGGTAAATCCGTCTCCTGCTACGCCATGCTCGGGCTGGTGCCGAGCCCACCGGGCCGAANTGACGGTGGCAAGGCCCATTTTCAAGGTCAGGATCTNCTGGCGCTCTCTGAAGACGAGCTACGCGCCATTCGTGGGCGCGACATTACCATGATCTTTCAGGACCCGATGACCTGTCTGAACCCGTTCATGAAGATTGGCGATCAGCTCATTGAGCCGCTCACGCTACATAAAGGCCTGGNCAAAGGCCCNGCGCGCGAGCGGGCGATGGCGCTACTCGACGAGGTNGGCATCCGTGACCCACAAGCGGCGATGAGTGCCTTCCCCCACGAGTTCTCAGGCGGTATGCGCCAGAGGGTCATGATTGCCATGGCACTCATTAATGAACCGAAGCTACTGATTGCCGACGAGCCCACCACCGCCTTGGACGTAACCATTCAAGCGCAGATTCTCAAACTCATTGCCGAGTTACAGACCAAGCGGGACATCGGTGTGCTCTTCATTAGCCACGATCTGGCGGTGGTATCAGACATCGCCGATCAAATCGTGGTGATGGAAAAAGGTAAGGTGGTTGAGAGCGGCCAACCGAAGGCGATTTTTGACAATCCGCAGCACCCTTACACGCAGAAATTGTTGGCCGCGATCCCGAGTGGCCAAAAGACTGCCGAAACGGTGACGCCGGACCCGCTGATTCGCATTGAAAATCTTCGAACCTGGTTCACGCCGACCGGTGGTGCTGGCCCGGTCAAAGCGGTGGAAGATGTCTCATTGGAGATTCACCGTGGTGAAGTACTCGGGCTAGTTGGTGAGTCGGGCAGCGGCAAATCGACGTTGGGGCGCTCGATCCTGAGGCTCGTGCCGATTACAGACGGACAGATCACCTTCGAGGGCACTGAGCTGTCTTCGCTGGAGGGCCGGTCCCTAAAGCAGTTCCGCCATCGCATGCAGATGATTTTTCAGGATCCGTACGCGTCCTTAAACCCGCGGATGACCGTGTATGACACGCTCGCCGAGCCTCTGCTATTGCATGGTCTGGTGCGTAAAGCCGATCTTGATCAGGCGATACGCGAGCTCATGGATAACGTGGGTCTGGCACGCGCGTTTGTGCGCAAGTATCCCCACGAATTCTCAGGTGGGCAGCGCCAGCGCATCGCCATTGGCCGGGCGCTGGCGACACGCCCTGAGTTTATTGTGGCAGACGAGCCGGTCTCGGCACTCGACGTGACCATTCAGGCGCAAATTCTCGACCTGCTGGCCGACCTCACGAAGGAATACGGACTCACCATGCTGTTCATCTCGCACGATCTGGCGGTGATTCGCCAAATCGCCGATCGCATCGCGGTTATGTACCGCGGCAAGCTTGTTGAAGAAGGCTCTACCGCCCAGGTCTTTGAAATGCCCCAGCAGGGCTACACTCGCTCGCTACTGGCAGCGATTCCAGGGGCCAACGCGGCGGCCTGAGATCTATGGGATTGTTCGCACCCATCAGCGAACTAAAAGTCTCACTTCGCTGCGGGTGAGGTCTACAAGGTAAAGCCCGAATCCAGTGTCACCAACTGACCTGTCACATAGTCAGAACCCGTAATCAGCGACAAAATCGTGTCAGCTACATCTTCGGGGGTGACCACGTGGCCCAGAGGCGTCTGATCAGCAAACATCTTTTTCAGGCCCTCGTACTGTTCGGCATCGCCGCCGCCCCAGGTGTTAAACGCCCAGTCGCCGTCAATGAGGCCTGGCAGCACTGCATTCACGCGAATCTGCTTTTTACCCAGTGTCTTGGCGAGTGTGCGGGTCAGGCTGTTCATACCAGCCTTGGACGCGCAGTAGGCGATCGAGCTGCCATTCGCGGTCATGCTGGCGATACTCGAGGTCATAACGATCTCGCCGCCCCCCGCCGCTTCGATGTGGGGCGCTGCCTCCCGGGACATTATGAAGGCGCCGATCAGATTGACCCGCAATGTGCGTAGCCAGATATCTTCGGTGAGCGCGTCGAGTTGATCATGGGGCACAAAGGTCGTGGTGCCAGCGTTATTGACCAGCACGTCGAGCTGTCCGAAATGCTCCACCGTGGTCGCCACAAGCCGCTTGCAGTCGGCCTCCTCCGAGACATCCGCCTGTACCGCCAGCGCCTGTCCGCCAGCACCCGTGATTTGATCGACAACGGCTTCCGCCGCCTCGGCAGACCGGCTGTAGTTCACCACCACCCGGGCGCCCATATCGGCAAGTTGGGTCGCCAACGCCGCGCCCACGCCTGAGCTCGCACCGGTAATCAACACCACTCGATCTGCTACTTCCATGATCAATACGCTCCACTAACGCTACTGAATCCAAGAGAGTGTATCGGCTGGGCGCCGTTTCGCCACCTTTCGAGGCTGCCTACTTATTGGAGCGTGGGTGCTTAAGACGCAGTCCGGAGTAACAACTACCGAAGCGGTAATTGGGAGGAGGTCCGTGAGGTGGCGCCTGCCACCTCACTTTGCGATGGAGACGCTTAGACCAATTGTAGCGGCAGTGACCGCAGGCGCTGGCCAGTGGCTTTGTACACTGCATTCGCTACGGCAGGCGCAATGGGCGGGAGCCCGGGCTCGCCCACACCGGTGGGCTTGGTGCCGCTGTCGATGATCACAACCTCAATCTCGGGCGACTCATTCATGCGCAGCATGGGGTAATCGTGGAAATTGCTCTCCTTGATCGCACCGCGTTCGAGATTGAGCCCACCATAGAGTGTGGCCGTGAGTCCATAGATCACGCCGCCTTCGATTTGTGAGCGCACNATGTCGGGGTTCACCGCCTGACCGCAGTCGAGCACACAGGTCACCTTGTGCACGCGGATCTTGCCGTTCTCCACTGAGACCTCNGCGATTTCGGCCACGTCGGTGTAAAAAGAATGATGCGCTGCAAAGCCAAGATGATGACCCTCGGGCGGGTTCATTTTAGCCATGTGCTCACCCGCGACCCGGATCACGTTATTGAGGCGCGGCGTGTTCTGCGTGTTCTGCAAACGAAACGCCACCTCATCCATGCCCGCCGCTTCGGCCATCTCGTCAATCATCGATTCCTTGGCAAAGGCGGTATAGGAATGCCCCACCGAGCGCCAGAAGGTCATAGGTAGCTCGTGATCGACCGTCATATGGGTGACGCGGGTATTGGGATGATCGTAATCCTCAAACAGGCCCTCGGTACTCGACTCATCGGTCGCAAACTTCTCGAAGTACCACTCGCTCAAGTTAGCCACGCCCTCAATCATGCCGTCGCCCATCCACGAGTACAGGGCAGGTAGCAGCGAGCGGAAGGTATCGGGGGAAATATCGGCACCTGCGCGCGCAGCATCCCAGGCGATTAAGTTACCGTCGTTGTCGATACCCGCTTTAATCCGCATGAGCGACGCCGGGCGGAAGGGTCCCTGCTGGATGTCATCTTCGCGGGTCCAAACCAGTTGGATTGGCTTGCCAGTTGCCTTGGCAATTTCGGCGGCCTCAATAATGTGCGAGGGCGAGCCCCGGCGGCCGAACCCGCCCCCTAGGTAGGTTTGATGAAAGCGCACGTTCTCAGCGGGAATATCTGCCACACGCGAAACGAGCCCCGGCACCGCTGAAGGGAACTGAATACCCGTCCAGACGTCAGCCTGATCACCCTCGATGCGCACCACGGCGTTCATGGGCTCCATGGGCGAGTGGGACAGCAAGGGCGCCCAGTACTCCGCTTCATGGGTCTTGGCGGCGGATTGCAAAGCCTCGTCGATATCGCCTTCAACCGGGCCTTCTACACCGTCATTGGCATCCAGGGCCGCCGCGTAATCCAGACGCAGTGTGTCAGTATCAAGCGAATCGAGGGGCATNGACTCCCACTGCACCTCCACCTTGGTTGCCGCTTGCTTGGCCTGCCAGAAGGTCTCGGCCACAACAGCTACACCGGTGCTCACCTCAAAGATATTGATCACGCCGGGCATCGCCTTGGCATTTGCCGCATTCACAGATTGCGCCATAGCACGAGCCACCGGTGGACGCACGATTACCGCGTAATGCATGTCNGGCACATCGACATCGATGCCGAACTCGGCGGTGCCGGTCGCCTTGGCGATGGCATCGACCCGCTTGGTCTCTTGGCCGATGTACTGGAACTNGGACGCNGGCTTCAATGGCGCGTCAGCCTCAATGCTCAGCGCCTGCGCGGTCTCGACAAACGCGGCATAGGGGTAGNNNTTGTCACCGTGCAGGACAAAACCATTGTCGGTGCTCAGCGCCGANGCCGATNCGCCNAGATCNNTTGCNGCNGCCTCAAGAATGAGCCCGCGGGTGTTGGCACCGACCTGGCGCAACTGCATGTAATGCGCCCGGATGGAAGAACTGCCGCCCGTGCCCTGCATGCCAAAGGCCGGGTTTACGTAATCCTCGTGCACTCCTGCCAGACGGATATCCATATCGAGCGGATTCACATCGAGCTCTTCCCCAACCAGGGTGGCAAGGCCAGTAGTGACGCCCTGCCCCATCTCCGAGCGGGCGGTATAAAAGCGGATCGTGTTGTCGGGGAGAATCTGCAGGAAGGCGTTCGGGGTCCAAGCACCCTCGGTGCTCGCTATCGGCAGCGGTGCGGACGCGCTTGAGCAACCGGTGAACGTAAGGCCCACTACTAGCCCACCGCCCGTCACGGCGCTGGCTTGCAACAAGCGACGACGCGAGACATTGACCGTGTTCATGCCCTGCCCTCCGTCTGCGCCATCGCATCGTATGCCAGCGCGTTCTCACTCACTGACTGGATCGCCCGCTTGATCCGCGGGTAGCAACCGCAGCGGCAAATGTTGCCCGACATCGCGGCATCAATTTCGTCACTGCTGGGATTGGGGTTGGNGTCGAGGAGCGCTGCCGCGGCCATAATCTGGCCCGACTGACAGTAGCCACACTGTGGCACCGCGTGCTCGTGCCAAGCTGCCTGGAGGGGATGTAATTCTTCCGGCGTACCCAGACCCTCAATAGTGGTAATGGACTTGTCGGCCACCGACACAATGGGTGTCACACAGGTCTTCATGGCCGCGCCATCCACATGCATGGTGCAGGCGCCACAGAGCCCGGCACCACATCCGAACTTGGAGCCTTTGAGCTTGAAATGGTCTCGCACGACCCACAAGAGGGGGGTACTGGGATCGGCGTCCGTCTGGACCGCTTGTCCGTTTAGCGTAAAGTTGATCATCCGTGAAATCTCCATCGAGACATATTGTTTTTTGCGCCGAGGCCTTTTATGCGCCCGGGCAAGGTACCGCGGATCGAAGCCAAAACAGTGGAAAACCGGCACCCCAGCACACAATGCACCGCCCGAGACCACCCAAGCGGTNCGGGCGCGAATGATAGCGAGGTTCGCCTGCAATCGCAGGCGCGGATTTACTCGGGGTCAGCGACCTTAAGTAGCTGTTTACCAAGATTTTTGCCCGTAAACAGGCGCTGCAAGGTGNTGGGGATGTTCTCGAACCCTTCCTGCATGTCGATTTGGTACTTTAGCTTGCCTTCACCAATCCAGCCCAGCAGGTCTTTAATGGCTTCCCCTGCGCGCGGCAGGTAGTCGAGCACGATAAAGCCCTCCATGCGGCTGCGCATGATGACAAGNTTCATGATGTTGGTGGGGCCCGGCTGTGGCGTTGTCGCGTTGTAGTTGGCGATACCACCGCACATCACCACGCGTGAGCGCATATTGAGGTGATTNAGCGCCGCCTCGAGGGTGTCGCCACCGACATTATCGAAGAACACATTCCACTTCTCGGGGCAGGCCTCGGCAATCTGCTGATCGAGGTTGCCCTGCTTATAGTCAATAGCGTGATCAAAGCCCGCCTCTTCGGTGAGCCAGGCACACTTCTCGGGGCCACCCGCAATGCCGACCACACGGCAGCCTTTGATCTTGGCAATCTGCCCGGCAACGGAGCCCGTGGCACCTGCCGCACCCGAGACTAGGACGGTCTCGCCTGGTTGGGGATCGCCCAAATCAAGCAGACCAAAGTACGCTGTGAGCCCGGTAACGCCCAACACCGAGAGCATCATCTCGGAGGGCGCGCCTTCCGGCATGGCGCGTAAACTCGAGGGCGGGTGCGCAGGGTCAACGACTGCATAGTCCTGCCAGCCATTGGTGGCCTGCACCATCTGACCTGGCGAGAAATCCGGATGATTCGACTTCACTACCTGCGCCACGCAACCCGCGCGCATAGGCTCGCCGATCTGCACCGGCGGCAGGTAACTCTCGCGATCCATGGTCCAGCCACGCTGGGTGGGGTCAAAAGAGAACATCAGGTTGCGAATTAGCACTTCGCCATCGTCGGGCTCGGGGATGTCGGTCTCGACGTATTTAAAATGCTCAGGGCCAATCATGCCCACGGGGCGCTCGTGTAAAAGCCACTGTCGGTTCATCGTTATGGGTCTCTCTCCTGGTCGAATATGTTTGATATTGCTTTGTAAGGTGAGCGCACTGTAGCAGTTCACCCCTGTTACAAGGCGTTATCANGGCGAGACCGCACCATACAGCATCGCTCGTNACTTGTACCCCTGACCTTCTCTGCACCCCCACTTNTGCTGTTAGCCATGCACGCGTTTTCTTCATTACCCCCTTTAACTTTGTTCAATGTTGGTCTGTCGGCGCTGACTGCGTGCGGCAAAACTGCGAGCGGCGTATGATTCTGGGCAACGCGTTGAGCCGCATTTTGCTCAACCCGATTTTTCTGGCGCACACTTCACTCAAAGAACACGTNCTGACCCAAACCCCTCCGGACCTTAAGCTGGACCCTACGATGACTCTCACGATGCCTCACTCAAAGATCAGCACCAGGCGCAAACGAAGTGCCACTAAACGACTTTTAGCTGGCCTACTCGGCGCTTGGCTTGCGACGCAAACCTTGAGTGCGATCGGTGATAGTGAGGGCGTATCAGAAAGGTCACTGACACGGGTCAGCCCGCACGCGCAAACCGTCACCGCCGTGGCGGACCAGCTGTGGGAGTGGGCCGAGCTCGGTTACCTCGAGACGCNGTCGAGTGCGCTGTTGCAGCACACGCTGGCTGAGGCGGGTTTCGAGATCAGCACGGGCATTGGCGGTATCCCCACGGCGTTTACCGCCACTTTTGGCAGCGGTGCACCGGTGATTGGCATCATGGGGGAGTTCGACGCCCTGCCCGGGATTTCACAGGCCGCCGTGCCCTACGCTCAAGCGGTTGAGGGCAAACCCAGCGGCCACGCCTGCGGGCACAATCTCTTTGGCGCGGGCTCGCTCGGTGCGGCACTGGCGGTTAAAGACTGGCTCGAGGCATCCGGCCANGCCGGCACGGTGCGTTTTTATGGCACGCCGGCCGAAGAGGGTGGCTCGGGCAAGGTCTATTTGGTGCGCGCCGGCGCTTTTGATGACGTTGATGTGGCGCTCCATTGGCACCCTAGGGATGACAACACCGCGAGCCCTTCGAGCACGCTCGCGAATAAATCGGCGAAGTTCCGGTTTTCGGGGGTGTCCTCCCACGCCGCCGCCNGTCCTGAGCGCGGTCGCTCGGCGCTGGACGCCATTGAGGCCATGAACTTTATGGTCAATCTGTTGCGCGAGCACGTGCCCGAGGAAACCCGCATCCACTACGTGATCACCGAGGGCGGGATTGCGCCCAACGTGGTACCCAACTTCGCCGAGAGCTTCTACTACGTGCGCCACCCCAATGCCGGCGTGCTGGCCACCCTGTGGGATCGCGTGATCGCCGCGGCCGAGGCCGCCGCGCTGGGCACCGGCACCACGCTCGAGTATGAAGTGATTCACGGCAACCACAGCGTGCTGCCAAACGAGGTACTGGCGCGGGTGGCCTACGATCATTTGGTTNCACTGGGCGGACCGCAGTACGACCAGGCGGATCGGGCGTTTGCCACCGAGATTGCCAAAACCTTACCCAGCGGACGCTACGAGCCGGGCTCGGAGGGCGTGATCGAGCCTTTCGAGATCAAGCAAAGCAAGGGTTCTACCGATGTCGGCGACGTAAGCTGGAACGTGCCCACTGTTGGGCTCGGTACGGCAACTTTTATACCGGGTACCGGCCTGCATACCTGGCAGGCAGTCGCCACGGGCGGCACGCCGCTGGCACATAAGGGCACGTTGCTGGCCGCGGAAGTGCTCGCCGCCACNGCGATTGATCTGCTGAGACAGCCGGATCTGGTGGACGCAGCCACCGCTGAATTTAATGACCGGCGCGGACCGGATTTTGCCTACGTACCTTTACTGGGCGATCGTGACCCACCGCTGGATTACCGGCGCTAGTCGCGCACAAAAGTTAGCATCGCAAAACAAAAACACCAAAATATAAAAAAGGACACACCATGAACGTACTCATTAAAAGCGCCCTTGGACTGTGCTTCGCGGCACTATCCATGAACCACGCTCTTGCCGCCGACGACTCAGAGATCGACATNACCTGCGACAGCGAGAAACCNGTAATCATGTTGGTCGCCGGGCGCACCCTCGATGCCGAGCGCATGCNCGACTACGCCATTGCGTTGGGCAGTTCTGACCTCTACCCCAATGCGCGGGGCTACTACCTCAATATTCCCCGGCCGGTGCGAATTCTCGAGGGTGAGCCCGACGCGGACGATGTGGCGCTGATGGTGCGCTTCCCCTCGGAGTGCTCTGCGGTGAACTTCTGGTACNACGATTTCTACCAGACCGAGATCAAACCCATGCGCCTGAACCCCTCCGCCGGGGACTACGTGGTCACGCTCTATAACGAGGCCGATCTACCTCCCTATATGGCGGNCAAGGTGGGTGATAACGCCTACGCATCCGAGTAGTCTTCAAACAACTGAAAGAGCGCTACTGCCNNNCGGGCGGNAGNACCTCCCACTCNGGAGACTCGAACTCACCGATAAAGCGGATCTCCACAAAGGGCGCCTGGGACTCGATAATCTCCTGCACTGCCCCCGGNAGTGACGCAGGAGAGGCATCCCGCGCGGCCTTGCTCTCCCACGTGGCGATCGCCAACGCGGTGCGCTCATCCCCAATCTTGCGGTGTAAGCGCGTGCCCTGCGCACCCGGTGCCTGCTGAATCAGCTCGCTCGCCCGCACCCAGGCCTCGGCGTATTGCTCGATGGTATAGTCGGGCTTTGCGGTGANTTCAAAGAGGTAATGCATGCTGGGCTCCTCCCTATCGGCAACTGGCGCAAATGATCAGTAACCGCGGCCTGAGCGCACCGCATCGGTCAGGGGCTCCCCGGCGATATACCGCTGGAGATTGCGTTCAAACACCTCGGCGACAGCCTCATCAGGCGTGGGGCCCGCGGTGTGAGAGGTAATGTGCACCCCGGGCGTTGACCAGAGTGGATCATCCGGGGGTAAGGGCTCGACCCGAAAAACATCGAGCACCGCCGCTCTCAGGTGGCCTGCATTCAGTGACGCGATTAGGTCTGCTTCCACCACGGCATTCCCTCTGCCGGCATTGATCACAATCGCCCTCGGGTTGAGCCGCGTGAGCACTTCGTGATCAATGAGGTTCTCCGTCTGCGCCGTTTTGGGCAGCACGCTGACCAGATAATCGATCCCTTCTGCGAAGACCAGTCGGTCTGCACTCGGGTAGCAAGCGGCAAAGCCCTCCACGGCGCGGCCATCGGAATTGAGTCCAATGACCTCTAACCCAAAAGGCTTCGCCGCGAGGGCAATGGCGGCGCCGATACCGCCGGCACCCATAATCCCAAGGCGTTTGCCTGTGATGCGGGGCTCAAGTGAAGGCGTCCATTGAGTATGCGATGCACGGCTGATCACATCGCGCTCTATCGCCAGCAGCCACCCCATCACGTACTCGGTCATGGCGGGGCCGAACACGCCTTTCAGCGGCGTGATCTGTAGCGTTTCACTGGCAAAGTGGGCGATCGCATCAATACCCGCCCAGGTGCTCTGCACCCAGCGGAGTTGGGGGCAGCGCGGAATGATGGCGGCCAGATCTGGAGGGGCACCCACCAAGACTTCCACCGCGGAGGTCTTGATCTCGGCATCAGGCGCAACGACCACTGTACGACGGTGCGGTGATGCCAGCGCTATCACGGCATCGGTCCAGGGCGCCGAGTCGTCGGCTACAATCAGTAGTTGAGGTACGTCGCTCATGGCGCAGATTTGAGCACAGGCCTCAATTGCAAGAAAGCGGTCGTTATAACTCGGGCCAATAAAAAACTTAAATGAAAACCGCCGAGGCGGGTTTGGGCGATTTGTTTAAGCGGGTTCTTGAAGAGCGGAAAAATTCAGCTTTCAGCTTCAGATCTCAAGTTCAGA